>Ga0193951_1000591_pt1 | contig 16295 bp, 11 predicted proteins | sample BB_2_MG_FD_140370 | JGI IMG/M metagenome (GOLD analysis project Ga0193951, IMG submission 140370) | Microbial mat bacterial communities from the Broadkill River, Lewes, Delaware, United States - BB_2_MG | ecosystem: Environmental > Aquatic > Freshwater > River > Microbial mats | place: USA... | reverse complement strand
TGAAATCTCAAACAAAAAACCACCATTGGCCAATGTTTGGAAAGGTTGTTGCACCATTGATGGGTATATTGTAACCCCAGCAATTGGAAGAGAAGTGTTCTTATCCACTACTCTACCTTTAACTGTTACAGTCTGTCCAAATGCCATAGCGACACTAAAAACTGCTAGTAACAGCGAAAGAAAAGATTTTTTCATAAGCATATATTTGTTTTTCAATAGCCAAATAAACAACCAAGCATAACAGTATCACACTATTTAATAAATACAGTTAATTAAAGGTTATAATAAGTTACATCACCATTTTAAAAAAGAAAATGGGCGTCAAATTTATACAATTTAGATTAACTAAGTGGCTATTTTTTAACTTTTTTTAAAACTTTTTCGGAATAATTTATTTAGTTATAACATTACACAAGGGTACAAAATTACAGAATATATATTGTTTATTAAAATAAAATTAAAACTTGTTTGAAGCATTAAACTTTGTTTATAACTTGCGCCGCAATTTATTAATTTGGGCTTATTGGCTCTATAAATTATAAATTACCATTACGTTAATTCATTTGATATAATTATGAACAAGAAATTTTTTATACTTGTTTCTCTATCGTTTTTGTTCCTTTCAAATGGAATAAAAGCACAAGAGAAAAAGCAATACCAGATAACCTGTGTTGCCTTTTACAATCTAGAAAATCTATTTGATACTCTAGACACTCCTGATGTTCGCGACACAGAGTTCACACCTTCTGGATCGAAACTATGGACAGGAAAACGCTATTGGGAAAAACTAGACAACATGGCAAAAGTTATCTCATCAATGGGCGAAGAACACCTTAAAACAGGACCTGCAATTTTAGGTGTTTCGGAAGTTGAAAACCGAATGGTTCTAGAAGATTTAGTAAATACTGAAAAACTAAAAGCACTTAATTATGGAATTGTTCATTACGACTCACCAGACGGACGAGGTATTGATGTTGCTTTGTTATATCAAAAAGATAAATTCACCCCTTCAAGCAGTAACAGTTACGAATTAACAATTGAAGGCAAGCCTGATTTTAGATCTCGTGACCAACTTCTTGTTAGCGGCGATTTAATGGGAGAAAGAGTTCATGTTATAGTAAACCACTGGCCATCGCGTTCGGGAGGAGAAAAAAGAAGCCGTCCACTTAGAAATGCTGCAGCTGACTTAAGCCGCTCTATAGTTGATTCAATTCAAAAAACAGAGAACAATGCTAAAATATTTATCATGGGCGACCTTAACGACGATCCTGTTGATCCTAGTTTAAAAGAACACTTAAAAGCTAAAGCCGACTCTAAAGAATTAGCAATAAACGATCTTTACAATCCAATGGAGAAAATTTTTAATGCTGGTAACGGATCACTTGCTTATCGTGATGCATGGAGTTTATTTGACCAGATTGTTATATCTCAACCACTTGTTGATAAAGATTTTTCGGATTGGACATACTATAAAACTAAGATATATAGACCACACTATATTGTTCAACAGGAAGGACGATTTAAAGGTTATCCACTTAGAACATATGTTGGCAATAACTATAAAGCAGGTTACTCAGATCACTTTCCTGTTTACCACTTTTTAATTCGCGAAGTAAAATAAAAATCTATCATAAATAGATAACAAAAGAGAGAATCCACAAATTGATTCTCTCTTTTACTTTGTTATTAAAGATCTATCTCCATTAACATAGCCTCTAAACATCTTATCTCCTTCAATTATTAATATATGAGCTCTATCGGCACTTTTTTGCATTTCTATATCAATAGGAATAGCCATGTTATTATAAAAAGGCTCTATCGATCTCACAATGGTATGGCCAAAAACAATATGCTTAACATTAAAATACTTACATACATTTTCAAACTGGTCAGATGTCATTCTATTATAATATACTCCACTTTTAAGAAACCCACGATACCAAAAAGGACCAAACTCAGTTAATATTAATTTAAGAGTTAAAGCTTCGTGCTGTGTTAAAACAGGTTTTGTATTATTTAAAAAACTATATACAGCATTATTCACTTCGTTTATTGTTAACTTTTTATTAATCAACGAATCAGAAACACCAGCATGAACAAACAAATAATCACCAATAATTTCCATTGTATTTTTCTTTCGTAACCAATCACCTAACAGATAATTAGATTGATAAAAATCCGATCTTAGTTTCTTAAGTCTCTTGTCAATAGCCTTATACTTAGAACCAATGTAACGTAAATCACCTGTTAGAACCATTAATTCATGATTTCCCAAAATATAATGCACCCCTCCTCCTGCCAATTTTGCCTGTTCTTCAAGTTTATATATCAACCAAAGACATTCAGTTACATTATCACCTCTATCAAAAACATCACCAATAAAAACAATATGTCCTTTACCATAAATCCAGTTTAAAGCAGAATCTACAATATTATTATTGTGAAGTAATGAACATAATATTTGATACTCACCATGAATATCACCAACTACAACAATTGTATCTGAAGACACAAAATTAAAGTCTAGCCTTTCATTTTTTCTATTTATAGTAATAATTTGAGTTGTATCAAAAAGTGGTTTTAAAACCAATTTCTTACCATCTGTTTCCCTAATAGTTTGCTTTATAGACTTTAAACTATTACTCAAACTATCATTTATAAAATACTCTACTTTTATCTTTTTATTAAATAACCTTACATGAGGTCCATCAATAAAATCAGGTAGAAAATCCTCTTTAAACGAGACTAATGACTCTTGCAAATAATTAACTATATCTGATTTATATACATCCAAAGCATAATCTAATGCTGTTTTCTGTGTAAAATTTTTAAAATAAGGATCGGCACCTCTCTCTATTAAAAATTTCACTATTTCGAGATTAGAATATCGAGCAGCAAAAATAAGGGCTGTGTTTCTTTTTGAGTTATATTGATTTATTTTTGGCTTGTAGTTATATATTAGCTTTAGTTCTGTTAAATTACTATTCTTTGAAGCATTCATTAACAATGTCATATCATTACACAAATAATTAATACTAGCACCATTATTTAAAAGCCACCTTGCTATTTTATAATTTCTTATTGAAAAAGAATAGTGTAAAGGATTAAGATTTTCACTAGTTATAACAGAATCAATATCATTATATTCAATATATTTTTCAAGATATTGAATATTGGCACTTTCTATTGCAATAATCACAGAATCCTTTTCAGAATATTTCTGACAATATGCTCCAATACAAAATGACAGATAAATTACAATTAATATATTCTTATATATATTCAATTTTGCGAAATATATGTTTAGTTAAACATAATAAAAATCGATTGGTTATAATACCTTTCGAGAAAAATATAATGGTAATAATCACCCTATTTATCTATTTTTGCTAAGTATTTAATAAAATGCCAAAACCTTATGAAAAGATTACGTAAAGTGATTCTTTATTTTTGTTTTATTACAGTATGCCTCTTTGTGTTTTTTTGCACATCTGTATACATTTTTAGAGACAGTATAAAAACCCTTGCAATAAAAGAGATAAACAACCAAGTAACTTCTAAAATAACTGTATCTAATATTACTATTTCATTGTTTAAACAGTTTCCTAGAATGTCAATTGTTTTAAACAATGTAAAAATACCATCATCCATACCAAATCCTAATGGTGAAAAAAAACTTATTACTGCAGAAAAGATATTTTTTTCTCTTAACTCAATTGAGTTGTTAAAAGGTAAGATTGATATATCTGAAATATTTATAACAGAAGGGATAATGAATGTTATAATAGATAAGAAAAACAATAATAATTTCGATATTCTAAAACATAATAACAAAAATAATCCCACCAAACTAAACATCAAGGCTATTAAATTTTCTAATAATAAACTTTCGTTTTGGGATCAAAGAAATGCTGTTTTTGTTAAAACAGACATAGACAACGCTAAAATTACCATAAGAAATAATGTGAGTATTGACATTAATACTTCTCAACAAATAGAACAAATTAAATTGAGCGATTTCTCAATTTCTAATATTAAACTATCAATAAAATCAAGACTTGATTTTTCTAAGAACCACATTAAAACTAACCATTCACTTGTAGAAATTAATGGAATTAAAATTACTCCTAAATTGAGTTTATATAAAGAAAAATCAAAATGGTTTTCAGATATAACAATTAAGTTAATAAATGCTGATATTAAAAAAGTAATAGAAACAATCCCAAAAAAACATATTGTTAATATTACTAAATACGATTTAAAAGGAAATCTTAACTTAAATTTTAATTACAAAGGAAAAATAGAGAAGATTAATGACTTTGTTATTAGTTATAGTAATAGTGGCGAAATTAAAGCAAACTACTTAGGAAAAAAAATCTCAGTTAATAACCTTTCTGGTAACTATAACAATAAATTAAACCTTTTGAAAATAAAAAGTATTAATTATAGAATTAACGAATCTTCAATATTTGCCGATGGTAGTTACAATAATAAATCAGGACAAATAACAGGCTCTATTAAAGGAGTTATATCGATGAATGATTTAACTTCGATTAAACAAATAGACAAACTAAAAGATTTGTCTGGAAAAATGGAAATAGAATGTTCATTTGGGTTAAACACTAAAACTTTTGGTGATAATATAATTAACAGTTTACAAATTAAAAACTCTTCTTTTATAAGATTATCGGATATCTGTTTTGAAAGTTCAAATTCAAAATATCGAGTAAACGAATTAAATGGAGTGCTGTTTTATGGTGATATCTGTAAAATTGAATCACTATCTTTTAAAGTAAAAGAAAATGATTTTTTATTTGACGGAACCATTACAAATTTGATGGATTATTTAAGAACTAACAATAGCCCATTATTAATAACAGCCGATTTAAAAAGCAAAAATATTCAATTAGATAATTGGTTAAATACAAACAATAATAAAGAAAAGAATCAGAATAATGTGATAAGTTTTCCCGACAGAATAAACTTGAATTTGGAACTAAATATTGAAAATTTCAAATACAAAAACTTTTCAGCAAATAATATTATTGGACGTTTTAATTATAAACCTAGAATGATTACTTTAAGTTCATTAAGAATGAACTCTATGGATGGAGAATTATTAGGAGGAGGTATAATTATTCAAAAATACAACCACGATTTTGCTGTCTCTTCACAAGCTAATCTTAAAAAGATAGATATTAATAAATTATTCAAATCGTTTAACGATTTTGGGCAACAAACAATATCATACACAAATCTATATGGCGAATTTACAGGAGACATTAATTTTAGTTCAGAATGGGATAAAAACCTAACAAGTAAAACTGAAAAAATAAACACCATTGTAGATGCAGAGATAACAAATTGCACTCTGTATAAGTATGAACCAATATACAAACTAAAAGATTATTTTAATGTTAAAGATTTGTCTGAGGTTAAATTTGAATTAATAAAAAACAAATTCACAATTAAAGACAGAGTTTTATCTTTTCCTAAAATGGATATAATTAGTTCAACTGCTGATATTTCAATTTCTGGCACTCATAATTTTGATAATAATTTTGATTATAGAATGTCCATTCGATTAGCTGATGTAATTAAAGGTAAAAAGAAGAGAGTTTCACAACAAAATACCGAATGGGGAATAATTGAGAGTGATGGGGCTGGCGAGACAACAGTTTTTCTTAAAATAATAGGAAATCCACAGAATTACAAAATATCTTACGACTCAAAAAGTGCCTTTTCTAAAACCAAGAAAACATTTATAAATCAGGGGCAGGAATTAAAAAGTGTCTTTAACAAAGAGTTTGGAAAAGACACGATAAAAAAGAAAAAGAAGTTTACTATAGAGTGGGAAGAGGATTCAATTTAAAGATTATTATAAATGACAAATAAACCTATAACTTGGAAATATATACTACTCATTAGTGCTACAATAATTGGTTTAACTATTGTATTCGTAACCAATAGCCTAGTTAAAGATTTTGAAATTGAGGAACGAAAAAAAGTTGAAATATGGGCAAAAGGCATTCAGGAACTTAATGCGTCTCTCGAAAGAGAGATCGACTTTTCATTTATTTCTGAAGTGATAGAGAGCAATAATACTATTCCAGTAATTCTTACAGATTCTTCATTTCAGATAATATCGTTTAGAAATATTGACACTACAAAAAGAGGCATTAAAGAAGTTGAAAAAAGACTTAATAACGCCATAAATAACTCTACCCCAATAACACTAAAATTATCTGACAAGGATGTTAATTACATTTATTATCAAACGTCAATTCTATTAACAAAACTTGCCTTTTATCCAATAATTCAGTTTGCCATAATATTAATACTAGCAATAGTTTTCTATATTTTTTACAAGTCAATCAGAAACAGTGAACAAAATCGCGTATGGGTTGGTATGGCTAGAGAAACGGCTCATCAACTAGGAACACCTGTATCATCGTTACTTGCTTGGGTAGAACTAATTAAACTAGAAAACATTCCTGCTTCAACTATAAAAATATTAGAAAAAGATGTAATGAGACTAGAACGAATTACCGATAGGTTTTCAAAAATTGGTTCAGAACCTATTCTAAAGGAAGAAAATATAGTTACTCTCGTAAATAGTACTGTTCAATATTTATTAAATCGAGTATCTAAAAACAAAATCACTATTTCTGTTAATACAAACAAAGATATAATTCTAGTAAGTTTAAACAGCCTTTTATTTGAATGGGTTATAGAAAACATATGTAAAAATGCTATTGACGCTATTCATGGTATCGGAAAAGTGGAAATAAAAATCTCCTCCAAACCAGATAATAAAGTATATATAGATATTAGTGATACAGGGAAAGGAATCAATTCTAAGAACTTCAAAAATATTTTTCAACCAGGATACACCACTAAAGCTAGAGGATGGGGACTCGGTCTATCTCTAACAAAGAGAATTGTAGAAAATTATCATAATGGTAAAGTATTTGTTTTAAACTCTGAAATGGGAAGAGGTACAACATTTCGAATTATACTACCAAAATAATTTTTTTGTGAAAAATGCTATATGTAATCATATATAGAATACTTTTCTAGTATTTTATTAACAGAATAGCACTCTTGTAATTTCAATAAAAAAAATGATCAGTGATTATTGCATGAATATTGAAGAAGTAAGCAATATCGAAATTGACCTCTCTGAAATATTCTTAAATGGAGAAAGTTATAAACTAACTAACAACACAAATTCTTCACTTGTTTCTTACGTACAAAATTCTTCTGTTTTGTCATTAAATATAGCTTCCAATAAAACTGGCGAGGCTAAAATCACAATAGAGTCTTCAAACTCTTTTAATACTGTTTCTCAAGAATTCAAAATAATAGTAAGTAAGGCTACAGCTATTGAAAACTCATTGTCAGATAAATTTACAGTATATCCAAATCCTACTAATGGTCTTTCATACGTAAAGATTGGTGATAGTGAATTTATCGGTAACTCAATAACAGTTGTTAATTCAACAGGACAAACTATTATAACAAAAAGAATAACTGATTTAGAAACAAGAATTAATCTTACTAATAAACCAAAAGGTATTTATTTTATTAAGATTCAGAATGAAAATTCTATAGGAACTAAGAAAGTTATAAAGAAGTAACTATAAACAGCTAGTAATAAGAGAAGTTTCCCATATGGGAAACTTCTCTCTTTTTATATAGCAATAGAATTAAATACTTATAATAAACTATTGATTATTGACTCAAATTCTAAAGAAGTTGGATTTGGAGCAAATGAATCTACAATTTTAAAGTTCTTATCAAGAATAATAGAGCGAGGTACAGATTGAATCATATATCCTTTATCATTCATAGAAATGTCAATATTAAAGTTTATTCCGCCAATGTTATTAGCAATAATATAGTTCTTCCACTCAATTAAATTATCATCAATCGATATTGAAATAAATTCTAATTCTTGATTCAAATCCTTGTATTTATCTCTAAGTTTATTAATAAAATTAAGCTCTTTTAAACTTTCTCTATTCCAAACAGCCCAGAAATTAATTACTATTAACTTCCCTTTTAATTCAGATAAATTATACTTTCTATTATTAAAATCAACAACAACCAAATCTATAGCTTTTTCTCCTTTTTTTAATAACTTATATTGTTCTTCCAAAAGTTCAATTGGAGCTACTAGTTCCTTATTATATAAAGTCTCTTTAATATCCTCGAATAGATCCTTAATAGAAAATTCAGTCGGATTTAAGGAAAATTGAAACAATTGATTTATTATAAAGTAGTAATCTAAGACCCAACTCTTTGAGTATAAATTATAAATTAAATCTTTATCAACATGATTAAAAAAAAGAGTTAATACCTCTCTATATTCTTTAATATCTAAACAACTCTTATCACTGTGTTGATTAATAAAATTAAACATATTATCAGAATACAAGTCATATACAGTTTTTAACTTTTTTGATTTTTTTGAGAAATTGTCTAATATTTCTGACTGCTCAAAAGGATACGAAAAAAGCATATTGAAATAAAAGCTTTTTAACCTCAACAATTCTGTTTTAACAAAGTGTTGAGAAGGATGCTGAAAATCAGAATAAAGATTCGAATACAATGGAGCTAATAGTTCATTAACAATGTTCTCAACCTGTTTTATCTTGAGATCCAAAGATGTGGTATTAAAAATATTAGACCTTTTGAAATTTAAAACCTTCTGTAAATAATAACATTGGTCAGCTGTATAACCAATAAAATTAGCTGATTCAGGTTCAAAATAATCAAATTCTACCTGAAGACTATGACCAGGTAACAAATAAATAACATGCCCAAACAACTCAAAATATTTAGGACTATCTAATTCCAAATCAATATTAAAGCAACTAGAATCATCAATTACTAAAGATACACTCTGACCTGCAATAGCACTCTCCAAATCATGATTATATAGATAACAAACACTTTTGGAATAGTTATTTATTTTTCCAGACAATGTAACCTGTTCTCCTAATAAACTGCTAAAAAAAAGACAAAAAAATAGCAAACTAAATAAAACTCTACGGTAAAAATTCTCGCTCATGTGTTTATAGTTTTCATAAAAATCATATTCAATTCAAATCTATTATATAAATCGTATAATAGATATATTCAACTGTATAACAAAGATATTCTAATAAGTATTACATTCGCATCCTCAATTAAAAAACTCATAATTCACTACATTTATACCTATACCACAGGATCATTTTACGAGGGTTAAATTATACTGTTTTCAACTTACTATAGAATGCTATAACAATGAAATATAATTACTTTACAAAAGTATATAAATACAAAACAGATTAATAGCGTTTATATTCATATTTTATCATTTTTCTCAATTTGCAAAAATGCTTGGCATTTTGTTTAGTATATTTACATCACAAATTAGTTAGTTTATAATCATTTTGATATTTAACGATATGGAAAAAGAAATAACAGACGTATTAAAAAATCAAAGACAATTTCAGTTTTCTTCAAATTCAAAAAATATAAACTATAGAATATCCGCTCTAAAAAGACTTAGAACCTCAATAAAGATGCACGAAGAAGAGTTGCTTGAAGCTCTTTGGAATGATCTTCGAAAATCAAGGTTTGAATCATATACAACAGAAATTGGGATAGTATACTCTGAATTAGACTTTCATATTAAGAATGTAAAAAAATGGGCTAGTCCAAAAAAAGTTTCAACCTCGCAGATTATTCATTTTTATTCCGCAAGTAAAATATATAAAAAACCTTATGGTCAGATTTTAATTATAGCTCCATGGAATTATCCATTTCAGCTTTTAATTAACCCATTAATTGGTGCTATAAGTGCTGGAAACTGCGCAGTATTGAAACCATCGGAATATACACCTAATGTGTCATCTGTAATTCAAAAAATAATAGAATCAACATTCGACAAAGAGCATGTAGCAATTTTTCAAGGGGGTATTGAACTAAACACTTTATTACTAAAACAAAAATGGGATCTGATTTTTTTTACCGGTAGCCCAAAGGTTGGCAAAATAGTCATGAAAGCTGCAGCTGAGAATATGACTCCTGTAATACTTGAGCTGGGCGGAAAAAGTCCATGTATTATTGACAGAGATGCAAACCTAAAAACAGCAGCTTCAAGGGTTGTATGGGGTAAGCTCCTTAACGCTGGACAAACATGCATTGCTCCAGATTACATTATGATTCATAGAGATGTTAAACAGAAATTTATGACTCTTCTGGAACAAAATATTGAAGCATTTTATGGTGTCAACGCAAAAGAATCTACAGATTATGGACGAATTTCGACAAAAGAAAATGTTGAGAGATTGTCAAAATACCTAATTGGCAGTGAAATTTATTATGGTGGCGAATATAATATTGAAGATAAATACTTTCAACCCACAATTTTAAACAATGTTTCGTTTAACCATTCAGTTATGAAGAATGAGATTTTTGGTCCCATATTTCCTATAATTGAATTTGAAGACATTAATGAGGTTATTGATTATATAAATGAAAATCCAAAACCTTTAGCATTATACTACTTTAGTCAAAGTAAACAACAACAACAATATGTTCTAACAAATACAAATTCGGGCGGAGCATGTATCAATGAAGTAGTAATGCATATTGCTAATCACAATATGCCTTTTGGAGGCGTGGGTAATAGCGGCATTGGCAGCTATCATGGTAAAACAAGTTTTGAAGCCTTTTCACATAGTAGATCTGTACTTTTTAAATCAACTATGATTGATATAAAACTACGATACCCATCATATACTAAATTTAAAGAGCGACTAGCAAGACTATTTATGTAAAACACAAATAATTGTGTTTTACATAAAAATTGATTTACTATAACACATATAAACATTATAGTTTATCAGCCATTAAAACAGCCACCTGTCGTTGAAGTTTTTGTATAGCTTCATCCTGACATTCTTTGTTTCTATTTATCACTAGCTCGCCCATACCAATATATGCAACCTGTTTCCATATCTCCGATATGGAATTAATATTTAGAAGATAAGGGTCATATATAGTATTTGTTGAGCATAACAAAAAAGAACTGCTCTGTTGTAACTGATTGTACACCTTCTTTAAAACAATTCCATCATTTTTGGTCACAACAATACAGTTTTCACCATCTTTTATATTATTCCAATCAACAACATATTCACAAATAACTATGTTTCCATCGACAAGAGGAAGCATAGAATCGCCAGAAATATAAAAAGCTCGGTATTTACGCTCTTTAGATAAGAAAGGGAGGCTAAAAACTGGCAGTTTACTTATGTATTCAGGATCGGAATAGCCAGAGGTATAACCAGCTTTAGCCTTCTCTGGAATAAGTTCAATATTTTCATCGTTATTACTATTAAGTGTAGTTGTAAGTATTCTCAACTTATCACCTTTTACATCAATATCGAATCCTTGTTCAAGGTCATTTAGTTGAGCTTCTGATATTGTCTCGAAATTGTATTTAATCAATTTATCGATAGTAATTTTATAGAATTCCGATATTTTAATCAGAGTGGCAAAAGGAGGCTGTACAGTCTGATTTTCGTAACCACTATAAGACGAACGCGGTATATCTAATGTTAGTGAAACCTCGGCTTGAGATAGTTTTTTCCTTTTTCGAAGAAGCTTAATATTTTTACCAAAAAACATAACTAAAATTTATTTAAAGCTTTATATGATTATATTACAATCTACTTACTGATTATAATACCATCAAATATAATATTTAATTATTTAATATTACATAACTGGGCTATTGTAAGTATATATTTTAATTTTCTATTGAACATATTGTATCTATTAATAATTAGAACAGACAATACAGTAAAATAAATAATCTATTAAAGCATAATACTAATATTCTGATTACACAGAACATAAGCAATAGTTAATATATGTTTATAACTATTAAGATTACTTCTAAAACCCTTTTTGAGTTATATTTTCGTCAGTTCTTTTATCGCGAATAATTGCTTTTACCTTTTTTCCTTTATTAAATTGATAATAAAAATGTAATCCTATTGGAAGTGTCGAAATATTAATATCAAATTGAGTATTAGAATAGAAATTCTGACCTTTAGTATCCATACCAAAACTGGTGAATTTTTTAACAAAAGGTATTGCTGTTGACAATCCTATTTTAATACCACTTTTAAATGACTTATCTATATAAACAAAGTATAGACAGTCACTATATCTCTTATTTTGCAAATCGTATGTTGGACTATTATACTGAAAATTGACCGATGCCGAAATTTGATGTTTGAAGGCTACCGAAGCAGAGAATCCCGATTCGCAATACCATGCCTCTTTATCTGTTATTTGATATTGTTTTGCCAAATCATTAGATCCATTACAACTTTTAACAAGCTCGAAATAAGGAGAAATTCCAATTTTATTACTCAGCTTTATTGCCCCTGACCATTTTATTCCATACTTACTTTGGTTACCTAGATTCTCTATTAGGGTTTCTAGCAAATCATTACTATTTACAAAACTTAAATTTTGAATAACATTGGTTGCATTTGTATAAAATAGTTGTATTGATAAGTAATTATTTCCTAAAAAGAATGTGTAATCAAGGGAAAAGATATGCTTATAATAAGGTTTTAATAACGAATTTCCTCGCTTAATCGTATATAAATCAACAACCGAAACAGCAGGGTTTAATTGGTATACACTAGGTTGAACAATTGTTTTACGGTGTGAAAACTGTAGTTTTTGCTTTTTACTTATTTGATAATTTATCCGAGTATTAGGTAGTAAAGCAAAATAGTTATAAGAAGATATTTGGCTTTGCTTAATTATTGAATTCTCAACTCTTATACCCGAGCTAATATTGAACTTTGCATAGCTATAAGAAACAATTAAATATCCCGAATTTGTATTCTGTTTATTGTAAAAAAGAGGCAAATCGCGCTGCTTTATTGTTTTTAGATAACTTTTAACCCCTGCATCTAATCGCAAATTGTTTATAAAAGGAGTAGTAAAATCAATTTTTAAATTAGTTAAATGCTGAATAGGTTTTTGTTTGTTAACAACATCCTTATCTTGGCTGTAATCTAAATATATAGTATTATCAGCCTTTAAATTGTAATAGTTAAGGTCGACTGTCAATTCGGCTCCTTTTGATCCAAAAATATGCTTATAATATAGAGAAGAATAAGACTGATGATTCTTGTCGGTATCTTCTCTATTAACCTTATTAAACCCACTATCCTGACCATCCAAAGTACTATGCATAAGAACATCTCCGTCGAACTCTTGCGAATAAGGGTTATAAAAACCATAAAAGCTAAATTGATTATTAGTATTCATAAAGAAATCAACTCCATAATGAAATCTATGTTTCCATGTTTTTTGACGCATAACAGCATCAGTAGTTAATGTCTTTAAACCTGATTCAGTGGTTAGTTCACGAGAGTTTCGTTCTGTAATATTAAAGTAATTAAATTCGCCGTTATACGATGTATAAATATTAAATCGCTTATTCCCATAATTTAAACTATACGATGGATTAAGAAAAATTTCATTATCGGTTGTTGGAATCTGAGCATTAACATGACCACTTATCCCAAAGTTTCTCTCTTTAAGAATAATATTTAACACACCAGTAATATTAGAATCGTACTTTGCTCCAGGAGATCTAACAACCTCAATTTTATCAATCTGGTCAGATTTAATTTGCTGAACAAAATCAACATCGCACTCCTTTCCATTAACTAAAATTATTATATCACGGCTACCTTCGAAAGTTATGTTCTGCATTAAATCAACATGAACACCTGGAAGTTGTTTAAGAATATCGACACCTGTATTAGAAACATTGTACATTTTTTTATTGACAAAAAATGTAGTTTTCTCGTTGATGCTTTTTGCCTTAATTCTTTCGCCAATAACTACAGCCTCCTGAATATTTATTGATTCTTGCAAAAGACTAATTTTTCCAATATCATAGTTAAAGCTGTTTGCCACACTAATGGTTCTCATTTGTGTTTTATAACCAACAAAACTTACACATAATAGATAATCACCCTTGGAAGGCGACGATATTTCGAACCGACCTAAATTATTGCTTACTGTACCTGTAATAATGGTTGAATCGGTTATTGCATGCAAAGTAACCGAAGCGTAAGAAATTGGACTTTCGTTTTGCAAATCGGTAACCAATCCTTGAATAGTTCGTTGTTGACCATTGGCTATACTAAAACCCAATAATAAAGCAATAATAATTAAAGTAAAAGCCTTTACTTTTTTCTGTTTTAATAATGATTTCATAGTTCCTGAGAGATAAAAATTGTAGAATTATTATGCTACAAAGTCAGGAAATAATAATCACACAGACAAGCTGTTGGGATATACAGCACATTTTTGTGACTGATAACAAACAACGTTTGTTACCACAAATAAAGCTGTTACAAACGACTAATTTTTGTGATAAAAAACAATAAACTGAATAAGAGAAAGGTTGCAATAGTTATATTAAAACTTAAGAGCTAATTACTAATAACACTATTGCACAAACAAATTTGCTCATATATTCGATCAAAAGAGGCAACATTCTGTCGGGAAACAGGTAATTCAATAGACACCCCTTGCATAGATAAACGATAACCCGAAGCATTCCCTTGCTTTTGAGTAATCATTTTTAGATTGACAATAAATGCACGGTGTGATCGAACAAAATATTCAATATCTGAAAGCTGCTCTTCGACGCTTGACATTGAATTACGTATAGTCTTTTTACGAATTTTATCATTTTGATTGAGATAAAAAGAGACATAATTACCATTTGACTCGGCATACAAAAATTCGCTTGGCAAAAAACTAAGGTTATCTTTTTTTAGTGTTGAGCTTATTTCAATTTTAAACTCCTCGGTTTTATCGATGACAGTTTCATTATTTGCTCTTTTATAATCTGGCAGCAAATGCCTATAATTTAAAACCGAAAAAAAGAGGTATGGTAAAACCCCTATTCTAAAAGTGTTAATAATAGAATCGGAAAAAGAATCAAAGTTCCATCTATCGGCAGGAGGCTCAACAATAAAAGCAAGAAAATAGACATAAATACCCATTAAAAACAATATAACAACCTCAACACTTATCTCCTTAAAAAAAGTCCACTCTTGTTTTTCGGAGAAAAAGGGTATTTGTTTAAGTAACGCTATTAATGGGATAAGAATTAAGCCTATTGAGAAACAATAAATACCCATTGTTACTGCATGGCTATACTCTCCGTAACGTGTAAACTCGGGATGATATAAAACCGCAAAGACAAAGCAAAAAAAACTAACAAAAGGAGCCCCAAATATAGGTTTTCGGATAATGTAATTCTGAGGAAATTGTCTGTTTAATAAGGTAAAAAATCGATTACTCATCTTCTCTTTTTTAGATACTGCAATATACTTTTTTTTAACAAAAAGATTAAACAGATTATCACCTGGTAAACGAACAGATAGCATTAAGACTAAAAAACCAGCTGCTAATAAACTTATTTATTATTATCAGATAGGATATTTATTAAAAGTCTTAGAAAGGAACTTATGAAAACCATGCAAACCTGTTACAGGCTCTACAAACATGTAAATGCATCGCTTTAAAATTATGTTTTCGCTTCGGTTTTGTACTATATCTAATGTTTGTTCTGTTTCGCTAAACTGCTGAACCCATATATTAGCAATACCCTTTTCTAATGCTTGTTTAAGTATTGCATCGGTATCAGCTTTTGATGTCATTATTAATATACTCTCTATACTACTAGGTAACTCATTCACCGAATTATAACATTTTACTCCATTAATTTGGTCGGTATTGGGATTTATAGGAAGAATGTTATATCCCTTTTTGCGGAGTTGCAAAAACGCCTGATGACCAAACTTCTTACTACTGCGAGAAACACCAGCCATAGCAAAGGTTTTGGACATAAGGAATTTATCTATCTGCTGCTTTGTTGCTTTCATTTGTAAATACTATAATGCAGAAAAAATAGCCATTGGTACAGCTACAATTAATATTAGCGCATAAATTGAAAGAACAACAATTGTAAATATTCCAAAAAACTTAAACAACGATTTTAAATTCATAAATGCTGAAGTAACAGTTTGCTGATTACTTGTAGTCAATCCCTGCTTTATTTTTACTGAATAGTTATACAAGTATGTTATAGGAAAGAAGTATGCACCAGCCATTAAAAGATAAACAAACCCTGCTGCAGCCATTGGCATTCCTGAACCATTTAAATTAGTAATAAATGATAC
>Ga0193951_1000590_pt1 | contig 16313 bp, 18 predicted proteins | sample BB_2_MG_FD_140370 | JGI IMG/M metagenome (GOLD analysis project Ga0193951, IMG submission 140370) | Microbial mat bacterial communities from the Broadkill River, Lewes, Delaware, United States - BB_2_MG | ecosystem: Environmental > Aquatic > Freshwater > River > Microbial mats | place: USA... | reverse complement strand
GCTCTTTTTGTTGCAGATTTATTCAAAGCTTATGTAAGATATGCTGAAAATATGAACTGGAAAGTTGAAATTGTAAGTTCAAGTGAAGGTGTACTTGATGGATATAAAGAGATGATTGCTATCATCAAAGGTCAAGGTGCATTTTCTAAACTTAAGTATGAGGGTGGAGCTCATAGAGTTCAAAGAGTACCTAAAACAGAATCACAAGGGCGAGTGCATACTTCAGCTGTTACAGTTGCTGTTATGCCTGAAGTTGATGATGTTGAAGTAAATATAAATCCAAATGATTTAAAAATAGATGTTATGAGAGCCTCTGGAAATGGTGGACAATCTGTAAATACGACAGATAGTGCTGTTAGAATTACTCATATTCCAAGTGGTTTAGTTGTAACAAACCAAGATGGGAAAAGTCAACATAAAAATAAAGACGCTGCAATGAAAATTTTAAAAGCTCGTCTATTTGATATGCAACAAAAAGAACATGATGCAAAATTGAGCGAAGACAGAAAATCTCAAGTAGGATCAGGTGATAGAAGTGGCAGAATAAGAACATATAACTACCCACAAAACCGAATAAGCGATCACCGTGTAAATTTAACTCTATATAGACTAGATGCTATTATGGAAGGTGGTTTACTCAATGAAGTAATCGACCCACTTATCACTCACTACCAATCGGTTGCAATGAGTGAAGCAGGACTATAGTCCTACTTTACTCTGTATATCGTGTTTTCTAGCCACATCGTAATATAAAAGTTTATATTCTTTCATCATACTATGAAGCATTTGTACATACTTTTCTCTTAGTTCAGAATAGTTTATCATAGTATCAGCGGCTTCAAAAGCAGTAATCTGTTTTCCAGCTAAGCTTTTTTGTAGTCTTACATTCCTAAAACTTTTATACGCATAGTGTCTATTTAAATTTAGCATATATGCATCAACTGAGCTTTGCAAACTTCTAAAAATTCTTATTTTATGAGTTTTACCCTCTTCTCTCCCTAGTGGTATTATACCTTTTTCACCCCATGTCCAGTGCCCAAAAACATTATTTGCTTCTCTTACAAATCTACTTTTCCCCCAACCACTCTCAATTGCTCCTTGCACTAAAGCTAAAGGAACAGGAATCAAATCTATTTTTTTTAAATACATATTTTTATCAAATATATTTTTAACTCTGTATTTTTTAGATATTCGCAATAATCTTTTTAAATCCCCTGGATTTAATGCACGAAAAGCACTATTAATAGCTTTTTGAAAAAATCTTTCTACAAAAAATCTTTCTTTTAAAATTTTTTCATTTCCTTCATCAATTAGTGGCTTCAATATATTAATAAACTCTCTCTTTTGTTCCTTTAAGTTTTTAATTTTATAATAACTCTCAGGAAAACCCATGGCACCTAAAACTGTAGTAAAAAAAACTATCCCTATTATTGGTTTAAATATTTGTTTCAAAAACTTTAGTCACCTCTCCTTTAAAAAATAGCCGCTCTCCCTCGATTCTTAAATGCAATTCTTCTTTACTTGTTGGATATACTATTACATTATCTCCAACTTTTTTTTCTTGATATAAAGCATAAAAACAAGCTGCCATACCTGTACCGCATGCTCCTGTTTCATCCTCTACACCTCTCTCATAAGTCCTTACATGTAAAGCATTTTTATCATTTAAAACAAAATTCACATTTGCATTATGTTTGTATCTCATTTTTGAGGCTAGCTCTTTACTGTACTCATTTAAATCATTCACTACAGTTACAAGATGAGGAACACCCGTATCATAAAAAAACCACTCTCTGCCCTCTTCTTCAAAACTCTTTGCTAACTCTTTTACTTTTGTTAGTTCTGACTCTACTATATTTCCATCAACAACAGAAGATATAGCACCAGCTTCAGTTAGAAAATTCATTTTTTCGTTAGCCAAACCATTAGCAACTGCATAATGAGCACAAGCTCTCGTACCATTGCCACACATGGAAGCATCACTTCCATCACTGTTATAAAACAACCATTTAAAGTCATACTCACTGTTAGGAATAAGAACTATCAAACCATCAGCACCTATGCCCTTTTGTCTATGGCACAATTTTTTTGCTAACTCACTATAGTTTTGTTCTTTAAATGTATGGAAAATTACAAAATCATTTCCGCTTGCATTATATTTTGCTACTTGCATGTTTTATCTCTCATATACTCTATAAATTTTTTAGTCTCTATCTCTAAATGTTTCAAATCAGATGAATTATCAATCACCCAATCAGCCCTTCTTTTTTTTTCATCTATATCTATTTGAGATGAAATTCTTTTTGTTGCTGCTTCTTCATTCAAGCCTTCTCGTTTCATAAGCCTTTTTAGTTGTATCTCTTTTGAAGTATATACAACAACGCTTAGTTCGCAATCATATTCACCACTCTCAAAAAAAAGTGGAATATCGACAATATAAGGGATACCAAGCTTCTCTTTTTCTAAAGCCAATCTTTTCATCTCCAAACGAACTTTTGGATGAATTAGATTATTTAGTTTTTCTCTTTGGCTTTGAGAATTAAATATTATATCGGCCAATTTCTTTCTATCTATTGTTACTCCATCAAAAATAGCTTCACCAAAGAGCTCTTTTAACTCTTTTTTACTATTTTCAAGTTGTTCTTTTGCTACTATATCAGCATCAATAACACTATATCCTTGTAACTTTAAAAAAGAGCAAACTGTACTTTTCCCAGTTGCAATTCCTCCTGTTAAGACACAAGCATACTTGAAAAACATTCTTTTTTACACCTTAAATTATATAAATTTATTATGATTTTAACATAAGTTTGCTAAAATAAATTAAAAATGAGCAAGGGCTAAAATGAGCACAGTAAGTTATAAAGATGCCGGAGTCGATATTGACGCAGGTAATCAGTTTGTAGAAAATATTAAACCTATCGTAAAATCAACTTTTGATTCAAATGTAGTAGGGGGCATAGGCTCTTTTGCTGGGGCATACGAAATGCCAACAGGATATAAAAAACCTGTTATGCTTGGAGCAACTGATGGTGTTGGAACAAAACTCAAACTTGCTATAGAATCTGGGAAGTATGATACAGTAGGTATTGACCTTGTTGCTATGTGTGTAAATGATCTTATCTGTAACTTTGGAACTCCTCTATTTTTTCTTGATTACTATGCTACTGCAAAACTTGACATTGCTGATTCTACTGCTGTTGTACAAGGTATTGCCAAAGGATGTATTGAGTCTGAGTGTTCATTAATAGGTGGTGAAACTGCCGAAATGCCTGGTATGTACAGTGGTAAAGATTTTGATTTGGCTGGTTTTTCTGTAGGAGTTGCAGAAAAAGATGAGATGAATAGACTTGTACATGTAAAAGCTGGCGATATATTGGTAGCTCTCCCAAGTAGCGGGGTTCACTCAAATGGATTTTCTCTTGTAAGAAAACTATTTTTTGAAAAATTAAACTATAAGTTTGATACAGAATTTGATGGTAAGCCACTCATTGATACACTTTTAACGCCTACAAAACTTTATGTAAAAACATTTAAAAAACTAAAAAGCAAAATCAATGCTCTAGCGCATATCACTGGGGGTGGGATAGTTGAAAACCTACCAAGAGTTTTACCTGAAGGAATGCAAGCGACAGTTTATAAAGACAAAATCAAAACTCTTCCTGTGTTTAACTTTATGTCAAAACATGTAGAAGAGAGTGAAATGTACAGAACTTTCAATATGGGTGTTGGTATGGTTCTTGTTGTAAGTCCTGAAAATGTAGATGCTGTATTAGCTGATTCTGATGGATATGTTATCGGAGAGCTCAAAGCTGGACCTCGCGAGGCAATTATGGTTTAATGAGCACTATTTATATAGTTTCAAAACTTTTTACATACCTGGTTTTACCTCCAGGTATTTTTATCCTTTTACTTCTACTTGCATCATTTTATGCAAAAAAATTTAAGTTTATCTTTTTACTAGGTGCTTTTGGATTTTATGCCTTAAGTAATTCATTTGTAGCAGATATTTTACTAACTCCACTTGAAACTCCATACAATGTTACACTAGACAAAACACTAAAAGCAGATGCCGTTATAGTTTTAGCAGGAGGAAGCGTCGCAGGAAGTGCAAACCTACCTTTAGCCAATGATGCCTATAAAAGAGCTGTATGGGGCTTAATGATAGCAAAACAAACAAATCTACCACTGTACTTTAGTGGGGCAGGGCTCTATAAAAAATATACAGAAGCAGATGCTTTCAATGACAGTGTAAATGAGATAAAAACAAACCTACAAGTAGAAGATATTTCTTTACATGTAGAAAACAAAAGCTTGGATACTTATCAAAATGCAAAATTTTCGAAAGAGTTATTCAAAGAGCAGGGTATAGAAAATCCAACTATTTTTCTTGTAACTTCTGCTTATCATATGAAACGCTCGGTAAAATTGTATAAAAATTTTGGATTTAATGTAATACCCGCTGCAACGGGATTTAGAATAAGTAACAAACCTAAAAATAATTGGGATTATTTACCTAATATGGGAGCATTCCAAAAAAGCTATGTAGCCCTACATGAGTATGCAGGACTTTTAAGTCTAATCCTAAGAGGTATTTAAAAAGTATATTTACTGGATGTTAAATCCAAATGAGCATCATCGCAAAACTGCTTATCTAAAGAAGCCCCACATCTACATAATAATAGCTTTGTTTTATCAAATTTAGTTACTTCAAAAGGTCGTTTTTTAGAAAAACTTATTTTGCTTATCTCTTCAATAGTTTCTATCTTATCAGATGTATTAAATCCACTCATACGATGGACACCATCACAAAAAGGTTGCTGTTTTGATCTACCACATCTACAAAGAATTGAATTCTTTTTTATAGTTATTGGTCTATTTTTGTCATTAAAAAAAATATCTTTTGTAAATTCATCGTCATTTTCTACACTAAATCTAACAGGACCATTTTCTAAAAATCTTACTTTCATATATATCCTTTACAACCAATTTTTTTGATTTATAAAAAAAGGAAATTGTTCTTTAAATTCCTCTTCTTCGAGAGTATATCTAAATTTTTCCATATAGTTTTTAACTATTTTATAAGCCTTATTAATTTGTATAAATTTTTCTTCATCACCTTCAGGCATATCGGGATGATACATCTTCGAAAGCTCTTTATACTTTCTTTTTAAATCGTAAAGTGAAGATTTAGAGCAAAGTTCCATAGTCTCAACTGCTTCCTCAAACTCTTTATAATCCATACTCTTTCTCTTTTAAATCAACTCTTAATTTTATGTAGCCACTCTTCTAAGGTTTTTTCAAATCCCATAGTAGAGTTATCATAAAAATGTAAATCTTTTTCAAGATAGTCTTGTTTTACCCAACCACCAAAATCGTGAGGATATTTATAGTTTTTTGGACTTGGACTTTTAAGATGTGGTGGAATTTTTAAATCTTTTTCATTTTTCACATATGCCAAAGCTTCATTTATTGCTTTATAAGAACTATTTGATTTTGGGCTGCAGGTCAAATATACAAGCGTTTGAGCCAATATGATTTTTGATTCTGGAAAACCAATTTTGCTCACACTTTGCAGACAACTGTTAGCTAAATTGAGTGCATTTGGGTTAGCATTGCCTATATCTTCACTTGCCAAGATTACTAAACGACGAGCGATAAAGTCAGCACTTTCTCCCCCGTCTATAAGCCTTGCCAGATAATACATAGCAGCATCAACATCACTACCTCTCACGCTTTTAATCATTGCACTTATAAGGTTATAGTGAGTATCTGATGAGCTTACACCATCTTTAAGAGCATTTGGTCTTAATGATTTTAAAATATCTATACTTATATGTAAAGATACTTTGATAGCAAACTCTAGTAAATTCAATAAAGAGCGACTATCGCCAGAAGATGAACTTATAAGATACTCTTTTGCATCATCATCTATACTAAATTCTACCACTTTTTTTGCTCTTTCTAGGACTTCTTCTAAATCCTTCGCACTCAAAGAGAAAAACTCAAACAACATTGAGCGAGAACGAATGCCACTTGAAAGTGTAAAATAGGGGTTTTCAGTACTCGCACCTATGATAACAGCTTCTTTGTTTTCCATAGGTAAAAGTAAAACTTCTTGTTGTGTTTTTGAAAGTCTATGTACCTCATCTATAAAGATAAGAGGTTTAGCTAAAGAGTGTCTATGGTCTATAAAAATTTTTCTAAAAGCATCTACTTTAACACTTGTAGCATCAAGTTCATAAAAAGGCAGTTCAAGCTGCTTTGAAGCAATCCTTGCAAGAGTTGTTTTACCAACTCCAGCAGGTCCAAAAAAGATGCAATGAGGGATAGTTCCTGATTTTAAAAGCTTGAAAAAAGGGCTATTTTCACTGCATATATGTTTTTGTCCAGCTAGCTCTTCTAGCGTATTTGGACGAAGCTTGAGAGCAAGATTATCGATCAAAACTCTCTTCTTCCATATAAGCTAAGTAATCTCTTAGCCCTTTGTATTCGTTCGGTTCTAAATATCTAGTTTTACCAAGTTTTAACATACCCAAATCAACAATACCATAACTGACCCGTTTTAAATCAACAACTTCAGCATCAAAGTAACCAAAAAAGCGTCTTAGTTCTCTATTTTTACCCTCTTTGATTGTCACTTTTAATGTTGAAAAATTTGGTCTATTTTTAATAATACGGTAGTTTACAAAAGGAGCGAAATCCATAGAGTAAATCGTACTAGTACTATGTCCACCTTTTCTTGCATCTTCAGCATGAAGTCCTGTTTTCATAGCTTCTTCCATAGGAGGTGTGACTTCACCATTTATCTTTATATAATAAACTCTCTCTAAGTCACCATGCATTAATGCTGAGACTACTTTAGGAGAATCACACAACATCAGCAATCCTTCACTAGCATAGTCAAGTCTTCCAACACTCAAATAGTGAGCATATTTACTTGGGAGTGAATCATAAATAGTTTTTCTCCCTCTATCATCTTTTTTACTAACTAACTCACCTTTTGGCTTATTATAAACGATAACAGTATAACCCTCTTTTTCATAGAGGTTTTTTCCGTCTACATTTACTTTGTTATTAAAAGATACTTGAGTAGATAAGTCAGTTACTACTTTCCCATCTACTTTTATAAGACCTTTTTTTATAAGCTCATCAGCTTCACGGCGTGAATAGCGAGTGTTATGCGAAATCATCTTATTTAAACGCATTTTTTCCATTATTTAATTCCTGCTTCTACTAAATCATGTATATGTAAAACACCTTCAACTAAACCTTTTTTATCAGTTATAACTAAAAGCTGAATCTTATACTCTTCAACAATATGAAGAGCATCACTTGCTAACATAGTTGCATCGCTTATTATTTTTGGTTCTCTACAAGCATATCTTAATGCTCTATTATTCATAGAAAAATCTTCTCTTAAAAGTGCTCGTCTAAGATCTCCATCACTTAAGACACCAACTAACTCTCCAATTTTATTAGTTATAAGAACGCTTCCTAGTCTTCCTTCACTCATCGATATCATAGCATCTTTTAAAAGGGTATCTTCGCTGATTATTGGTAAGTCTTTAGACCTCATTAAATCACTAACTTTTATAAAAAGTTGTTTACCTAAACTGCCACCTGGATGAAAAGAAGCAAAATCAGATTTTTGAAAATCTCTTTTTTTCATTAGACAAACAGCTAAAGCATCACCAACACCAAGTGTAAGTGTGGTAGAAGAGGTTGGTGCCGTCTCTAATGGGCATGCTTCTTTTTCTATGCTGATAGATAAAAATACATCACTATATCTTCCAAGAGAGCTATTTTTATCTTTTGCCATACCTATAAGTGCTATATCAAACCTTTTAATATGAGGAAGCATTTTGATTAGTTCTTCACTCTCACCACTGTAACTAATGGCTAAAACAGCATCATCTTTACCAATCATGCCTAAATCACCATGCATAGCTTCTGTTGGGTGCAAAAAGAAACTACTTGTTCCTGTACTTGCAAGTGTAGCAGCTATCTTTGCTCCTACAAGCCCACTTTTACCAACGCCTGTTACGATAAGCTTTCCTTTTGTTGCCATGACTAAATCTACAGCAGCTTCTATTTCTGAGCCTAAATTCTCAGCACATCTCATTAATTCTTTTGCTTCTAGTTCCAATACTTCTCTTGCTATTTTGACAAAATCCATCTATCCCTCCACTACATTGCAAATATCGTAGGAACGATGGTTGGATATTTTTTCATTTTTCTAAAAATATGCTTTCTAACGACTTGTCTAAGTTCATTTTCAAGAGCTCTTGTGTTTTGAAGCAACTCTTTCTTTGCATTTACTATAAACTGGTCTATAACACCCTCCATCTCTTTACTGAACGAATGATCTTTGGTATCTGGTACTAAACCATAACTAACAACTTTTGGCTTGCTTATGAGCTTATGTTCGCTTTTATCTATCTGTGCCACAATCATAACAAGTCCAGCATCTGCCATTTTTTGTCTATCGATAACAACATCACTAGAAATTTGTTGATTTATTTGGTTATCAATATAAACTTTTCCTGTTTTAACTGTTTTTACTTTTTTCAAATATTTTGGACAAATCTCAATCTGATCACCATCACTCATCAGAAGTATATTTCGTGCTGGAATTCCACATTTCATAGCAGTATCTTTATGTTTTACTATGTGATTATACTCGCCATGAACTGGTAAGAAAAACTTTGGTTTTGTTAGTCTGAGTATAAGTTTTTGCTCTTCTTGAGCCGCGTGTCCACTTACATGAATCTCACTAAAATCTTGATAAGCCACATTTGCTCCACTTTTTAATAAAAAGTTTAGTACTTTTGATACACTTCCTTCATTTCCTGGAATTGCTTTCGCTGAAATAATAATCTGGTCACTTGTTTTTATTTTAATATGTCTATGCTCATCCGTGGCCATTCTATACAACGCACTCATAGTCTCGCCTTGAGAACCTGTTGTAACAATCAAAACATCTTTATCACTATATTTGTTTACTTCATGTGGATCTATAAAAAGGCTTTTATCAAAATCGATATATCCCAAATCCATCGCTGTAAATAGGTTTCTTTCCATTGATCGCCCAATAACACATACTTTTCTTCCATATTTCATACCATGATCTATCGCTTGATAAACTCTATGTATATTCGAAGAGAAAGTAGACATAATAACTCTACCTTTTGCCTTAGAAAAAATTGCATCAAAAGTCTTACCTACAGTACTTTCACTTCGTGTAATACCCTCTTTATAAGAGTTTGTACTATCACTTAAAAGTGCTAAAACACCCTTTTCTCCATAATATGCAAAACGATGTAAATCACTCACATATCCATCTATTGGAGTATGATCTATTTTAAAATCTCCAGTATGAATAATAGTTCCTGCATCTGTTGTTATAGCCAAAGATGAAGCATCGATAATTGAGTGAGTTATATGCATCCACTCTACTTTAAAATCACCAATCTTTATTACTTTTCTCTTTTCAACTGGACGAAATAGTTTCTTTTGTGCTTTAAGTCCATGTTCATCAAACTTGTTTGCTATCATTCCAAGAGGAAGTGGTGTTGCATAAATAGGAAATTGCATCTCTTTAAACAGATAAGGCAATGCCCCAATATGATCTTCATGAGCATGCGTTATAACGATACCCTTGATTTTACTTTTTATCGTATTAAGATAAGTAAAATCAGGAACCAATATATCAACACCATGCATATCTTCACTAGGGAAACTCATTCCAACATCTAGTATGATTGCACTTGTATCTGTTTCAAATACACATATATTTCCACCAATTTCACCAAGCCCTCCAAGAGGAGTTATACGGATTTTCGCGTCTGTTCCTAGGTCTAATTGATTAAATTTTTGAAGTCTATCTTTGTGCATTTTTTGATTTGCTTCGATAGTTCTACGCATATCATTTTGCCACTTTTCATTGCCTTCTATTGTACTTTCTTTATTTTTAGCACTTACAAATTTTTTATTTCTTTTATTTGGATTTGGCTTCTTTGCATTCGGATTTGTTTTATCTTCAGGCTTATTGGCATTTGTCTTTGTCTTTTGATTCCCGTTATTGTGTTGTGGTTTTCTTCTTTGTTGTGGCTTTTTAGCCTCACTCGCTTGAGGTTGTTGTCCCTCTTGTTTTTTCTCTTCCATCTTTATTTTCCTTAATATCTTTAAATATTAGATGATGAGACAAGACGCTAATTTCATGAGGTCGAATAGTCAAAGGGAATTCATATTTTTCTATAAGTTCGTTGGCATATTTTTTATCTATCCATTGAGATATATTTTTTAACCAAGTTTTTCTTGGTGCAGTAAATGAATAACGAAGATATCTTTCAAACATCTTCAACTCTTCTTTACTCTCAAAAATACCTTCATACTTACTTTTTATGAATTCTTTATCTTTTTCAATTTTTAATATTGATGAAGTTACTTTTGGTTGTGGTTCAAACGACTCTGGAAGTACATCAAAAAGTATCTTAGCCCTGCCTATACTTTGTGCTAAAATAGCTAGAGATGTAAACTCTTTTGTCTTATGTGGTGCTGCAAACTTTACAGCAACCTCTTTTTGAATCATAACGACCAAGCTCTTGCACAGCGGGTCTTTCAGGGCTTCAAGTATAATTGTAGTGGCTATGTAATATGGAAGATTTGCTACCATATCATAAGGTTCCTCTGCTAAACTACCCTCTTTAAATTTCTCCAGTACATCACCTTGTACTAGAGCAAATTTTCCTTCATCAATCTCATTAGAAAATTTATCTTTTAGATAGATTGACAATTCGTCATCTACCTCATATGCTGTTAAAGGTTTAACCTCTAACAGTTTTTGCGTCAAATCACCTAAACCAGGTCCAATTTCAATAAGTTTTCTACTGTTTTTGGGCATCGATTGGATGATCTTGTGCAATACAGAAGTATCTTTTAAAAAATTTTGTCCAAATTTTTTCTTTGCTACAATCATAACTGTCCTTCTGAATTTAGGCGATTTTATCTAAATTTTACTTATAAATAGATTATTCAGCATAATTTTAGTACAATAAAAGAAAATTATTAGGTATGATATGGATTATTTTGCAAAAAGAATTATCCCTTGTTTAGATATAAAAGATGGGAGAGTTGTAAAAGGTGTAAACTTTGTTGGACTTATAGATGCAGGAAATCCTGTTGAAGTTGCAAAAAGATACAATGAAGAGGGTGCAGATGAGATTACTTTCTTGGATATTACAGCAACACATGAAAACAGAGATACTATAGTTGATATATTAGAAGAGGTAGCAAAAGAAGTTTTTATCCCCCTTACTGTAGGAGGAGGAATTAGAACTCTTGATGATATATATAGACTGTTAAAAGTTGGTTGCGATAAAATAAGCATAAATTCTCATGCAATAAAGAACCCAGATTTTATAAATCAAGCTTCTGAAAGATTTGGTTCATCCACTATTGTTGTAGCAATAGATGCAAAAAGAACTGGAAATAGTTGGAATGTTTATGTAAGTGGTGGTAGAATTGATACAGGACTTGATGCACTAGAGTGGGCAAAAGAAGTACAAAAAAGAGGGGCAGGAGAGATTCTTCTTACTTCTATGGATTGTGATGGTGTGAAAACTGGTTATGATGTTGAACTGACTTCTAAAATGAGCCGTATGCTTGATATTCCAGTGATTGCAAGTGGAGGTGCGGGAACAATGGAGCATATTAAAGACGCATTTAAAAATGATGCAGATGCTGCTCTAGCTGCTAGTATTTTTCATTTTAAAGAGATAGATATTATGGATTTGAAACGATATCTAAAAAAAGAAGGGATACCAGTAAGACTATGATAGTTTGCGCAGGAAGAAATGAAACTTTTGATTTTGCTCATCCAATTGGAGTAGGGCTTATAGAAAGTACAATGAATTTAACAAGGATTATGCTTACCCAAAAACCTGACTCTTTACTTTTTATTGGAAGTGCAGGAAGTTATGGAAATCATAAAATCTTTGATATAGTTACTTCAAAAACGGCAGCAAATATCGAACTAGGTTTTTTGGAAGAGAAGTGCTATACTCCTTTAGAAAAAATAATTTCAAATACAAAAGAGCAAGATGTTTCACATGAAACAAAAATAATTGTAAATTCAAGCAACTATATTACATCCGATAGCATTAGTTCTCAAAAGTTTCTAACACTAGGGTTAGAGTTAGAAAATATGGAGTTTTTTGCACTCCAAAATATCGCTAAAGAGCATAATATAGAGGCTTCTGGAATATTTGTTGTTACTAACTACTGTGATGAAAATGCTCATAAAGATTTTATAAATAACCACACAAAAGCAAAACAATTACTAACAAAATACATGAAAGAAAAAGACTTACTCAATAAAAGTTAATGCTTTTATGAGAAGAGTTATCTTGGATAAAAATTCAAGAAAGAGGAAAAAACAAATGAAAAAAATAAATATTTTAGATTTATCAAAAGAAGAATTATCACAAATTATCAAGCCCTCTTTTAGAGCTAAACAGATATATCAATGGATATATTGTAAATATGTAAACTCATTTGATGCAATGAACAACTTATCAAAAGAAATGAGAGAAACACTTAAAGAGACATACGAACTCAATCCTCTAAAGCTTATAAAAAAAGAAGTTAGTAGTGATGAAAGTATAAAATATCTTTATGCCTTACATGATGGTTATACTGTTGAAGCTGTACTTTTACCTATGAAAAAAGAGCAAGTTGATGATGATGGAAAGTTAATTCATCTTACAAAATATACTATTTGTATCTCTTCTCAAGTCGGTTGTAAAATAGGATGTAGTTTTTGTCTAACAGCAAAAGAAGGATTTAAAAGAAATTTGAGTGCAGGAGAAATAACTGCACAAGTGCTTGAAATCAAAAAAGATAATGACATAGCACAAAACAGAAGAGTTAATATAGTTTATATGGGTATGGGTGAACCACTTGATAATATAGACAATGTTGCAAAAGCTGTTAAAATTTTTGCAGATCCAGATGGATTAGCAATTAGTCCAAGAAGACAAACAATTTCTACAAGTGGACTTAGTAAACAGATAGAAAAACTTGGTAAAATGGATTTAGGTATCTTACTCGCTATTTCACTACACGCAGTAGATGATGAACTCAGAGAAAAACTAATGCCAATCAACAAAGCATATAACATTGAGTCAATCATCAATGCAGTAAAAGCTTTTCCTATAGATGCAAGGAAAAGAGTTATGTTTGAGTACCTAGTAATGCAAAATGTAAATGATGATATTAAAAGTGCAAAAAAACTAGTTAAACTTTTACATGGCATAAAAGCAAAAGTAAATCTGATTTATTTTAATCCTCACATAGGAAGTGAATTTAAAAGACCATCAAGAGATACAGTTGTAGCATTTCAGCAATATTTAACAGACCATGGTGTACTTTGCACTATAAGACAATCAAAAGGTTTAGATATAAGTGCAGCATGTGGACAGCTAAAAGAAAAAACTGATAAAGAATTAAAGGAAAATAAATGACAATGTTAGATTGGGGACAAGTGGCATTTTTAGTTATTGTGATAATAGCTGGAATAGGTGGAATGATAAAAGTTTTATTCCTTGATAAAAAGTAGATAGATAACCTTTACATGTAAAGGTTATTTAGCTACCCATTTTTTTTCAACTAACAGTTTTTCATCATTAAAAATTTGCCCTAAAAATTTATCACCTTTTTTTACAACACCAACACCTTTAGGTGTTCCACTCATAATTATATCACCATCTTCTAAAGTAGAAAAGCTCTCTATCTCTTTTATCATCTCTTCTGGTTTATAAAGCATGTGAGTGACTGAGCCATCTTGGATAAGTATATTATTGATATAAAGCTTTACATGTAAAGAGTTTGTCTCTGTACTAAACTTTACAAAATCACTAAAAACAGAAGCCCCATCAAATGCTTTTGCTCTTTCCCAAGGAAGTCCTTTTTCTTTTAATTTACTCTGCAGTCCTCTCTTGGTTAAATCAAGTCCAAATCCAACACCACTAATTTTCCCATCTAATATAACAAATGAAATTTCTGCTTCGTAGTGTATTGGCTCTTCTTTTGCAGATAATAGTTTTGATTTAATAGAAGAATTAGGTTTCATGAAAATTACCATAGATGAAGGAATTTCATTTCCTAGCTCTTCTATATGATCAACATAATTTCTACCAATGCAAATTATTTTGCTTGGCGTAATCTCTCTATCATTAAAATTTACAGTTTTCATAAAACTCCTTTTTTATATCTATATTGGATACTATATCATACTTCGTCTTTTTATACTCAAAACAGATTCTACTTGCATGAAGAAGTAATCTTCTTGACCTCGTTAATTCATAACTCTCTGCCAAACTCATTTCGCCATCAAGATACTTTTCCGCTAAATCTTCACTCAGTCCGTAGAGAGTATCTCCAACTATAGAATGTTTCACATGAAACAAATGTGCTCTTATTTGATGTTGTCTTCCTGTTAGAGGAATTGCTTTTATAAGAGTTACATTGTTATTTGCATCATACTCTATAGGTTCTATTTTTGTAAATGCTTTTTTGCCTTTTTCATTTACATGTACTTTGATTCTTATTTTTGAACTTGGTAAATCTACAAGTAATTTTTCATCTATTTCTAAAGTGTCATCTAGTTTTCCATCTACTAAAGCTACATACTCTTTATATACTTTTTTATCTTCAAAAAGCTGTTTCAAATCTGCTTCGTTTTGTTTATTTTTACTTATCAAAACTAGTCCACTTGTTCCTTTATCTATACGATGAACTGCATTGGCATCTTTCCCAAAAAGATACTTAATATCATCGTTTAGTGTTTGTATCTCTTCTCTTTTTCTAGGATGAATAAGAACACCACTAGGCTTTTCAAAAACGGCAAAATCTTCTGTTTCAAACACGGGTTTTAATCCAAGTGGATTTGGTTGAAAAACTACTACTTCTATCTCTCCTTGTATCTCTCCGCTTTTTTCTTCAAGTAGAACTCCATCTACAAATACCCTTTTTCTATCTACTGTTTTTTGTGCTTCATGGATTGAAATTCCTAATTCATCCATCAAAACTTTAAATGTTTTTTTTAACTCTTTTTGAAAAAACTTTTTTGTGACATAAGCCAAATTTCATTTCCTTTTAACCTAGATATAACCAATAATTAGATAGAATAAATACCTTTACATGTAAAGGATATTTTAGCATAAATAAAATTCTTCGCGTAGTAAAAACTTCAGTAAAATGAATTTAATTTGTACTTTAAGCAAATTAAAGAAAATAAAATGAGATAAAAAGGGATTATAATGGTTGAACGCTACGCCAGAGAAGAGATGACAAAACATTGGACACAAGAAGCTAGATATCAAGCATGGTTAGATGTAGAAAAAGCTGCTGTTAAAGCTTGGAATAGAATTGGACTTATTCCAGATGAAGATTGTAAAAAAATAGTAGAAAATGCAAGTTTCTCAGTAGCAAGAATCGAAGAGATTGAAGCAGTAACAAAACATGACTTAATCGCTTTTAACACCAGTGTTAGTGAATCTCTAGGTGAAGAATCAAGATGGTTTCATTATGGTATGACAAGTTCTGATGCAGTTGATACTGGTGTTGCAATACAAATGAAAAACTCTCTTACAATCATTATAGCCGATACAAAAATGCTAATGGAATCAATCAAAAAAAGAGCAATGGAACACAAAATGACACTCATGGTTGGAAGAAGCCACGGCATTCATGGTGAGCCTATTACTTTTGGCTTAACCCTTGCAGTTTGGTATGACGAAATGGCTAGACATCTTAAAAACCTTGAAGAGACTATGGAAGTTATCTGTGTTGGTCAAATTAGTGGTGCTATGGGTAACTTTGCTCATGCTCCATTAGAACTTGAGGAGTATGCAATGGAAGAGCTTGGACTCAAACCTGCTCCTGCATCAAACCAAGTAATTCAAAGAGATAGATATGCTAGACTTGCAACAGCTTTAGCATTGATGGCTTCAAGTATAGAAAAATTTGCAGTGCAAATTAGACACCTTCAAAGAACAGAAGTTTATGAGTGTGAAGAATATTTTGCTAAAGGGCAAAAAGGAAGTTCTGCTATGCCTCATAAAAGAAATCCAATCCTAACAGAGAACATAACTGGACTTGCAAGAATGGTAAGAGCTTATGCAATTCCTGCGATGGAAAATGTAGCGCTTTGGCATGAAAGAGATATAAGCCATAGTTCCACTGAAAGATTTTGGCTACCTGATGCTTTTATAACAACAAACTTCATGATGCATAGAATGAACAATGTT
>Ga0193951_1000589_pt1 | contig 16315 bp, 10 predicted proteins | sample BB_2_MG_FD_140370 | JGI IMG/M metagenome (GOLD analysis project Ga0193951, IMG submission 140370) | Microbial mat bacterial communities from the Broadkill River, Lewes, Delaware, United States - BB_2_MG | ecosystem: Environmental > Aquatic > Freshwater > River > Microbial mats | place: USA... | reverse complement strand
TGAGCTAATTAACCCAGTGGCGATGGACGAAGGTTTACGCTTCGCAATCCGTGAAGGTGGTCGTACTGTTGGTGCTGGTGTTGTATCTGCAATCATCGAGTAATTAACACTTTATTGTAGTTAACCTATTGGTTAGCGAACACAAAAGGTTAATGAATAAAAAAGGTCGCTTCTGCGGCCTTTTTTGTTTTTATTTATTTAATAATTAGTACAACGTGTTGTTAAATAGACACCTTGAATTTGGCCATTTTTTCTACGTATAAGATTGTTCACTTAATTAATAAAACGGGTATAACTCTCATCATAAGCTGGCCTCAATGTCTTAAAGGCAAATGAAATGCCAATATAATGGATTACTATATGCCGCTATTAATTGTCTTATCGTCACATTCTAATGATTGTATCTTTATTACTACTTACCTTATTTTTTTTATAGCTAACAGATTTATAGCTTAACTATTGGCAACTAATGACATGGAATATTACCTTGTTGATTTTGACAAAATATACCTTATATATGGACGTAGTGAGACGCAACTTAGAGCTGTAAAGTTGTAAATATAGATGTAGCCAAAGATACTTTTTGAAGAATGCCTTAATATTTTTCATTTGATTTATACGCTTTTATATAAGTGATATAACAAAATAAAATAAAATAAAATATTATGGTGGCACAATATTTGATAAAGTAGAGCTAGAGTGTTCCTCAGAAAATTAGCAATACAACTTAGTCATGAATGACTCAAACAAAGTCAAGTTGTGTAACATCTAAATAATCTAGTGTCTTACTTTTATCTTTGCATAGATTCATTTTTGATGGATATGTATTTTACCCATTTATCAATTTGATTGTTAAGACCAATACTGTAGTTATGTCATTAATTGGCTCAGTAAAGTTGTTCTTAGATGTAATATTTAATAATTTTTACAATAAATCATAGCTATTTAATGGCTACTAATGAGAGTAAATATGTTTTTAATCGACCAAATAATATTGTTATCAGCAGTTCTTATTTTACTTGGTATTATTTCGAGTAAGTTATCTGCTCGCTTAGGCTTACCTGTGCTTGTACTATTTTTAATAGTCGGCATGCTAGCAGGTGAAGATGGCCCTGGAGGAATTTTCTTTGATAACGCGGATGCTGCTCATTCCTTAGGCACCTTAGCCTTAGCTATTATATTGTTTGATGGTGGGTTACAAACACCTTTTAAAGCGGTTAAACGTGTCTGGAAGCCTGCCTCTGCATTAGCTACTTTTGGCGTATTAATTACTGGTATCGTTACAGGGCTAGCCGCGGCTTATATTTTAGAGATACCGTTACTTCAAGGTATGTTACTTGGTGCAATCGTTGGTTCAACGGATGCAGCTGCTGTATTTTCATTACTGAGAAACGCAGGTATTCACCTGAATAAAAAGTTAAAAGCAACATTAGAAATTGAGAGTGCTTCAAACGATCCTATGGCAATATTTTTAACTGTTGGATTGTTAGAGGTACTTGTTAATGGCATGAAGCCAGGTACAGATTTATTCTTGATGTTTATATCTCAAATGGGGCTAGGCGCTGTTGTAGGACTGACTGTTGGTTGGCTTTCTGTTAAATTGATTAATCGTATTCAGTTAGTTTCAGCTGGTTTGTATCCAGTATTAGTCGCTGCTTGTGGTATGTTATCTTTTGGTATTACAGCTAATATTGGTGGTAGTGGATTTTTAGCTGTATTTATTACCGGTGTTGTTATCGGCAATAGTCGTTTTGTTTTCCAACGTAGTACTTTTCTCTTCCATGATGGTTTAGCCTGGCTAAGTCAAATAACCATGTTTGTTGTTTTAGGCTTATTAATAACGCCAACGTCTTTGTTAGATGTATGGTTTGAAGGTTTACTGATAGCCTTCGTCTTAATATTTGTTGCTAGGCCACTTGCTGTTATTCCTACGCTAGCATTATTTGGCTTTAATATGCGGGAAATTACGCTGGTTTCATGGGTTGGATTACGAGGCTCTGTACCGATAATATTAGCAATATTTCCTTTGATTTTTGGCTTGCCTGGTGCATCGCTTATTTTCAATGTGGTCTTTTTTGTTGTGCTTATTTCAGCGACCTTACAAGGCTCAAGTTTAGCTTGGATGGCGAAGAAGCTAAAATTAACCTTACCACCACCAGTAACTCCTGCAGCAACACTAGAGATTACTGCGCTTGGTGACGTAGATGCAGATATTGTGGAATATACGTTAGGCTCCAATTCTCCAGCTATAGGCCGACGTATTTCTCATTTAGCCCTTCCTGAGCATGCCGTTATGGCGATGATCACTCGATCAGGTAAAGTTATTGCACCACGAGGGTCAACACTTCTACAATCTGAAGATCAAATATTTATCGTATTAAAGCCAAGCATACGTGCATTTGTTGATTATGTTTTTTCAGGAAAACTTGATACTGAGAGTGAAGAATTACCGAATAGAGAATTAAAAGTTAAAGGGAATACTTGTGTTGACCATATAGGAAACTCTTACGGTATTGAAATTATGGGGGAAGGGCAAGCGACATTAGAACAACTAATTAAGTCAACCCTTGATACGGCACCCTTCATAGATGCTGTGGCACAATTAGAAAATATTCATTTATATGTTAGAGAAATGGTTGACCAGCGTATTATTACGGTGGGGATTGTAGTAAATGATAAGTAGTATTATAGGTTTAAGATGGTAAGTTTAGCTGCAGAAATTGAAAATTACTAAGATTGATTTAAGAGATATGAGCTATTTGTTAGCCTTATAATTAGATATTTTAATGTTATTTTTTAACGTAAAGCCTAATTTTATATAGGACAGCTATCGATTATCTTGTAAATATCCCTTGAGTAAACTGATTGACTGAGTATAATAGCGCCTCACTTCTCGAGTATCTCTTAATTCCCAAAAAACTAAGATTCATCCGATAAGTGTAACTATTGCTTTAGTAGACGTTTAAATACTAAATGCATTGTAGGGGTGTAGTTCCAATTGGTAGAACAGCGGTCTCCAAAACCGATGGTTGGGAGTTCGAGTCTCTCCACCCCTGCCATATTGATAAAGGCTTCGCGTAAATCGCGTTTCTAAACAGTTTCACATTTGATGACAATTACGGATAGAAATATGAATGCAAGTACAGAAGAACAACCAAGTAACTCATTAGACGGTTTAAAATGGGGCATTATTGTCTTATTATTAATTGCCGCTATTGGTGGTAACTATTATTATGGTCAAGAATCAGTATTACTACGTGCTGTAGGAGTTGTAGTTGCTGTGGGTGTTGCAGGTTTAATTGCTATGCAAACATTAAAGGGTCGTACTGCTGTTGCATTTGCTAAAGAATCACGAACTGAAGTTCGTAAAGTCGTTTGGCCAACACGCCAAGAAGCTATCCAAACAACAGGTATTGTTTTAGTGGTTACATTATTAATGTCATTACTACTTTGGGGTTTAGATTCTGTTCTTTTCTGGGCGGTCGGCTTAATTACAGGTATGAAGGTATTATAATGTCTGAAGGTTTTATTGAAAATTCTGTTGATGGTAGCGAAGGCGAAGAGACAGAAGAAAAAGTTGTTAATCAAAATCCAAAGTTAAGATGGTATGTTGTACAGGCTTTCTCTGGTTATGAAGGTCGTGTTCAAAAAACATTAGTAGAGCATGTTGAAATCAATGGTCTACAAGAAAAGTTTGGTGAGATTCTAGTACCTACAGAAGAAGTAGTGGAAATGAGAGCTGGCCAAAAGCGTAAGAGTTCTCGTAAATTCTTTCCTGGTTACGTACTTGTTCACATGGAGCTTGATGACGAATCATGGCATTTAGTTAAAAGTGTTCCACGCGTATTAGGTTTTATTGGTGGTACTAAAGAAAGACCTGCACCGATAACTCAAAAAGAAGCGGATCGCATATTACAGCGTTTAGTTGATACTGATAAGCCTAAGCCTAAAACATTGTTTGAACCAGGCGAAGTTATTCGTGTTATTGACGGACCATTTGCAGACTTTAATGGTGTTGTTGAAGAACTTGATTATGAGAAGAATAGAATTAAAGTATCTGTACTTATTTTCGGTCGTTCAACACCGGTTGATCTTGAATTTGGTCAGGTAGAAAAAGGAAGCTAAGCTTCTTTATACATAATTATGAATAAAAAAACCAAAGCTCTGTCTTTGGTTTTTTGTTTTTATTAATTAGTCTTCGTCGAAAAGTACTTGAAACTTAGTGATTGATTAATATATAATCTGCTGCCGCGTTTTTTTAGCGCGGCCTAAATCAGCCTTTTTGAATAAATTAGGTTAAAATACGATTTAGTAAACAGGGAAGCGAAAACTGTTCGCAGTAATTTGCGTTAACTACCCACAATAAAGGTATTTTAAAATGGCTAAAAAAGTCCAAGCTTTAATCAAGCTACAAGTAGCTGCTGGTGCAGCTAACCCGTCACCACCGGTTGGTCCTGCATTAGGTCAACATGGTGTTAACATCATGGAATTCTGTAAAGCGTTTAACGCAAAAACAGATTCTTTAGAGAAAAATGCTCCGGTTCCAGTAGTAATTACTGTATATAATGACCGTTCATTTACTTTTGAAACTAAAACTCCACCTGCTGCTTATTTACTTCTAAAAGCTGCTGGTGTGAAAAGCGGCTCTGGTCGTCCTAACACAGAAAAAGTTGGTACTGTTACTACAGCACAACTTGAAGAAATCGTTAAGACAAAAGAACCTGATTTAACTGCTGGTTCATTAGAAGCTGCAGTGCGTACCATTGCGGGCTCTGCTCGTTCAATGGGTTTAGTGGTAGAGGACTAATCAATGGCTAAATTATCAAAACGCGCTCGTCTTATCCGTGAAAAAGTAGACGTAACAAAAGAATATGATATCACTGAAGCAGTTGCTTTATTAAAAGAATTTGCTACAGCAAAATTCCGCGAAAGCGTAGATGTTGCTGTAAACCTTGGTATTGATGCTCGTAAATCAGATCAAAACGTTCGTGGTGCTGCAGTATTACCAAATGGTACGGGCCGTGATGTACGTGTTGCTGTATTTACACAAGGTGCAAATGCAGAAAAAGCTAAAGAAGCTGGTGCTGACGTAGTTGGTATGGAAGATTTAGCTGAGCTAGTTAAAAAAGGCGAAATGAACTTTGATGTTGTAATCGCTTCTCCAGACGCTATGCGTGTTGTTGGTCAACTAGGTCAAATCTTAGGCCCACGTGGTTTAATGCCTAACCCTAAAGTTGGTACTGTAACTCCTGATGTAGCTGGCGCTGTTAAAAACGCTAAGTCTGGTCAAGTTCGTTACCGCAACGACAAGAACGGTATCATCCATACTACTATTGGTAAGGCTGATTTCGAACCTGCACAGTTACAAGAAAACCTAGAGTTTTTGTTAGATGCACTTAAAAAAGCAAAACCAGCAAATGCTAAAGGTCAATATCTTAAAAAAGTTTCTCTTTCAACTACTATGGGTGCCGGCGTAGCCGTTAACCAAGCTAGTTTATCGCAAGCTTAATATTGATAAAGTAGGGCTTTTTGATTGAAGCTTTACAAAGGCGAAATTATAATCTATAATTTCGCCCCTTAAATTTTGGTAGGAGTTATATTGCTGTTTTTTAGATGAAAATCTTTTAAATTCAATGATATAACCCCCGTCCAAGACCGTAGGAGTTTTTATTGAATAGGTTTTCCTTCTGGAATTCCGATGAAGATTAAAACTTAATATTTCCTACGTAGATGGTGATTACCCAGATATTTTTTCCTTAAATTCTGGTCCTCGCCGTAATGGCCTAGTATACAATTATGTATTCTAGGGATTGTAAATACCGGCATAAACCCCGGTGAACCAGGAGTTAAAGCCAATGGCTATCAATCTTGATGACAAAAAAGCAATTGTTGCTGAAGTTCAAGAAGCTGCCGCTGGCGCTCAATCAGTTGTTATTGCGGATGCCCGCGGTGTAACAGTTGAAGCAATTACAGTGCTACGTAAGCAAGCACGTGAGAATGGCGTATGGATGAAAGTTGTCCGTAACACATTAGCACGTCGTGCAGTAGCTGGTACTGAATTTGAATGTGTTGATGACACATTTAAAGGACCTACATTAATTGCATTTTCAAACGAACATCCAGGTGCTGCTGCACGTTTATTCACTGATTTCGCTAAAACTAACGAAAAATTTGAATTAAAAGCAGCTGCATTTGAAGGTAATGTTGTAGACGTAAATATGTTAGCTAAGCTACCTACTTACGACGAAGCTATTGCCCGTTTAATGAGCGCTATGAAAGAAGCATCTGCAGGCAAATTAGTCCGCACGATTGCTGCAGTTCGCGATCAGAAAGAACAAGAAGCTGCATAGGTTATTTAAGTTTATTGCTTAAAACCAAGCTTTTTGTATTTATAGTTATTTCAAACAGTATTTTTTATAAAAAAAATCTGTTTAATTAAAATTAGGAAATTATAGTATGTCTATTTCAAAAGACGATATCTTAAACGCAGTTGCTGAAATGTCAGTAATGGACGTTGTTGCATTAATCGAAGCAATGGAAGAAAAATTCGGCGTATCAGCTGCTGCAGCTGTTGCTGTTGCTGGCGGTGACGCTGGTGGTTCTGCTGAAGAACAAAGTGAATTTGACGTTGTTTTAACTGGCTTCGGTGAGAAGAAAGTTGCAGTAATCAAAGCAGTTCGTGGCGCTACAGGTTTAGGCCTTAAAGAAGCTAAAGACTTAGTTGAAGCTCTTGGTACGCTTAAAGAAGGCGTAGATAAAGCTGAAGCAGAAGAGCTTAAGAAAACTCTTGAAGAAGCTGGTGCTTCTGTTGAGATCAAATAGTCTGTTAATAAACAGATTATTTGCCTGAAAAGGCATGGCTGGTGATTTAAACGTCACCGGCCTTTTTGCGCTTTTTATTGCTAGAAAAACATAATATGTTTTTTTAAGAAAACAGTGCATTATTAAGTGTTAGATGACTTTTGATCATCTAGTAATGTTTAGACGTAAACATTACCTAAATAACCTGTCTATGTAAGGAAAACTTACAAGGCAGATTTGGCCATAACCAGCAAGCTGAGGAACCCCATGGCTTACTCATACTTTGAGAAAAAGCGAATTAGAAAGGACTTTGGTAAAAGTGCACAAGTAATGGAATATCCATTTTTGTTGTCCATTCAACTCGATTCTTTCCGCAAGTTTATTGATATTGATACCACAGGTGAAACCGGTCTAGAGGCTGCTTTCCGTTCTATTTTCCCAATTAAAGCTTATTCAGGTAGCTCAGAATTACAATATGTAAGCTATCGTTTAGGTGAACCGTTATTTGATGTTAAAGAATGTCAAATACGTGGTGTAACTTATTCTGCACCGCTACGCGTTAAATTACGTTTAGTGGTTTACGATAAAGAAGCTCCGGCAGGTACTGTAAAAGATATCAAAGAACAAGAAGTGTACATGGGTGAAATCCCGTTGATGACAGATAACGGTACTTTTGTAATTAATGGTACTGAGCGTGTTATCGTTTCACAATTACACCGTTCTCCTGGTGTATTCTTTGATCACGATAAAGGTAAAACGCATTCATCGGGTAAAGTTTTATATAACGCACGCGTTATTCCTTACCGTGGTTCATGGTTAGATTTTGAATTTGATCCAAAAGATAATTTATTTGTTCGTATCGATAGACGTCGTAAATTACCAGCGTCAATCATGCTACGTGCATTAGAATATTCTACAGAAGAAATTTTAGATATTTTCTATGACACAACTAACTTTGTTATCAAAGGTGATAAGTTGGTCATGGATCTTATTCCTGATCGTCTTCGTGGTGAAACTGCTACATTCGACATTTCAATTAAGAAAGGTGAAGTATTAGTTGAATCAGGTCGTCGTATCACTGCACGACACATTCGTTCTTTAGAAAAAGCAAAAATTGATAAATTAGAAGTACCAGCTGAATATATTGTTGGTAAAGTTTTATCAAAAGCTTATATCGACAAGTCTACGGGTGAAGTTGTTGCTGAAGCAAATGCTGAATTAACGTTGGAGTTATTAGCAGAGCTTAGCCAAGCAGGTCATAAAACAATATCTACTTTATATATGAATGAATTCGATGTTGGTTCATATATGTCAGATACGTTACGTGTTGATAGCTCAACTAACCGCTTAGAAGCGTTAGTTGAAATTTACCGTATGATGCGCCCAGGCGAGCCACCGACAAAAGATGCAGCAGATACATTATTTAATAATTTATTCTTCGCTTCTGAACGTTATGACTTATCTACTGTAGGTCGTATGAAGTTTAACCGTCGTGTTGGTAATGCTGATGATATCGGTTCTGGTATTTTATCTAAAGAAGATATTGTTTCAGTAATGAAAACCTTAATCGACATTCGTGACGGTAAAGGTGAAGTTGATGATATCGATCATTTAGGTAACCGTCGTATTCGCTCTGTTGGTGAAATGGCTGAAAACCAATTCCGTGTAGGTTTAGTTCGTGTTGAGCGTGCTGTACGTGAACGTTTAAGTCTTGGTGACTTAGATGCAATCATGCCACAAGATTTAATCAACGCTAAACCAATTTCTGCGGCAGTGAAAGAGTTCTTTGGCTCTTCACAGTTGTCTCAGTTTATGGATCAAAACAACCCGTTATCAGAGGTAACGCATAAGCGTCGTATTTCTGCATTAGGCCCAGGTGGTTTAACGCGTGAACGTGCTGGTTTTGAAGTACGAGATGTACATCCAACGCATTACGGTCGTGTTTGTCCAATCGAAACGCCAGAGGGTCCAAACATTGGTTTGATCAACTCGCTTTCTTGTTACGCACGTACTAATGATTTTGGTTTCTTAGAAACTCCATACCGCAAAGTTATTGACGGTGTAGTGACTAATGATATTGATTATTTATCAGCAATTGAAGAGGGTAACTTTGTTATCGCTCAGGCAAACGCTGTAAATGACGCAGATAATAAGTTAACTGAAGACTTAGTTAACTGTCGTCATAAAAATGAATTTACATTAAAAGCACCTGCTGAAGTTCAGTATATGGATGTATCGCCACAACAAATTATTTCTGTTGCTGCGTCACTTATTCCATTCCTTGAACACGATGATGCTAACCGTGCTTTGATGGGATCGAACATGCAACGTCAAGCAGTACCAACACTTATCGTAGATAAGCCGTTAGTTGGTACTGGTATGGAAAAAGTTGTAGCAGTTGATTCTGGTGTTACAGCCGTAGCTAAACGTGGTGGTGTAGTCAGTTATGTTGATGCTTCACGTATTGTTGTTAAAGTTAATGAAAAAGAAATGCATGCTGGTGAAGCCGGTATTGATATTTATAACTTAACTAAATATACACGTTCTAACCAAAACACTTGTATCAACCAACGTCCAGTGTGTCGTATGGGTGAACCTGTTGTACGTGGTGATGTATTAGCTGATGGTCCTTCTACAGATATGGGTGAATTGGCTTTAGGTCAAAACATGCGTATCGCTTTCATGCCTTGGAACGGTTACAACTTTGAAGATTCAATGTTGTTATCTGAGCGTGTAGCAATTGAAGACAGATTTACTACTATTCATATTCAAGAACTAACGTGTATCGCTCGTGATACTAAATTAGGATCAGAAGAAATTACTGCTGATATTCCTAATGTTGGTGAGTCAGCGTTATCTAAATTAGATGAAGCTGGTGTTGTTTATATTGGTGCTGAAGTTAATGGCGGTGATATTTTAGTGGGTAAAGTTACTCCTAAAGGTGAAACGCAATTAACACCAGAAGAAAAACTTTTACGTGCAATTTTTGGTGAGAAAGCGGCTGATGTTAAAGACAGCTCTTTACGTGTACCAAATTCAGTAAAAGGTACTATCATTGATGTTCAAATATTTACGCGCGACGGTGTTGAAAAAGATGCTCGTGCAGTAGAAATTGAAGAAATGCAACTTAGAGAAGTTAAGAAAGATCTTGGCGATGAACTAAGCATTTTAGAAGATGGTATTTACGCACGTACTAAGAAATTATTATTGTCTGCAGGCTTAAGTGAATCAGATTTAACTTCAATGTCTCGTGATAAGTGGTTAACGCAAAACTTATCTAATGAAGAACAACAAGCTGAACTTGAACAAATTGCTGAGCAATACGACAACATTAAAGAAGATTTCGATAAGAAGTTTGAAGTTAAGCGTCGTAAGATCACGCAAGGTGATGATTTACAACCAGGCGTATTAAAAATAGTTAAAGTTTATTTAGCTGTTAAACGTCGTATTCAGTCAGGTGATAAAATGGCTGGTCGTCATGGTAACAAAGGTGTTATTTCAAACGTAGTACCTGTTGAAGATATGCCATACGATCAATACGGTGTGCCAGTAGATGTAGTGCTTAACCCATTAGGTGTTCCATCACGTATGAACATCGGTCAGATTTTAGAAACTCATTTAGGTATGGCGTGTCGCGGTATCGGTGAAAAAATCAATCGTATGTTAGAAGCACAACAAGAAATTCATAAACTACGTAACTTCCTTCAAGAAGTTTACAATGTCGGTGAATCTCGTCAAGAAGTTGATGTTGCTAGTTTCTCTGATGATGAAGTATTGCGTTTAGCCGGTAACTTGCGTGCAGGTTTACCGATTGCAACACCAGCATTTGATGGCGCTGCAGAAAAAGAAATTAAAGAGTTATTTAAACTTGCAGATATGCCTCAAAGTGGTCAGTTTACATTAACTGATGGACGTACAGGTCGTGAGTTTGAACGTCCTGTAACTGTTGGCTACATGTATATGTTGAAACTAAACCATTTAGTTGATGACAAAATGCATGCGCGTTCAACTGGTTCATACTCATTAGTAACTCAGCAACCACTTGGTGGTAAAGCTCAGTTCGGTGGCCAGCGTTTTGGTGAGATGGAAGTATGGGCACTAGAAGCATATGGTGCAGCTTATACTCTACAAGAAATGCTAACGGTTAAGTCTGATGATGTTGCTGGTCGTACTAAGATGTATAAAAACTTAGTTGATGGTGATCATCGTATGGATCCGGGTATTCCTGAGTCATTCAATGTATTACTTAAAGAAATTCGTTCTTTAGGTATAAATATTGAACTAGACTTAGATTAGGCTCTAAGTAATAAGTAGCTGACCACAGGTTATTAACATAACCTGTGACGCAGTAAGGGGAGAAGGTAAGATATTTACCTTCTTCTAGAGATTTAACTCCGACAGGAGAATAGTGTGAAAGATTTACTTAAGTTTCTTAAGCAACAAAATCAAACAGAAGATTTTGATGGTATTCGCATCGGTCTAGCATCGCCGGACTTGGTACGTTCTTGGTCATTTGGTGAAGTTAAAAAGCCTGAAACCATTAACTATCGTACGTTTAAACCAGAACGTGATGGTTTATTTTGTGCGCGTATTTTTGGACCAGTAAAAGACTATGAATGTCTTTGTGGTAAATACAAGCGTTTAAAACATCGCGGTGTTATCTGTGAGAAATGTGGCGTTGAGGTTACCTTAACTAAAGTTCGTCGTGAACGTATGGGGCATATTGAATTAGCTAGCCCTGTTGCGCATATTTGGTTTTTAAAATCATTACCTTCGCGTATTGGTTTATTACTTGATATGACGTTACGTGATATTGAACGTGTGCTTTATTTCGAATCTTATGTTGTTACCGAACCAGGTATGACAACACTAGAAAAAAGCCAAATTTTAACGGAAGAAGAGTATCTTGATGCGTTAGAAGAACATGGTGATGAATTCGATGCCCTAATGGGTGCTGAAGCGGTATTAGCTTTACTACAACAAATTGATCTTGACGGTGAAGTAGCGCAGATGCGTGAAGAATTGCCAGAGATTGGTAGTGAGACTAAACGTAAGAAAATTACTAAGCGTTTAAAATTAATGGAAGCATTCGCTGCTTCAGGCAATAAGCCTGAGTGGATGATTATGAATGTTCTACCTATTTTACCGCCTGATTTACGTCCATTAGTACCACTAGATGGCGGTCGTTTCGCGACTTCAGATCTTAATGATCTTTACCGTCGTGTTATTAACCGTAACAATCGTTTAAAACGTCTTCTAGACTTAGTTGCTCCAGATATTATCGTACGTAACGAAAAACGTATGTTACAAGAATCTGTTGATGCACTTTTAGATAACGGTCGTCGTGGTCGTGCTATTACTGGTTCTAACAAACGTCCTCTTAAATCACTTGCCGATATGATTAAAGGTAAGCAAGGTCGTTTCCGTCAAAACTTACTTGGTAAGCGTGTAGATTACTCAGGTCGTTCTGTAATCACTGTTGGTCCAACATTGAAATTACATCAATGTGGTTTACCAAAGAAAATGGCATTGGAATTATTCAAACCATTTATCTACGGTGTATTAGAGCGTCGTGGTTTAGCGACAACTATCAAAGCAGCTAAGAAATTAGTTGAACGTGAAGGCGCTGAAGTTTGGGATGTACTTGATGAAGTAATCCGTGAACATCCAGTAATGCTTAACCGTGCACCAACATTGCATAGATTAGGTATCCAAGCGTTTGAACCAGTGCTAATTGAAGGTAAAGCAATTCATCTTCACCCATTAGTTTGTGCGGCATACAATGCCGATTTCGATGGTGACCAAATGGCGGTACATGTACCGTTGACAATCGAAGCACAAATGGAAGCACGTACGTTGATGATGTCAACTAACAACGTATTAGCGCCAGCAAATGGTGAGCCAATCATCGTTCCATCACAAGATGTTGTATTAGGTCTTTATTACCTAACACGTGATCGTGTGAATGGTTTAGGTGAAGGTATGGTATTTGTTGATACTAAAGAAGCTGAAAAAGCTTACCGTACCGGCGCAGCTGAGCTTCATGCACGTGTTAAAATTCGTATTACTGAGCATGTTAAAAATGCGAATGGCGAATTCGAAGAAAAAGTTAGTTTACGTGATACTACTGTAGGTCGTGCTATTTTATGGCAAGTTTGTCCTAAAGGTTTACCATATGACGTTATTGATCAACCGTTAGCTAAAAAAGCTATCTCAAAGTTGATTAACCATGCTTATCGTAACCTTGGTTTAAAAGATACTGTAATATTCGCTGACCATATTATGTATACAGGTTTCCATTATGCAATGATCGCTGGTGCTTCTGTTGGTATCGACGATATGGTTATTCCTGATGCTAAGTACACTATCATTGAAGATTCAGAAGCTGAAGTTGCTGAAATTCAAGCACAGTTTGACCAAGGTCTTGTTACTGCTGGTGAGAAATACAACAAAGTTATTGATATTTGGTCGTCTGCGAACGAAAAAGTATCTAAAGCGATGATGGATAACTTATCAAAAGAGCAAATCCTAAACCGTGATGGTGTAATGGAAGAGCAAGATTCATTTAACTCTATCTTTATGATGGCTGACTCCGGTGCTCGTGGTAGTGCTGCACAGATTCGTCAGTTAGCGGGTATGCGTGGCTTGATGGCTAAACCAGATGGTTCAATCATCGAAACACCAATCAAAGCTAACTTCCGTGAAGGTTTGAATGTATCTGAATACTTCATCTCAACACATGGTGCGCGTAAAGGTTTGGCCGATACGGCACTTAAAACAGCTAACTCGGGTTACTTAACTCGTCGTTTAGTTGATGTTGCACAAGATTTAGTAGTAACAGAGCACGACTGTGGTACAGAAGATGGCTTATTAATGACACCATTGATTGAAGGTGGTGATGTTGTTGAGCCGTTACGTGAGCGTGTGTTAGGTCGTGTAGTTTGTGAAGATGTATTAATTCCAAACACTGATGAAGTATTACTTCCTCGTAACACGTTAATAGATGAAGCTTTGTGTGATGTTATTGAAGAGAATTCAGTAGATCAAATAAAAGTACGTTCAATTATTACTTGTAAAACAGATTTTGGTATTTGTGCATATTGTTACGGCCGTGATTTGGCTCGTGGTCATATGATTAACCAAGGTGAAGCAATTGGTGTTGTGGCAGCACAATCAATTGGTGAACCAGGTACTCAGCTTACCATGCGTACATTCCATATCGGTGGTGCAGCATCAAGAGCTTCTGCTGAAAACAGCGTACAAGTTAACAACTCAGGTACATTGAAGTTACAAAATGCTAAATTTGTTACTAACTCAGATAAGCATCTTGTTATTACTTCACGTTCATCAGAACTTACCGTTATTGATGAAATGGGTCGTGTAACTGAAAACTACAAAGTACCTTACGGTGCTGTACTTTCTAAGAATGATGGCGAAGCTGTTACTGCTGGCGATACTATTGCCAACTGGGATCCGCATACTCATCCAATCATTACTGAAGTAAAAGGTAAAGTACAGTTTGTTGATTTGATTGATGGCGTAACTATGGTTCGTCAAACAGATGAATTAACTGGTTTATCAAGCATTGTTATTACTGAAGCTGCACAACGTAGCGCTAGTGGTAAAGAAATGCGTCCAGCATTGAAACTAGTCGATGCTAAAGGTAAAGATGTAATGATCGCGGGTACTGAAATTCCAGCACTTTACTATTTACCAGGTAATGCAATCGTTAACCTTGAAGATGGTGCCGATGTAAGTATTGGTGATGCGTTAGCTCGTATACCACAAGCAAGTTCGAAAACTCGTGATATCACGGGTGGTCTTCCTCGTGTTGCTGATTTATTTGAAGCGCGTAAACCTAAACTACCTGCTATCCTTGCAGAGAAAACAGGTGTTATTGGCTTCGGTAAAGAAACCAAAGGTAAAGTGCGTTTATTAATCACTCAACCTAGCGGAGAAGTATACGAAGAGATGATACCTAAAACACGTCAATTAAACGTGTTTGAAGGTGAGCAAGTGGCTAAAGGTGAAGTTATTGCCGATGGTCCAGAGTCTCCACATGATATCTTACGTTTACGTGGTGTTGCTCCTGTAGCAAACTATATCGTAAACGAAGTACAAGAAGTATACCGCTTACAGGGTGTTAAGATTAACGATAAGCATATCGAAGTTATCGTACGTCAAATGATCCGTAAGTGTGAAATTCTTGATGCGGGTGATAGTGAGTTCCTTAAAGGTGAGCAAGTTGAAGTGGCGCGCGTTAATATCGCAAACCGTGAACTTGAAGAGCAAGGCAAACAGCCTGCTGAATATGAAATGCAAATGATGGGTATTACTAAAGCATCATTGGCAACTGAATCATTCATTTCAGCTGCATCTTTCCAAGAAACGACTCGTGTACTTACTGAAGCAGCTGTTGCTGGTAAGAAAGATGGCTTACGTGGCTTGAAAGAAAACGTTATTGTTGGTCGCTTAATTCCTGCAGGTACAGGTTATGCTTATCATCAAGAACGTGCTAAAGCCAAAGCAGCTTTTGACGCACATGAAGATACTACAGTATCTGCTGATGATGCTGAAAAAGCGTTAGCTGATGCTTTAAGTGCAGACTTAGGCTCGTAATAAGTTAATACTAATCATCTAGAGTTGAACAGACTGTTTAGCTTTTAAAATGATAAATATTAAATAAAAAACCGTACTCTTTTGAGTGCGGTTTTTTTATGCCTATAGTTACCCGAAACCTCACTAATAACTTGACACTTAGGCCATTGACCTATAGAATTTCGCGACCTTATATTCTGTGCCTAGTAGACATTGAATTTTAAGGTAAGATTATTTCACGTTTATTAGCGGGTGATTTGGCAAACTTAGTCAATAAAAATTACCCATTGTTTTATCTAATCAGGAGCTATAATGGCAACTATTAACCAACTAGTACGTAAACCACGTGTTAGACAAGTAACAAAAAGTAACGTTCCGGCGTTACAAGCTTGTCCACAACGTCGTGGCGTTTGTACTCGTGTGTACACAACTACACCAAAAAAACCTAACTCAGCATTACGTAAAGTAGCTCGTGTTCGTTTAACTAACGGCTTCGAAGTAACTTCATACATCGGTGGTGAAGGTCATAACTTACAAGAGCATAGCGTGATTTTAATCCGTGGTGGTCGTGTTAAAGATTTACCAGGTGTGCGTTATCACACCGTTCGTGGCGCGCTAGATTGTTCTGGTGTAAGCGATAGAAGACAAGGCCGTTCTAAATACGGTGCTAAACGACCTAAATCTTAAGTTTTCCCCTCTTTATCTACTTGGTAGATAAAAGATGAGAAACGTTAAGTAAGGCCAAATTAACAAATTTTTAAAATTTATATATTTTGGGTAAAACCTGAATAACACGGAGAATTAAGATGCCAAGAAGACGCGTCGTAGGGCAACGTAAAATATTGCCAGATCCTAAGTTCCATAACGAACTTTTAGCAAAATTCATCAACATCCTTATGGTTGATGGTAAAAAATC
>Ga0193951_1000588_pt1 | contig 16321 bp, 15 predicted proteins | sample BB_2_MG_FD_140370 | JGI IMG/M metagenome (GOLD analysis project Ga0193951, IMG submission 140370) | Microbial mat bacterial communities from the Broadkill River, Lewes, Delaware, United States - BB_2_MG | ecosystem: Environmental > Aquatic > Freshwater > River > Microbial mats | place: USA... | reverse complement strand
TATTTACTGGGATGATATGGATTGGTGTACAAGAATAAAAAGAGCTGGCTATGAAGTTCATGCAATAAATAACTCTCGAGTTTTTCATAAAATGGGAGCAGCTAATCATTCAAATACTTTTGGGATGTATTATTTTGAGAGAAATAGAATACTGTTTTTTTTAAAGTATATTAATAATGAAAAACTTAATAAATTTTCAGATGGAATAAGTGATTGGTTAGTTCCATTGACATTTTTTTCTAATTTAAAAGGTAATTTTGCTACTCCAAAATCTTTTCTTTGTGCGATAGATGATTTACTTCTGGGTAATTTAGGTAGGCAAGATAATAGTATTTTTGAAAAAGAAGTAGAAAAGAATATCTTTGATAAGTATAATTTGAAAAAGTATGATAAAGTAGCTATATTTATGCAGAGTGATATGTTTGCAAATAGAAGAGTTTATGAGTACATAAAAAATCATTATTCAGAAATTATAATTTTTTGTAATGTATTAAATTTAGAGTTAATAGAATCTAATTTTGATGAGGAAATAATTTTATTTGAAAAGTCAGTGAAAATAGATTATGAGACACTATTTTTTGTTCAAAAACATATTTTAGATGATTATACTGAATTATATATAGATCATCGTTGTATTTTTATTGACCAATATATAAATACTTCACGTTTTGAAGAGATAGACAAGTTAAAAGCTTCTTTTTATAGCTTTAAAAATATAAGTGAAAATATATATAAACCTTTGATAAAAAGAAAACTTAATCTAATTAAGGGCAGAAATAATTATTCTTAATCAAAGACACCAACTTTTTGTGTATTAACATCATATAGAGAATCTTTTATTTGGTAGAATGATCCAATTGAAGCAATTACAATTGGAAAGAATATTTTAGTATTTTTAAAATCGTTAATATTATAGATAGGTATATGTTTATATTGCTCATCTTTTTTATTTGTTAATATAATTGAGTGTACTTTAATTTTATTTTCATTAAATTTATTTATTAATAATTCACAAAGTTTACCCATACCAAAGATACTAACTTCTTTAATGTTTTTATTTAAAACTTTTTGTAAAATTTCTTCACTTACTCTATTTGTAATCTCGTTTTCAGAAATAGTTAAATCGTGTTGTTTTATAAATGTCTTGATTGTACTATACTCTTTTTGATTTTTAAGTAGATATTCTTCAGGGGCATTTTGTAAATAATTATTATAAATTGTTGCAAACATTTGTTGTATAAGAAGTTCATTCTTTGTATATAGATTATTTATTTTAAATAGTTTTTTAATCTCTTGAAAAACTATCTTTAAATCAAGCATCTTCTTTAAATAAGAATTATATGAATGAGTTATTGTTATTGATTCACTATGCCTAAAGTAAGTAAAACCACTGTTTGAAATTGCACTAATTGTATTTTTATCATTTAAATAAATAAAAAGACTTATGGACCATAATAAATCTTCACACATATTAAGATGATTATTAAAGTTTTTAAATTGATTTGCAACTTTAAGAGCAGTTTCTTTTTTAATAAGTTTATTCCAACAAACATGCCATATCCATGCATATGAGTTTGAATAAAGAGTTTGTTTTAATATTTCTTCTCCTGTCTTATTAGAGAAGGGAATAATCTTATTGTGGTTTTCTTGCCATCTATAGTTTTTTTCATCACATTGTACTGCATTAAATAAGACTAAATCAGAATTAGACTCTTTTGCCTTATTGTAGGCATCAAGATATAATGTATTATTTACCCAGTCATCAGAGTCCAAGTGTGCAATAAATTCACCTGTTGCATTTAGAATACCAGTATATCTGGCTTGAAAAAGACCTTTGTTCTTATCATGTTTAATATATTTTATATCTGGGTTATTATATGAATCTACAATTTCTTTACAGTTACCAGGAGAGTTATCATCTATAATAATAATTTCTATACTGTTGAGGGTAGATTCTAAAATAGAGTCAAGAGTTCTTTTTAGGTATTTTTCCGAATTGTACACTGGGACCAATACACTTAGTTTTTTACACATAGAATTATTTTCCTTATTGGGGAATTATTATTTGCAGATCATGATTATAATCTTTTTTTAACTTCATTAGTACTTCAGTCATTTCATCGGTAAATGTTAAAGATGCAATGATAAAGTATCTTTCTCCTTTTTGTATTGCTTCTTTTGGAGATAAAACTTCTATATTGAAATATGTTTCTTCTTGATTTTTATTTGTGATTATAATATTATTAATTTTTGTGTGCTCTTGCATTTCAAAAAGTTTAACATATAATTTATTAAATAGGTCACCTTTCCCATATATACTAAAAGATTTTAATTTTTTTGTTTTTATTGTATTAATGATATTATTTGTGTATTCATCAATCAAATTAATATTATAGTTATTGATATACAATCGATCAAGTAGTGTTTCATTTAATATTGAGATTACGCCATTTGGCCAGATGCAATCATAGTCTCTTTGCCAAGAATTATGGTTTGTAATAATATCTTTTAAAAATCTTTTTTTCTTTTTAATTTGTTTTATATGCTTTTTTGAAATGAAACTTTTTTGAGCAATTCCTGAGATATTCTTTTCAAACTTTATACTTCCTATAATCTTAGCTTCCTCTTTTGTTGGTAAGCACAAGAATCTAAAAAGAATTTGAGCTGAAATCAAGTCACTACTAGGTGTATAATCGATAAATTTAAAAAGTTTTAAAGTTTCACAAAAATTCATTATTCCTTTTTCAAAGGCACTTCCAATCTTTATTCCTGTTCCTAGTACAGGAATAATCTTTTCTTTTTCTTTCTTATATTTAATTGTTGTCCCATAGTTTCCATTAAATAAAGCTTCTATTAGTGGTGCATATTTTAATATAGCATAATTAATATGATCTAAACTTTTTGTAAAAGGTATAAATGACTCAAAGTCAACTTCTTTAAAAAAAGACTCTCTTTTTCTAAAAAATAAAAGATTTTTTTTAGGTTTATTATTTTTAAGTAGTACTGATATAACTTCAAGTATACTTCCCCCTCCTCCAAAATCAACAAGTATAGAGTTAGATGTATAGTTTATCTGCTTAAGGTATTCTAAAAATTTTTTTGATTGTGAAATACTTTGTTTTTTTATTTCTTTTTTTCTTTTTTCAAAGTCATTGTGTATTAGTTCATATAGACTTTTATCTTCTATAAAATGCTTTTTTGAATGGTTTAAAATCATATTTTTATTTTGGTAAATAAGGGTGTCTTTTATCTTAATTCTGTGCAACTTATAATAATCTTGTATAGTTACTTGCGAATATATCAAATGTTTGTTATCAAAGGTGTCATTTAGATATGGGAAATATAATGATGCTCTAGATGCATAAAGTTTATTAATTTGTATATGACTGTATTTTTTACTTGCCTCTACTATAAATTGAAGAATTTTATAAAAAATCTGACCTTCTCTCATCAATAGATTTATTTGGGTAAGGTTGTTTTTTCTAGTTTTTTCTAAAAGCCAATAACAAAATTCAAATAAAATAGGTCCAAAAGTATAGGCACCGATATCAAAAAGTGTATTCCCTTGATATTTATTTGGTTTAAATACTGTAGCATGAGTACGTAATGCTTGATAGTTTATATCATGATTTAACAGTACACTCTCTTTTTTTTCAATTTTTTTTACATGTAAGGATTTGCCTATATAAATATTTTTGATATTTAAATGATTTGCCATAATAATATCTGAAAAAATATTATCTCCTACATGTAGTATTTCATTAGGAGTAATCTCTTCTTTTTTTAAAATATATTTAAATAAGTTCGAACTACTCTTTAGTAAACCTACATCTGAAGAAGTGTAAACTTCTGATATCTTTGATATGTTTTTTATTTTCTTTGATAATATATTTAAAATTTCTTTTTTTGAGTAATAGATGTCTGATGTTAAAATAATTTTCTTATTATATCTTTTAGCTAAATCTATCCACCCTTCAATAATAAAATTAGCAAATATTAGCTTTTCATCTTCAGCAAGCTCATAATTTATGTATTTTTCTATATCTTCTTTATCTAAAAACTCTGAATATATATCTTTAAGATGTATGTCTTCTTTTAAAAACTTTTGTCTTGCAATATCTTCTTTTAGACTTCTTACTGATTCAAAACTATCATGAAGTTTATTATAGTTTTGTTGAATTTTTTTGAAAACATTTTTGGGTTCAAAAGTTTTTCTATAAACTAATGTGTCAAATATATCAAATGATATTACTTTTATACTTTTATTTTCAAGATAATTTATGAATGTTTTTTCAAGCATTAGGGGGTTTCCTTATGCACTATAAAAGCTCTACCAAATATAGCATAGGTTCTATACAGTTCAACTTTTATATTTTTATTTTCCTCTAGCCATTCTTTTAAAGCTAATCGCTCACCTTTTTTATTACTTGCACCCATTTGATCAAAGTCATCAAAAAGTATAATTCCCCCATCTGTAATTTTATGAGTTAAATAATCAAGTGCTTTTTTTGCTGGTTCATAAACGTCACAGTCTATATGTGCAACTAAAACATCTTTTATATTATTTCTCTTACTATTTTCTTCATTTAAACTTTTGTTAAAATCACCTTTGATAGTTTTAAGTCTATTAAAATCCATATTTATAACTTCTAGATTAAGGGTAAAAGTTTTTAAACTTGCATAAAATTGCCCATCTTTAAAGTTTTTCAACTCCTCTTCTTTGGTGTTTTTAATCCCTTCAAAACTATCAAAAGCTAAAAAGTTTTTTATATTTGAAGTGTTTTTTAATGCTTGATAGGCAATACTAAAACTATGTCCATCAAATACACCAAACTCAGCATAATCCCCCGTTTTTTTAATTGTTTTTATATACATTGAGATAAGTTTGAAAATACCTGGTAAACTAATCCCTGTAGAATTAAAACCTAAGGGTTTAAAGTACAATCCCCTTGTAAATCCAAAAACCACAGGGATATCTTTTTCTTGTAAATAAGATAAAGAAAAGTGTCTACTTCTTGCCTTGGGTAATTCTAAATCAACAATAATCAAAAGATCAAAATCGATTAAATCAATCTTTTTATAATCATAAACTTTAGTATTTAAAGGGGATGATTTAATCTCTTCTTGGGACACTTTAAAGATGCTTAATGGGTGGGTAAGTGCTATATTGGATTTTTCTAAAGTTTTAATTGCATGTTCAATACCTGCAAAATCACCAACTATTGCAATTTTTGAATCTTCGCAATGTTTAATTGTATTTAAAAATGTTGTATCTCTGCCTGACATTAAATTCCTTTAGTATAGTTTAGTTTTTCAAAATCTAATGCATAAATTCTTTGAACTAATGCAATCTCTTCTTTTCCATAGTAGGAGATTTTTTTCTCATTTGCATTTGTTTTGTGGAAAATTACATCTCTCGATTGAAATATTTTTTCATTTGTATTTAACGATGTATTTTTAATTTTATTTAAAATGATATTCCAATCATTTTCAAAAGTTTCAAATTTACCAATATAGTTAAATATCGATAAGTCTTTGGGAAGTAAATAACTTTGTGGTTTCCAGTGAATATCCATATCTAAAGGATCTTGTTTTTCTATAGCTTTTAGAAAATTGAGAAAAGAGATGTCTTCTTCAAATTTAAACCCTAATGATCCAACTCTTCTTTTCTTTTCCCAAAGGTTTGTTACTATTTTATCTAAATATGTAGATAATATTCTATCATAAGGATTTCTTACAATAGTAAAGGAAAAGAGCTTTTCTAAGGTCTTTTGTTTTAAATCTAAGTCAAGAAAACCTTTTAATGGTGAGGAAGATTTGTCATGTACTAATTCTTTAGGAGTTTCAATACCTTCATTTTCAATGGTTTGCAATGTTTTTTTTATTGTTGAACAACCTGTTTTAGGAATTTCAAAATAGGTGAATTGATGCTTCTGACTTATATTTGTAAGATAATCAGCTTGTTTTTTCGTAATGTATCTATAGTCAAAAAAAGAGGAGTTCATTAATACCCTTATTTACAACTAATTTCAAATTAATAGTTATATTATTTATTAATTATTATAATCTAACTCTTGTTAATTTACTATAAAGTTGAAACTAGCTGTTTTGCTATATTATTGAGTATCATTTTAAAGATTTAAAAAATTTTCTTTAAGTAAATTTTTCCTAGCTAAATTTTTCCTAGCTAAATTTTCTTTATAAATTCTATTAAAATAAAAGTCTTCATGTAGTTTAAATTTTTTGGTTCAAAGGTCTTTCTCTAGAATAATTTATCGAATATAACAAAAGAAACAACGTTAGTTTTAGAATTCTTAATTTTTTCAATAGAGCTTTGTCTTATATTTTGATTCACTACATTATTTTCTTTTTTGAATAAAAAATCTATCTTGATATTTAGAAGAAGAAATTTTATCAGCCCATGAACCTAATTCATAAGAAATAATTTTTAGGTTAGCTTTTTTAAGCATTTTTTTAAATTTTTTCATTGTAAAACCTGCAAAATAGTCTTGTTTCTTATATCCATAGTAGCATCCTTTTTCTTCTTCTTTAATGGATTGGAATTTACCAGTTCTCTTTTGAAAGTCAAAGAAAAACTCATCAATTATAAAACAAGTAATATAAGCGACACCTTCTTTCTTTAGTACTCTATTTATTTCATTAAAATAACTTTGGCAGTCGGTTTCTCTTAAATGAGTAAATACAGAAATTGCATAAAATAAATCAATTGAACTACTAGGAATAAAAGGAATTCTAAAATTATTATCTTCTTTCTTTAATTCAGAATCAAAATAATAGTTATCTTTTGCATGAAGATGGTGAAAAGATATATTTGAATTATCAGCTAAATTTTTTTTGCACCATTGTATACCATCTTCCCATACATCAATACCATAGAATCTACCATCTTGATTTATTAGTTTAGAAAAAGGGATAGCTAGTCTTCCTACTCCGCAGCCTAAATCAACAACATGTTTACCAGAGTCAATTTTACATCTTGTTGCAATTTCTTGAAATATTGATGACATCCCTTTTTTAAAATGTTCATTAGAATAACTACCAATTTTTTTAATCATTTTTAATGGAGGTAAGCTATTTTCTTCTAAAGCTAAACATTCATTTGCAATTTTGTTGATTTCATTATTTTTTATTAGTATTACTTCTTCTCTTTTTTTTAAAGATGAAACAAATGCACTTTCATACATATTTTCCCTTTTTTAGTTAATAGATGTTTATATTACATTATAAGGTAACTCCTGTTAATTTTCTATAAAGTTGAAATTATTGATATAACTATATTATTTTCATTATGAAGTTTAATTGTTTTTGTAATTTCATTGATATATCTACCATTTATTGCAGTAACAATAAATACAAAAGAGGAGTTTCTATCAATAACTTCTAAAGATGTTACTCTTTTATCAAAAAAAGTTGTTCCTATCTTATTTGAATCTATAAAATATTTAACAGAATATTCATTTTTTAATTTCTCATAGACTATTTCTGTAAAATCATTAATTGCATACAAAATAATTTCTTTATTTGCATATGAACCTAATTGGCTTTCAATAATAGTTAAAAACTTACTATAAGTTTGTTTTTTATCATTTTGAGGTAAAAATTGTTTATCATTATAAAATTCATATAAATAATTATTATCTTTTATCTTGGTGTTTTGTAACATTAATTTTAAAGAATAATCCCAATGGTATTGATAGATAGATTCTACCTTTTGATGTTTATAAAATTGATATAGTATAATATGTGCTTGGATTTTTAAATCTATTTTTTGTTCCTCTTTAAGTATGGACCATCTAGAATGCTGTGTTTGTCTATAGTACATATTCTCAATATCGGAGTGAAACTTGAATTTCCCATACTGACCTAAATATGATAATAAAAAATAGTCTCCATATGGCATTAGAAAAGCTTCTTTTGGGAACTTTTTAATTATATTTCTAAATACAATAGAAGAGGTTATAACCGAAAAGTTTCCTCTCATTAATTCTTCTTTATTATAGTTTTTTTGTTTTTTATCAGGAATGATTCTTCTATTTTCAGTATAATTATTTTCATTTAAATCAACAGCATTGTGCCCTGATACTACATATTCTTTGTTTTTTTCTAAAAACTCAATTTGTTTTTGAATTTTATTCTTATCTGTCCACTTATCATCGCCATCACAGATGGCAATGTAATTGCTAGTGCAGCCTTCTATTAATCTTAAAGAAGGTTTAATGCCTTTTGATACTTGATTTTCTTTTTGTAAAATTAGAGTGATTTTATTGGGGTGAATATGTTTTATTTTTTTTAAGGTTTTTTGAGTACCATCTGTTGAACAATCATCATGTATAATTATATTATAATTAAAGGTAGTTTCTTGTTTTAATATTCCATCTAAAGTCTCTTCGATAAATTTTTCATGGTTATAAGTAAAACAGAGTATTGTAATAATAGGTTTTTTGTTCAAGCAGTCTCCTTTAAACTTTTATTTGATATTATAAACATCATATCAAATAAAAGTTTAAAGGAATTTAGTGAAACCTATATTAGAGAATTTTGAATTTCATACTTGTGATCATTGTAATTTTAATTGTAAAGGTTGTGGTCATTTTAGTAATATTGCAAAACAGTGGTTTTATGATGTTGAGATGTATTATAAAGATATTAAAAAAATGAATAAACTTTTAGATGTAAGGCAAATTCGAATACTTGGGGGTGAACCCTTGCTTCATGATAGGATAGAGGATTTTTTAATTTACACTAGAAAGGTTTTTAAAAAGGCTAAAATTCAAGTAGTAAGCAATGGTGTATTAATTCCTAAAATGAAAGAAAGTTTTTGGGAACAATGTAGAGTCAATGATATTATTATTAATTTAAGTATTTATCCTCCTTTATTTAATAAATATAATAAAATAGTTGAACTAGTGAAAGAAAAAGGTGTGAAAGTAATTTCTCATAAAACTGATAGATTCTTTGCTAGAACTAATATTAAAGGAGACTCAGACCCACATAAGGCTATGAAGGTTTGTAGAGATGCCTTTTTTTGCCCCTTTTTAAGAAATGGAAAACTTTATGTATGTGGGAAGCCTGCATTAATTGATATTTATAATAAAGAGTATAATGAAAGAATACCTTCTGGAAAAGGAATAGATTTGTATGATGAATCTTTAACTGGTGAAAAAATTATGAATTTATTATTTACTCCTATAGAAACATGTAAATATTGTACTTTAGACTTTAAGTCTACATTTGAATGGGAAGTATCAAAGAATAAAGATGCAAAAAAAGAAGACTGGTTAGGGTAATCAAAAAACGCTATTAAATCTTTTTTGAGCATTTTTAATAGATTTCTTTTGTCTATACTCTCCGACTGTGCTTATGATTTGCTTCCTTTTTTTAGATAAATCTTTAGCTTTAAAGTTCTTAGTATCATAATTATAAAAATTTAAATAATCATAATTGTAAAAGGTAAAGTACTCAATTTCATATTTTTTTAGTTTTTTTATCCATTCATACTGAGATGATTCTGTTGTCTTTGTTCCTATTTTACTAATATAAGACTTCTTTGCATAACTAGGAGTTATTAGACCATTTGAAATGAGCATTTCATCTGAGTATTTTATTTGTGCAAATTTACAAATTTTTAAAATAGTTTCTTTTGGTTGAGATGTTAAGTCTTCATATCTAATATTTAAAATTAAATCTTCATATTGTTTTTCTAGTGTTAGACACTTATTAATTATAAAATTCCAATTTTTAGCGCCTGTTATAACATCTTTATACCCCCAATCAACTATTTTAGTAGAACTATAGACAGCTCTGCCATCTCTTACAAGATGAATAAACTTAGCATTAGGAAACTCTTCCTTTAATTTATTAAAATATAAAAAATTGTTAGGTGTATGTTCAACCCAAGTAATAGTTTTTTTATTTCGGTGTTTTTTATTAAACAAATTTATTATATTGAAAGTTGTTTTTTTTAGGTTAGAAGAAACAATATTGTATAAATTATTTTCATTTTCTATTATCTTTAAATCAATAAACATAAAGTGGTTTTTTAAAATATGGACAACCTTTTCTTTTTCATATAAATCCAAATCTAAAATTTCATGAATATATTTCATTTCAGGGAGTGCAATAACATTTTTGTTAGAACTTAACATACCTGCTAATAAAGTTGTTCCACTTCTTGGAGCGCCCATTATAAATACACAATTTAAATTATTCAACTAAGAACTGCTCCAATTGAGTATTTTTAATTTCGTTAATTATAATGTCTTGAATGTCTTTATCTAATTGATATTTCCATTTACTTATTACAGTTTTATTTTTGTAAACTGCATAAGGATCCTCAATTTCTTTACTTTGACACTCTAGTAAAAAATCATTAGTTTGTTTATTCATATCTAAGTTTGTAAATTTAAAAAGTTCACTTGTTTTATCTTTTATATTATTAACAATATCTTCATATTGAAATATTTTAAAGTTGCTATATTTTCTTTCAAGTTCAGTATGCTGTGTTGTAATCTTTTTCCAATCTTCAAATCCCCAATATTCCTCTTTCGCAGTTTTTTTACAATTTCCAGTTCTCCACTCATCTCTATAGTCAAACCCTTTAGGAAATTCTTTTGGATGATTAATCCATGAACTTATTGCTCCTGCAGGATGCCTAACAATACATACAACTTTGAAAAAATCTTCATCAAAATATTTTAAAAAAGTTTCTAACATTTCATGAAATCGAGTGGTTTTTATAACTAGGATATCTTTATTTGATTTTTGAAAAGTTGGGTAGCTTCCATTTTCTCTTTTATCTAGCTGGTTCATAAAAAAATCTTCATCAGATTCATAGGCTTTTTTTAAAAAATTTAAATATTCATTTTTTGTAGAGTTTTCATCTATAATATTTTTTAATTTATAAGCAAAAAGTGGTTCCATTCTAAATACGGTATGTGGATGGCTGTCAAAAATCTGACCCGTAAAACTAGTTCCTGAGCGTGGCATACCAATTACAGCAATTACTCTTTTCATTGTTCTATCCTATTTGTAATAATTTTGTCAATATGGTTAAGGTCTGGAATATCAGTATTATTTAAATAATATCCAAGCCATTTTAAGTTTTGTAGTGACTTAATCTCTTTAGGGAATTTAGTAAATTGATTCCAAGATAAATTAAGTTTTTCAAGTTTTTGTAAGTTAATAAAAGAGGATGGCAGTTCTGTTAATTTATTTTGATATAAAGATAATTGTTCTAAGTTTTTTAAATTTCCAAAGTTTTTAGGTAAATATTTTAATGAATTTTGGTATATTCTAGCCATTTTTAGTTTTTTTAAAGATGTGAATTCATCAGGTAGAGAGTAAAGTTTTATTGCAATATTATTTGTAAAATATTCTAAGTTATGTAAATTCTCAATTTCTCTAGGGATATTATTAAAGTGGCTTAAAACTAAATTATTTAAATTATTTAAATTAAATATAAACATAGGAGTTTCTTTTAAGTTCAATCCATAAATATTAAGAGATTCCAGTTTTTTTAAACTAGATATTGATTCATCTAAAATTTTAAATTTATTTTTATGTAAATTTAATTTTTTCAGCAAACTTAATTCTTCAAAAATATTAGGGCATTTATTGAGTTCATTAACTGCAAGATTTAAATATTCTAATTTTTGTAGGTATTTAATAGATGAAGGTATGTTTTTTAAATAGTTTGAACCTAAATCAAGAAATTTTAGATTAGGCAATAATTTGAAATAATTATCATCAATATTAAAGAACATGCATCTTCTTAAGTTTAGTACTTCAAGATTAGTTAACTTCCCTATTAGTTTTAAAATTTCCCTTTTTTCTTTAATTGTAGAGTGTCTACATAACCCTTTGTAAATATAATCTTCACTTGTTAAATCTAATTCTATACAAATATTATTGTTTAGCTTATAATAAAAATCTTTTTTTATTATAATTTTGATTTTATTTAGTATATCAATATCATTCATCATTTAAATAACCTTTTAACCCTTTTATCCATTCTTCTAAAGAATTCCAATCAATTCTAGGTAAAGTATCAAGTGATAAGTTTTTGTAAAATTGGATACATTGTCTATATTCCAGTTCATATAATAATATTTTTTTGGCACCTAGTTCAAAACTATCATATCCATAATAGTTTCCTGTTTCACATATTAAAAAATATTTATTTTCTAAAGAAGTTTCTAAGCTTTGAAAAAAAATTTCCATATCAATTTGTAATTCTTCATCGCCATAGGTAGGACAAAAAAATATTAATAGCTTGTATTGATTTAACTGTTCTTTTTTGAAGTTTTTTATATTAAATATAGAATTAATATTTAATTTGTCTGAAACTTTTCTTACTATTTTTTTAGTAGTTCCATAACTTGAGCCGTACAGAATTACTATATTATCTTTTTGCATACTGAATAAATACCTCCGCATAAATCAGGATAGAGTTTCCCCAGTTTAAATAAGCCTTCAATTTGTTCTTCTTTTAAAATTTTATGTTTATATAATTGATCCAATTGAAAGTCTGCTAAAAACTTTAGCATAATTCCTCCTTTTTCAATAGTAGCAAAGTTTGCTTTAATTAATTCATTATTTAAATCAGTTGTATCATATACTCTTCTATGTCCAACCTTATGATCGTGCTCAGTTAACTCTTTTAAACTCTTATATAAGTTCATTTGTAAAGCCAATTGTCTAGATAAAGCATTTGCATTAGGAACAACTACTATTAAAAGTCCTTCTTCTTTAAGAATATTGTAAATCACTTCTAATACTTTTTGTGGGTCAAGTACATGCTCTAAAATAAAACTTGCTATCACTAAATCATATTTTTTATTAGTTTCGAAAGTTTCAAATAATGATAGGTAAAATTCTACATTTGTTATTTCTTTCTTTTTGAAGTCTGCAGTTGCTTTATTAAAAAAGAATTTTGAACCATCTACAACATCTAGATGCTTAACTTTTTTAGCTAACATTTCTGTCATATATCCATCTGAGCAGCCAAGTTCTAAAACTGACTGTTCTTTTTTTAAATAAGGTTCAATTGTTCTGTATGTTAATTCTCTAATTACTTTTGTCTGTTTGGAGTCTCTTTTAACATGTGTAGTATAGACTTTTTCTAAAAATTTTTTTTCATTATCCCATTTATTCATTTTTATCTCTTTGTTGTGTATTTAATTCAAACTTTTTATAGAGCTTAAAATCTTTAAATAACATATCCTTAATCTCTTTTTTTGAATTAAACATTAATATATCTATTATTGAAAGTCCTTTAAAAAAATCAGTTCTTTTAGATTGTTTGTAAGCTGATAGATTAGGTTTTAGAAATCTTAGATTTATATTACTATTGTTGAATTTTTCTTCATCAAATATTTCATAACCTCCATATGGATTAATATATGTTTCAGCTTTTAATCTTTTTGAAATAGCCAAAGCCCAATCTCCAGGTTCATTAATTAAATCTTTTCGATAAGTAATATTAGATGCTATCTCATATTTGAAATCAATTTCTAGATAGTTACAAATTCTTTTTATAGATTCAATACATAGTTCTAAAAAACTAGTATACTTCTTGTTAAAAAGTTCAATTAGCAAGGCTCTTGTTTCTCTATAAAAAGGAGCATTTAATTTTTTGTACATGGTAATTTGACCCAAGATTTTATTTTCCCATTTTTCAATATAGTTTATTATTACATCCTTAATTAATGTTCCTTGGGAATGTTTTTTTATAGGTACTGAAATATATTGATAAGATATGTTTTTATTTGGATGTAAAATTCTATTTCTATTCATCCAACTTCTTGTATTATATTGAACTTCATCAAAAAATATAAATTCATCGGAATTAGCTATTAATTGTAGGTAGCCAATATAAGGGAGGAAATAAGGTTGCATTATAGAAACTGTTTTCATTATTTAGCCTGAATAATTTTAATGATCTTCGATTGGTCTTCAAAAGATAAACTATCATACATTGGTATACACATTATTCTCTTAGAAATATCTTCTGCATGAGGCATCTCTTCGTTAGGTAAGAAACTCAAAGTATTTAATGATGGATAAAAGTATCTTCTTGGAAAGATATTTTCATTATTTAATTTTTTTTGTATTTTTAATAATTCTTTTTCAGATTTAAAGGCTATAGGAAAATAGCTATAGTTATTATTTGAGTTTGGATTTTGTTTTTGTAATTCAACATAAGAATATAGTTCATGCTGGTATCTTTCATAGATAGACTTTCTTCTTTTTGTTATGTTTTCAAACTCTTTTAAGATTGATAATCCCATCGCTGCTTGAAATTCATTCATTTTCGCATTTATTCCAAGATGAGAAATAGATTCGAAAGATTCAATACCAAAATTCCGTACTCTGGTTGCTTTTTCAATTAATGATGAATCATTAATTATTAGTGCCCCACCTTCAATTGTATGAAAAAGTTTTGTAGCATGAAAACTAATTGTTGAAATATCTCCATTTAATAGAATACTTGCATCTTTATATTTTACATTAAAGGCATGGGCTGCATCATAAATAATTTTAAGATTGTTTTCTTTTGCTATTTTATCTATCTCTTCTATTTCACAACTATTGCTAAATACATGAACAGGAACAATAGCTGAAGTATTAACTGAGATTTTTTCTTTTATTCTTTTTGGCTCAATATTTAAAGTTTTTTTGTTTATATCAGCAAAAACTGGAGTCAACCCTTCCCACTGTATTGAACTTGCTGTTGAAATAAAGCTAAAAGGAGTTGTTATAACTTCTCCTGTTAAGTTTAGAATCTTATAAGCTAATTGTAGTGCTAGTGTACCATTTGAAACTAAAAGAACTTTTTTAACACCTAGAAAATCTTCAAGTGCTTTTTCTAACTTTTGGACAAGTGGACCATTATTTGTTATTTTTTCATTTGAGTAAATATCATCAATATAAGATTTGTATGTATTAATATCAGGTAAATAGGTTTTTGTGACATTTATCATTTTATTTCACCATAAACCAAGGGTTAAGTAAGTCTTTTTTATTATAGACTACGGGATTGTTTGACTCATATTGATACGTCATTTTTCCAGCATTTCTTACCACCGCATCAGCTGCTGCTGTATCCCACTCCATGGTAGGAGCTAGTCTTGGATATATATCGGCTATTCCCTCTGCTACCATACAAAGTTTAAGACTAGAGCCTTTTGACACCTGTTCTACTTCTTTTGTATCTAAATTATTTATAAAATCTTGTGTTTCAGAAGATAGATGCGATTTTGATGCAACTACAAATAATTTTTCTTTTGGAGTGTTATTAATTTTAAGTGGAAGCTTCTCTTCATTTTTAAAAGAGTTTTTACCATCAGTGTAATACATATCATTTAGGGCAGGAGCATAAACTACACCTAAGATAGGAGTATTTCTATGAATTAGTGCAATATTTACAGTGAATTCTCCATTTTTTTTAATAAATTCTTTTGTTCCATCTATTGGATCTACACAAAAGTAGTATTCCCAATCTTTTCTTATATGGTATGGTGTTTGTTTACTCTCTTCACTCATTATTGGAATATTAGGATATAGTCTATTTAAAGAGTTACAAATTAGTTCATTTGATTTAGTATCTGCCTCTGTAAGTGGAGATTTGTCATCTTTATAATCTATTTGAAAATCTTTATTATAAATCTCCATAATAAGTTTTCCCGCTTCTAATGATATTTGTTTTAAGTCTTCTATCTTCTCACCACTAAATTGCATAATCGTTTTCATCTCCTTGGATATATCCATGTTTTATTAAATGATTTAGTACTATATCAGCACACTCTTGAACTGTATGATTATCTGTTTTTAAATGAATATGTGGTTCTTCTGGTTGTTCATATGGAGAAGATATACCTGTAAAGTTTTTAATAGCACCTTCTCTTGCTTTTTTATACAGTCCTTTTGGATCTCTACTTTCACATATTTCAAGTGGAGTATCTATAAATATTTCTATAAATTCATCATATTTTACAAGAGATTTAGCTATTTGTCTATCTGATCGAAAAGGAGATATAAAAGCAGTTAAAACTATAAGTCCACTATCAACAAAAAGTTTACTTACTTCTCCTATTCGTCTTATATTTTCTATTCTATCAATCTCACTGAAACCTAAGTCTTTATTTAATCCATGTCTTACATTATCACCATCAAGAAGGTATGTTTTTCTTCCTCTTTTAAAAAGTTCAGTTTCAACTGCATTAGCAATAGTTGATTTCCCTGAACCTGAAAGTCCTGTAAACCATAAGATACAAGGCTTTTGAGAAAGAACTCTTGCTCT
>Ga0193951_1000587_pt1 | contig 16329 bp, 14 predicted proteins | sample BB_2_MG_FD_140370 | JGI IMG/M metagenome (GOLD analysis project Ga0193951, IMG submission 140370) | Microbial mat bacterial communities from the Broadkill River, Lewes, Delaware, United States - BB_2_MG | ecosystem: Environmental > Aquatic > Freshwater > River > Microbial mats | place: USA... | reverse complement strand
GGAATAATTTCTTCATCTTTATCACAACTTGTGATACTTGCAAGTACAAAAAGAATAGCACCTGCATACATGGTAATTTTTTTTCTCATGTGTGTCTTTTTTCTAATTTTTATTTTTTGCACTTCTATATAAAAGTGCTTTTCCCTTATTTGGGCATAAAAGTATAAGCACAGTAACTAACACACTGAAAAACTTGCTGAAAGGGGGTTATCCTTTTCTAAAACGTTTCTTTTTCTTTCTAAAAGAAATCCTGCAATTTTATAAAAAACAAAAAAAAAGCTCGCCTATTGGCGAGCTTTTAATAACTTATGTATGTAAAAATTATTTTACTTCTTCAAATATAAATAATATTGATTACCAACAACTTACACCTACATGATACAAATATGGTATTGTTTTTAAGTGTTTTATCTAATTATCAACTCCATTTATAAAAGTCTTTATAAAATCTTTTATTTTTTCTGTTATTCTATTACTTATAGATTCACGTTGTAAGACACTAGGTTGTTTTTCTAATGCTTCAATTACCTCGTCTTCTGTTGCCATTCTACCTGTAAACAAATAATCATTTATAATATCTTCTACTTTATTTTGCTGTAAGGCTTCTTCTGAACTTAATGCTTGTAGTGCTTTTTTAGTTTCTTCTTGCCAATAGGTTTTAAATTCATCTTCAATAGCTTCACTATCGTTTATCTTTGGAAGATTGTTTTGAATAAATTTTTCTATTAATACTCGTTTACTTCTTAATTCTGATTCACCTGAAATTAAATCTATAATTTGCTTTTTCTGTTTTGCCTGGTCTTTTGGTTTAGCTTCTTTTAATTGCGCTAATAAACGCATTATATAAGCTACATTAATTTCATCACGATGAATTAATTCTAATTCAAAATCAATTTCATCTAAAATAGATACTGATTCTTTTTGATTATTAGTTTTAATCTTGTCGTGTAAATCCAAATACTTGCTTGTGTAATCTGCAAACTCCTGCTCTTTCATATAGGTATCATCAAAACTAAATTCAATAAATGATGATAGTATATTTTTAAGTCGCATTATTTCTCTAAAAGCTTTTGCAAATTCTAATTCATCTTCTTCAGTAACCAAGTCATTTACACTATCTACCGTTGGTGCAATCCCCATTAATACCTTGTAAGCTTCGTTGAATTTTTTTACTTGCTCTTCATAAGGTGCTATAATGATAGTTTCTTGTGCATTTTTATCTGAAAACAAAGCAATAGCATCATCTGTATTTTGCTTTAGATTACGGAACGCTAAAATATTACCTTGTGATTTCTTTTCATTTAATATCCTATTTGTACGAGAATAGGCTTGTATTAAACCGTGATAGTTTAAATTTTTATCTACATAAAGGGTATTTAAAGACTTACTATCAAAACCTGTAAGAAACATATTTACGACTAGTAATATATCAATCTGTTTATTCTTAACTCGTTTAGAAATGTCCTTTTTATAATTTAGAAAGGTGTTGCCATCTTTGGCTGAGTGCTTTGTACCAAATTGCTTATTGTAATCTTCAATATAAGCATCTAACTTATCCTTATGAGGAATGTTACCATAGGTTGCATTAGGTTCTGCAGCCATTGAAAGTTCTGGAAAATCTTCTTCAGGAATTTCTCCATTTGCATCTGCATCTCCTGGGTTTGGCGCATAAGAAAATATCGTAGCTAGGTTTAAACGATGCTCACCAGCTTCTTTTTTGGCTTTAAAAAGCTCATAGTATTTTATTAGGACATCTACACTACTTACACAAAACATTGCTGTAAACGTTCTGTGATGGGTTTTACGATTATGATTTGCTATTATGTAGTTGGTAATAGTATTCAGATAATCATCACTTTCATATACTTCTTGCTTGTTTATATCTTCTACTTTAGTATCATCAATACCCTCTTTTGATTTGAATACATTATAATATTCAATAGAGAACTTTAATACATTTTCATCTCTAATCGCATCTGTAATGACATATTGATGTAAACACTCGTGAAAAAGGTTCGCAGTTGTTTGTTTGATACTCTTTTTACTAATAGCATTTTTTACAAATATTGGTGTACCTGTAAAACCAAATAATTGATGATTGGTAAAGAAGTTTACAATACGCTTATGAGTATCTCCAAATTGTGAACGGTGACATTCATCGAAAATGAATACTATTTTTTCATCTTTTAAAACTTCTATTTGCTTTCTAAATTTAGCTTTTGATATGGCACTATTTAGCTTTTGAATAGTAGTAACTAATAAAGGTCTGTTATTATCTAAAAATTGATTAACAAGCATTTTAGTATTCTCTGTACCATCAATACTATCTTTATCGAATGCTCTAAATTCTCTAACTGTTTGGTCATCTAGATCTTGTCTATCAACTACAAATACTACTTTTTTTATTTTAGGGTTTTGAGTTATTATTTGACTTGCTTTAAATGATGTTAGTGTTTTACCTGAACCTGTAGTATGCCATATATATCCATTTTTATCACTATTCTTTATTCTATCAATTATTGATTCTACTGCAAAAAATTGATACGGTCTTAATACCATAAGTGTTTTATCACTTTCGTGCAACACTATGTATTTGGTAATCATTTTAGCAATATGACAAGGCTCTAAAAAGATATTAGCAAAAGGCTCTAATTGGGTTATTTTTTTATTCTTTTCATCACTCCAGAAGGAAGTAAATTTAAAACTCTGTTTTTGGCTATTTGCATAATACTTGGTATCTACACCATTACTAATTACAAAAATCTGCACATAATTAAATAGCGCATTATTAAAGGCAAATGATTCTTTTTGATAGCGTTGTATTTGATTAAAGGCTTCTTTTAGTTCTATACCTCTACGCTTTAATTCAATTTGTACTAAAGGCAAACCATTAATTAGTATTGTTACATCGTAACGGTTTTCTCGTTTACCGTTAATTGTAATTTGATTGGTTACTTGGAATTGATTTTGACACCAGAAGTCTTGATTAATAAACTCGATATATGCTTTATCGCCATTGTCTTTTTGCAATACATATTTATCTCGCAATGTTTTGGCTTTATCGAAAATGTTACCTTTAGATAAGTGGATAACTATTCTTTCAAATTCTGAAGCCGTAAACGTTGTTTTATTATGCTTTTCTAATTGTGTTTTTAGGTTGCTTAATAAATCATCTTCTGTTTTTATAACAACTGATTTATGACCTAAACTAATTAGTTGGCTTATTAAATTATTTTCTAATACTTGTTCTGGTTGTGTTGTCATTACTTCTTTTTCTTTTTTAAAAACAATTAAGCTTCAACTATACTTCTATAATCGTTTATAAAATCAATTATTTGTTGTGCAACGTCTTGGGATACTTCTTCTAACATTTCTTTTGTTTTAATGCTAGTAAGAAAAGAGTTATCAGAAAGTCTAATTTCTACATCATTAAATGTTAACGGTTTATGATGAACCCATGCTTTAGTAGCGGGTATATAATTAGTGTCTGATTCTAACACTCCTTTTTTGTCAAAAATTCCTACAAATAGCAATCCGTCTTTATGACCTGAACCACTAAAACTTTCTACTGCAAACCAAACTTTTTTAGCACTTGATTTTGAACTATTAAACCAGATATATGAGTAATTACTTGTAATAGACTTTTTAGTCAAGCTATAATTTTTAACTTTTTCAGTTAAAAGATTAAAAACCCTATCTCTAAAATCGGTTTTAATTTTTTTAGTTACTTGATGATATTTAGAGGCAATTAGTGAAGCTTCTTGAAGATTATTAATAACTATTGCCTTTAGCTCTTTTTCTTGTTTATTGCCCAATGTATGTGTAATTTGTTGAATTAAAATTTTGTACTGTTTTATACTTTCTCTTAAAATTGGCTGGTCTGAAGCAATTTTCTGGCATTCTTCTAACCAATTAATTATTTCTTTTTGATAGCTGATATTATAAAAGTCTTTATCTGCTTCTAATTCTCCTTTACTTTCTGTTGAGGGTTCATCTCCAATATACTTAGATAGATAAACTACCTTGTTTTTAGTTATATTATAATTACAGTATCGCTCTATTTGGTGATTTCCATCGCCTGCATCAATTTTATTTTCTATAGAAATGGTATATCCGTTATTATCTTTTATTAAAATATCTATACGGCCACCTGTTTTTAATTTATTGTTTACAATACCAATATGAAACTCAATAAGTGCTTTGGCACTTGATAGGTCTATATGATTGCTAAAATCATTTTTAGGTAGTTTTTTTATAAATGCGGCTAAAAATTGAGTTCCCATTAAGTGAGCACCTTCAGGGTTTAATAATGTACCAATAAAAGCAGAGTGGGTTCTTACCTCATTACTTTTTAGGTTTAAAATATTGTAAATATTAAACTCTTCTCCTTTAGCCTTGGCTAACTCTTTATGATGCTTAACTATAGTTTTAACATTACTTACTAAACTTATATGTTTGTCTGTTTTTAGCTCCATAAGTACTATATAAACATTTGTTGTAATAATCCTTTTTTAAAAGATTTACTATGTTCTATTTTGGTATTTAGGGCTTCAATCTTTACATCTATATCTGATAAGAAATTGGCTATTTTGGTTTGTTCTTCTACTACAGGAACGTCTATCTCTAAATCCTTAATACTATTGAAATATATATGCACAATTGTAATTCCTTGTGCTCTTGATGCTATTTGATGTTTCTTGAAGTTTGATAAGTAATAAGCATAAAAAACGTTATTGATTTCTTTTTTACCTCTCATTACAATTATATCACCACCTAATAAAATATTTTCAAAATTCAACGCAGTTACGTTAGCTAAATCTATACCTGTTGTAGTTGTAGATGAAGGTATTAACAAATCCCCTTTTTTTGATCTTAAACCATCTTCGCTATTTGTTGAACTTACAACTTTATTTATTACTTCATTATAGGTTGTATACAGTTCACCATATAAAACACATTTATAATTACCATCAGTTATTACATCCCCTTTTGGAATGCCTTTACCTTTGAATGAACTAAAAACATTACCTAATTTCTTTATTTCCCATTTAGGAAACGCATTACCATTATCATCTTTAAATCTTAATTTTTGACTAAAGATTTTTTGCATTACGCCTTTTTTGTATTGCTCTAAAAGTTCTTTCTTTTTGGTGAGTTTGGTAATTTTATTATCTACATCTGTAAGGAATGATGCTATTTTTTGTTGTTCAATTAAAGAACCTGATAAGAAAATAGAAACTTTCCTCAAACCACCTAATGGTATCTCTTTCAACGCTGAACCATTAACCTGTTTGTTAATCTGCTTTAAGGTTTTATTCGATTGAATAACCCAATTCAAAAAAAAAGGGTTAATTAAATCTTCATCAGCACTTAGACGTGCAACTCCTCTTGTAATATTTGCACCTACCAAGCTTTTTTCAACTAACTTAACTAAGCCAATATCACCTCTAAGAGCTAACATAACTTCATTTTCTTCTAAAATTGTTTTTTTATAAGAATTACTAATTTCTTCAGATGTCTTAATCATATTTTCAGCATCTAAATTCACACCTGTTAAGTCAACTACTCTAACACAAGGTACTCCTTTTTCAATATTTCCCCCAGTCTGAACTATTCCATAAGAAATAGTTTTTCTACATAACTTTTGAAGATTCTCTTTCTTCCAAACCTTCTCAAACTCTGGAAACCTCAACTTTGGTACTAATTGTTTTTCCATAATTTAAAAAGGTGTTTTAATATTTAAGGCTGCACAATAAGAAGCAATATGCTTATCTGTTTCTGCAATTTCTATATCTAACGCTTGTATTTCTTCTGCAACTGCATTAATATCAATAGGTTCTTCTTCTTCAAAAGTATCTACATAACGTGGTATGTTTAGGTTGTAATCGTTATCTTTTATTTCCTGTAATGTTGCTCTATAACTGTATTTATCTATTATCGCTCTGTTGGTATAGGTATCTACAATTTTATTTATGTGTTCTGGTAGTAACTTGTTGTCTTTACCTTGCTTTTCAAACTCGTTGCTTGCATCAATAAATAATACATCTTCATTAACTTCTCTACATTTTTTAATCACCAATATACACGTTGGAATACCAGTACCGAAAAAGATATTTGCAGGTAAGCCAATAACTGCATCTATATAGTTTCTATCTTCAATTAAATACCGTCTTATATGTGCTTCACTACTTCCTCTAAATAATACACCGTGAGGTAATACAGTTGCCATGATTCCGTTTTCATCTAAATGATGAATCATATGCTGTACAAATGCAAAATCTGCTTTTGTTTTAGGAGCTAACTTACCGTATTGACTAAATCTATCATCTGTACTAAAAATACCTTTTGCACTCCATTTAGCAGAAAACGGTGGATTTGCTACAATAGCTTCTGCACGTAGCTCAATATCCATATGTTGTGGCTCTTCTAAAGTATCTTCTTGTTTGATATCAAACTGACGATAATTAACACCGTGTAGAATCATATTCATACGTGCCAAGTTGTAAGTAGTACGGTTTAACTCTTGACCGTAAAACATACCTACATCATCTACTTCTTTGGCTACACGCAATAGTAATGAACCAGAACCACAGGTTGGATCATATACTGATTTTAAACGCTTTTTACGAGTAGTTACAATTTTTGCTAATATGGTAGATACTTCTTGAGGCGTGTAAAACTCCCCAGCTTTTTTACCTGCACTTGCTGCAAATTGCCCAATAAGAAACTCGTAAGCATCACCCAATAAATCACTTTCTGTATCTTCTAATTGAAAGTCTATTGCATCTAAATGAGTGATAATTTTTGCAATAGTTTCATTTTGCGCTTTTACGGTTCTACCTAATTTACCAGAGGTTAAATCTAAATCTTCAAATAGTTTTACAAAATCATCTTCTGACTCTGTACCCATTGTACTTTGCTCTATATTGGTAAGAATACGCTCTAAATCTTCAATGATGAAAAACTGTTTCGCTTCATCAATTTCATTAGTTTCTATTTCTGAAAGGTTATTTCCTTTTTGAGCAATAGAAGTAAATAATTCACTTGGTTTTAAAAAGTAACCTAATTCTTTAATACAGGCTTTTTTAACTGCTTCAATATATAACTTACCATTATCTGAATTTTCATCTAATTGCTCGTAAGTTAAATTGTCTGGTGCTAATATTTTGTTAGCGTAGATATGTAGTTTTTCTGAAAGGTATTTAAAGAATATGAAACCCAAGATGTAGTTTCTATAATCATCTGCATCCATTTTACCTCGTAAGAGGTTAGCAATAGCCCATAATTGTTTTTCAAGTAACTTTTTTTGTTCTTCTGACATTGATATATTCTCTTATATTTTTTAGTTACAACTTGTTTTTCACATAAAACTAAGACTGCTCTAAAACAGCCATTAATCTATGATTGAGGTATAGTTTTTCTTTACCGACTTTTTCAGAAGTTAAAAAACCTGCATCTTCCAAAGTTTTTAGATAATTACCAACTGTTTTAGGTGTTCCTAATTTTTCGTCAATTAAAAATTGTCTTTTGGTATATGGTAGTCTGAAAAGTATCTCTACCAGTTCTTTAGAATATACATTAGGTAATTTTTCTTTAATTTCTGTAGTCATTTGCTCCATCAACTCAGTTACATCTTTTAATCGTTTCAGACCTTTGTTGGCGGTATACTCTACCATTTCTAGCATATATAATATCCACGATTCCCAATCATTATTTTCTGTAACCTCACGTAACTTATTATAATAATCAGCTTTATTTTTTATGATATATTCACTTAAGTATATAGCAGGAATATCTAATAATTTTTCTAGTTTTAGATATAACAATAATAAGATACGCCCTGTTCTACCATTACCATCACTAAACGGGTGTATTGCTTCAAATTGATAATGCATTAACGCCATTTTTATTAATGGATCTATTGTATTATTTTCATTAATAAAAGTTTCTAAATTAGCTAATTTTTCACGTATTATAGCTTCTCCTACTGGTGGTGTATATATTGTTTCTCCCTTTGTGTTTTTTAAGGTAGTTCCTGGGGTTGTTCTAATACCTGCACTATTTTTTTTAATGCTTTGTACTATATCGACACATAAATTAGTGCTGATAAAAGGGCGCTTTTCAATAGTTTTTAAACCATTAAACAAAGCTTCTTTATAACTTAAAACTTCTTTTGTAGCAAAATCACCAAAATTTTTATCAGCAACTAAAGATTTATATAAATCGTCATTAGTTGTAATAATGTTCTCAATTTCAGAACTTGCTTTGGCTTCTTGTAAATGAATTGTATCTAAAAACAACGTTGGATTCGGTAAGTTTGTTAGCATACCATTAAGCTGTGCCAACGCTCTACTCGCTGGAATTGTTTTACGAAGTACAGCTACTGTTTCTAAATCGTGTTTAGGTGGTAGTAAAGGTAAATTATTGTAAGGTTCGTCTTTGTTAAATTCAGTCATTTTTAACGAGGGTAATAATTACTTGTGTCTTCTTAACGAGGGTAAATATACACAAAAACTACCCTCGTTTATAGTTTAAAGGTAAAAGTTACCCTCATTTTCTTCTTAGACATTATTTATTAGGCTTGTATCTTTCTAATGTTTCTTTAGGTATATTTTTTAAATAATTTTCATAATACAACATACGTTCTTCTGTTTGTTGATGTTTTTTAAAAGCATCTTTGTAATATATGATTGAACCAACAACTCCTATTCCTATAAAAACAAATAAGCATATAGCAAAAGTTATAAAATAAAATTTGGGTATTACTTGTTTTTTACTCATTAAAGAATTCATTTTATCCAATATATATTTTGCGGTTTCTAAAGTGTTTTTATTTGCTTCAATAATATCCGCATTTAACAATCTTAAATCATTCGTATCTATTTGGACTTTCTTCTTGTCAATACCATTAATATTATTAATCACTTTTTCAGCGGTATTGTCTAATTTTTTATTGAGCTGTTCCATATTATCTAATTTCTTAAATAATACTTCTGCTAATTCTTCTGTTTTAAATCTATGTTTCGCCATATTACCTACTTAATCCAATTCCTTTTTTAATAATTTCTTTTGCTTCCTCTTTTGCTATATTTGTAGCTATATTCACTCCTTTTAAACCGATATCTAAAGCATTAGTCATTGGTTTAATTGTGTTTAATCTCGATAGTTTAGGAGCAATTGTTTTTAAACCAGTTCTATTCAAAGACATATTTCGATGAACTTGTGTTGCTTTTAAATCGTAACCTTGATAATTAACCCTAAATCCTTGAATTTTTCCTTGTTTAGTTATTGTTGGTATAATTTCAATACCCTTGGAATTCATCATTTTAGAATATTCATTAAAATCTTTTGGTTTTCCATTAATCATAATATCATTATGTACATTATAAATACGTTTTCTAACCTCTAAAAGATTTTCTTTAGCTAAAACATCCTTTCCTATCTGGATATCTTTGGCAACTCTCCAACCTCTATCTTGCGCTATCTCTTCTCCTATTCTTTGTGCTTTTTTACTAATAAACTTATCATTGTATGCTTTTCCGTTTTTATCAATACGGTTACAATAAATATGTAAATGTTGCCTATTTGGATCTTTATTTGGTATATGTTTTACAGTTACATATTGATGTTTATCGAGTTTCATTTTTTTCATAAAATCATCACTTAACCTTTTCCAATCATCTTGGGTTAATTTTTTAGCATCATCAGGATGAGGAGCAACAATAAGATTGACATTATTGTTTTTACATCTATGATTCTTGTCTTGATAAATAGCAAACTCTTCTTGTAGCTCTTTTCCGTTATCAGCTACAATTCCATTTTTATCAATTATTTCGGCTTGATCTTTTCCTAAAGCATAATCATAACCTGCACCACCTGATGATACACTTTTACTCTTTGCTACCATTTCTTTTATTTCTTATGTATTGCAATTCATTTTTTATTAAATAACCTATTTGTTTAAGTTCATTTGAAAGAATACTATTTTCCTTACTTACTAAATTTGAAAGTTTTGTAAAGTCGCTATATGAATTAATAAGAGTATCGTATATTTTTTGTTCTTCCTCAGAAAAAGTATATGATAATCGTCTTCCAAAAGACGCAGAACGTATAAACTCTGATAATGATAAATCGACTTTTTCTGCTCGGTTTTTTATAATCTCATACTCTAATTTTGTTAACCTTATTTGTATTCGTATTTCTCTTTTCATTAAACTACTTTTTAAAAGTTTGTGATTAAATTTTGCGACCATCGGGAGCAAACGAGATGGGTTATTAGCTGTTCGAATCATCAAATTCTAGTGTAGCGAATTTTATGATTTGTACTGACAATGACACCTCTCGCACTCAATCACCCTCACTCAACTAACGTTTCATTAAATACTCATTTAAATCTTTATAGTTTTGATAACGAGTTCTCATATCAACTACTTTAGTTAATACTGTGTTTTTTATTTTTTCAAATGCTTTAGTTCCTGCATAATCATTATCAAAAAAAACTTTGATAGTTGAATACTCCATTAATTTAGAAATTGCTTTAGTTACCAAACTTGTAGAGTTTAAAATAATATAAGATTCTTTAATTTCCTTTTCTTGAAGACTTAAGTAAGAAATAAAATCAGACCACGACTCAAATACACAAATACTATCAGTATTATTATCTATAGTTGTAATATCTTTTTTACCTAAACAACCTTTAAAAAACTTGTTTCTTATTTCATAACCTCCACTATCGTTTTTAAATCCAATTCCATAATAAATATTGGGTTTTGAAAATTTGTAGTAAACCTCTTTACAATATTGTCTTGCTATTTCAATATTTAATTTTCTACTAATTAGATAATTAACAAGGAAGCTATTATTGATACTTTTAGTTTTAATAATTTGATATTCACTTTTATTTTTTTCAATAGTGTTTGGCTGGTCAAAAGAAAAAGAAGAGCTTTCTAAATAATTTAAAGCCTCTTTTAAATTACATTGTTTTAATCTCATTATAAAATCAATAATAGTCCCGCCACGCCCTTCACCAAAGTCATACCATATACCCATGATTTTATTTATTTTAAATGATGGTGTTTTCTCGCATCTAAAAGGAGAAAAAAACCAAATGTCATCGTTATTTGTTTTTTGAGGTTGATACCCTAATCTTATTAAGAAATCTACCATATTGATTTGTTTTGCCGTTTTACAGTTCATAAGAGTTTTTTTTTGATGAAATGATGAAGAATTTATAAATCACCCTTTATTTAAAAGGCTTTCAAGAGGTCATCACTCTCTCATCGATTCATCACTTTACTATTATTATTTGATTTTTCTTTCATCGCTTTAAAAAAGTGATGAGAGTGTGATGAATAATTGATGAATACTATTAAACCTTTATATTTACTGACTTTATAGAATATATTATATAGTTGAATTCATCAATTCATCAAAGTTTTTCTCTAAAAATGTTTTGGTAATAGTAAAGTAGCGACCTTTTTCACTAACCGTAGAGAGTGTAATATCTCCGTCATTATGAAAGAAAAATCTCTTGTAAGCCAAACTATTTTTCTGATTTTTCAATTGCCATTTGCTTTTAAGAACGCTTCTAATTTCCCCTAAGTTAGTTCGAACTCTTCGCTTTAGTAAAACATTAAGTAAGTCATCGGGGACGCATTTAACTTCTTCAAGTTCAAACTTTTCTATTAAACTTATTAAAACATTAGCTATTTCAATTTCTAATCTATTCCGACTGTTTTTTATTAATTTTTCTAATGCTTTAGTGTGTAATACTTGTGGTTCAAACCACATTCTAGTTTTTCTTTCATTGGCAAAAGATCTATTGATAATAAAATTTAGAAATGCAGGTAACTCCTCGATTAGTTTACTTAGCAAGTCAATATCTTCTAATGCTATTTTGGGTACTTTACGAACCCAAAAACGAATTTCTTCAGGGTCTATTTTTATAAAAGTATCCTCTTTATTTGAGCACATAACAAACTTTCCAAAGTAGTCTACTTCTACTCTTTCTTTACCCTTTGCTTCAAGTTTATTTTTATTTGAGGTGCTTAGGCATTTGATACGTTCTATTATTTCTTCTTTTTGAAAGAACGCTTCATCTAGTCCAAGTAACAACTTATTACCCCAGTCTAAATTGAAATTACTATTCAAAGAATGACTGTCCAAGTAGGACATATTATTACCAAAAACTTCTTTTAAGTATTTTAGAAAAGTAGATTTACCTGTACTTCGTTCATTTGAAACAAGACAGAGGATAGGTAAAATATGTAGAGGATATTCATATAGAACTTTTATGTAGTCCAAGCCTAGTTCTAGTTGTTCTCCAAAAATATGTTTAAAGAATTTTAATGTGTGAGTTACACTGCCTTCTTTGGGCTTGTATTTCAATTCTGAATAGGTATTGTAAAGTCCTTTTATTTCTTTTGAGAAATTAAGGTGGTTCGGATAGCATACACTAGCATCATATGTTGGTATTTTATCTAAAAATTTTTTACCATGATCTTGTATAATAGTGTTTTTATCCCATTCAACTAATAATTCAATTTCATCTCCATTAATTGTTGGAAAAAGAATAATCTTTTTGTATTTTGTTCCTATTCTTAAATAAGGGATTTTACTTTTCATGTTACTTTCTTTTAGATGAATTGTTACTTCTAATAAAATTTTCAGAATCACTTTCAATTTCATCTAAAGTCTTTCTTCTTCCACTTTCAATCCACTCTAAAAGTTCATCTTTAAAAAAGTAAAGTTTTTTACCATTTTTATACGATGGAATTATCCTTTTACGAACAAGCGTGTAAACTGTAGGTTTAGCTTTACCTATCAATTTACACGCTTCATCTATCCCAATTGGGGTTTTCTCTTTTTTTAGTTCAGGTCTTTTAGACTCTTTAACTAAAGTTTTAATATTTTCTACCTCATTTAATATTAAGGCAACTGCTTTTGGCAGATCTTCAAACTTAATTTCATTTGTACTCATAACTAATTGTTTTTGATTGTTATGATGCAAATAAAATTGATGTTTTTTGATGTTTTGGATGACATCGAAAAACATATTATTGTTTTTAATCTATAGTTTGACTTTTATCATCTAGTAAGTCATGTTGAATTTTAATTATACCTTTTTCAGGAGCTCTTTTTAAGTTTCTCACCAAATAATTTTCTTCTTTATTTTCAAGTATTCCTGGAAATATACGTTTAAAAAAAAGCACCAATTCTTTTTGGTTTATTGATTTGTTAAAATGATAGTATATATTCCATGCAAAATGGTAGATATCAATAGTTTTTAAAATTTTAACTTCAATAGCTTTAACTTCATCAAGATTTTCTTGTTCATAGTAAAACTCAATATATGTACATAATTTTTCTAAATCATTATCTGAAACATATTTACTAAATTTTTCTTTTGTGTATTCTATAGCTATTTTAAGTTTCTCTCCTTCTATTTCTTTTGATTTTGATAGATTTTCATTTCTATCATTTAATAAACGTTCATTAGCTTCCGTGGTTGTTCTTTTTACTCTTTTATAAAATAGCTGTGCTATTTTCGGAGACAATTTTTCATATGCTTCCATAAAAACCACATAAATATAAGTTCCTATTAGAATGATAACAATAAAAAGTGTGTTAGCTGTAAAATCTTCTAATCCAATTGATTTTATATACCTTCTTACAATCATAGCAATTAAAATAATTGGAATTAAGTTCCCTAAAAAACCAATAATGGTTTCTTTGTGCTTTTTAATATTCATAGTCATATTTGATTTTAATTATTTATTAATATTTATTTGAATTACTTCTGATGCTTTGTCTTTTTTACTGTCTACTACTTTTGCATAAATCTGTGTTGTTGAAACAGTAGTATGCCCTAACATTTTTGATAATGTATAAATGTCTGTTCCATTCGCTAATTGTAAAGTTGCATAGGTATGTCTGAAATTATGAAATGTAATTTTTTTCTTAATTCCAGACAATTCAACCCACTTTTTTAATGGTCTTGATATCCAAGATGGATTTGGTAAATCTTCAAACACAAAGCTTTCAGGCAAACCTCGAATTCCACATAGTTCTAATGCCTGGTCTGATATTGGAGTGTACTCTGCTCCTTTTGTTTTTTGTTGAGTGAAAAGTAATTTTCCTTTTCCATCTTCAATCACTACCTTACCCCAAGTTAAAGCTTGTATGTCTGAAAGCCTTAAACCAGTTAAGCTCGAAAAAAGCCCTGCTCGTTTGAGTACTTCCATTTCGCAAGGTGTTGATGCTAGTTTATTAAGTTCTTCAATTGTTAGATATTCTCTACGTGATTGTGTAACAGGTATTCCTTTTACTTTAGCTGATAAATCAATCATTAAATAGCCGTCTATAAAAGCTTGTTTTAATTCTGCTTTGAATATTGAAAAATAAGTTGAAGCTGTTGTATTTGAAATAATCCCTTTTTTACCACCTCCACAAGGAGCACTTTTAATTTTGTTTTTAAAGTCTTCTACAAATGACAAATCTACTTTTGAAAACGGTATATAATTTCCGTAAAAAAGTTCTAATAATTGTATTACTCTCTTCCAGTTAACTTGAATAGATTTTGAACTGCTTCTATGTCTAACTCTAAGTGTATCTTTAAAATGCTTTATAAAATTTTCTTTTAATCGTTCTTTTTGAGCCAACTGTTCTTTTTCAGTATCATTGTAAAGATTAGCATTATCATATTCTTTTTGTCTTAATTTTCTAACTTCATCAGCATACAAACAACTTTCATCATCAGCTTTACTCTTACATTGAATCACACCATGTATATCTCTCTTAAGTCTGTATGTTACAGTTCCGTCTGGTTTTGTTCTAGCCTGACGCTTTTTATCCCAAATAGGAGAAGTAATAGTTCTATTTAAGTACTCTCGAATCCTCTGTGGCTTTTCTTTACCTGGAACAATAACAGGGTAGCTTTCAATATACAAATACCACTCGTTATGATATTCACTTTTTCTAAGCCTTACAGTGACTTTTGTATTTTTGACTTGCTTTTTCATAACAATTAATTATAAAGTTCATCTATTTCTAATTTAGGAGCATAAACATACTTTCCGATTTGTCTTATTGGTATAGAATATTTACGAATATGCGTATAAACAGAAGTTTCAGAAATACCATACTTTTTTGTAATATCTCCAATACTGTAACAATCTTCTTTTTCTAGCCTATATGTTTTTACTTCATTTTTAGTTGTTAAGATTTCTGTTATCGGTCTTAAATCAAAAAGTTCTTCTAAATCTTTCCGATAAACTTTAGTTAATCTTTCTCCTAAATTGTATTTAGTAATTTTTTTATTTCTTATCAATCGGTAAATAGTATCACGACTAACATCATATAATGCTACCGCATCTGCAACTGATATATATTCTTCTTCGTTTGATATTTTTAAAGCTTTATCAATTTTTAGCTGTTTTAGATTTTCTTCTTTTTTCTTTTTTGCATATGCAGATTTAGAACATTTAGGCGAACAGTATCTTGAGCTAATCGTTTTTGCGAGAAACACTTTGTTGCAATGTTTACATTCTCGTGATATTTCAAATTTTGCAGATGGCATAAAGTTTTTAAGTATTAAGTTGCACTTTATCGCATTTTAAGTCGCGGTACTAATATGGTACAAAATTATGATTAAAAACAATAGAAAATCAACATAAACGATTAAATTTATCAACAAAAAAAAGCAGTAAACACTTGTTTTACTGCTTTTTACTATTTATTAGTAATTGATTTTAATCAATACTATTTAACTTCTTCGAAGTCTACATCTTCTACATTATCTCCTTCTGATGAAGAACCTGTATTTGCATTTCCTTGTGCACCTGTTCCGTTAGCTTGTGCATCTTGTTGTGCTTTATACATTTCTTCTGAAGCAACTTTCCAAGCTTCGTTAATCTTTTCCATTGCAGCATCGATAGCAGCTAGATCTTTAGCTTCGTGAGCTTTCTTTAACTCTTCTAAAGCAGCTTCGATTGGCTCTTTTTTATCAGCTGATAATTTATCACCAAACTCTTTTAATTGCTTTTCTGTTTGGAAAATCATAGAATCTGCTCCATTAATTTTCTCTGCTGTTTCTTTTGCTTGTTTGTCTGCATCGGCATTAGCTTCTGCTTCTTGCTTCATCTTTTGAATTTCTTCATCAGATAACCCTGAAGAAGCCTCAATACGGATGTCTTGTGACTTACCTGTTGCTTTATCTACTGCAGATACTTTAATAATTCCGTTTGCATCAATATCAAAAGTTACTTCAATTTGAGGCACTCCTCTTTGTGCTGGTGGAATATCTGTTAATTGGAAACGACCAATTGTTTT
>Ga0193951_1000582_pt1 | contig 16401 bp, 19 predicted proteins | sample BB_2_MG_FD_140370 | JGI IMG/M metagenome (GOLD analysis project Ga0193951, IMG submission 140370) | Microbial mat bacterial communities from the Broadkill River, Lewes, Delaware, United States - BB_2_MG | ecosystem: Environmental > Aquatic > Freshwater > River > Microbial mats | place: USA... | reverse complement strand
TTGAAACTCTTTACTTGTTGTATATACATGAAGATTAAGTTGATTTTTTTCATACAAGGTAAGTTTAAACTTTATCTCTCCATACTCCTTTAACTTTAAGTCTATATCACAATAAAACTTATCTTCTACCTTTTTCATTTCAATACTACCCTCTTGCATGCCCTCCCAAGAAAAAGGCAGATAAAGAGAAGATGAATTTGATAGATGTGAGAGTAATTGATAATAATCAATTTGTAAAGCAAGTTTATCTATATGTCTTAATAACTCTGTTTTATTGGGATTATTTAAGCTTGTAATCTCATCTCTAGCTAACAGTAGTGCTGACTTTAAATCATTATGTAAGAACTCTTTTATATTTTGTTGTGGTAACTTTAGATCTTTTAGACGTGACTCTAAAAAAACACCAGAATTTTCAAATTTTTGCTGTAGCTTTACATCTTTTAGATCTTTAATGTCTACAAGTATATTTTTTAAACTTTGTTCTAATGGAAGTGTATTTTTAGTTAGTTTAATAGTATTCAACAACTCTTTTATGGTGTTTGAAACATCTCCTAAACCCTTTAGAGTTGGATTATTTTTTAACAGTTGAAGTAAAATCTTATCATTTGAGTTATCAAAAGAGCTTTGTTTTAAAATAGAGTCCAGTATAGATTTTAAATCCCTACCTTTTGAAATACTCTCAAGCTCTTTAGGCGAAATACTATTTAAAATTTCCTTTAATGCTTTATTTGTATTTGGGAGTATAAGATCTATTTTTTTTGAACTCACTAAATTTATCATTTGATGATTATATCAAAAAAAAAGATAGCAAAGCAGTTAAGGACTTGTTCTTTAACTACTTAGCAATAGGTACATAAGCATAACCTTCGTTTTGCTTATCAATTAAACCAACTGTTGCATTTGGCACTAGTTTAACAAAAGTATAAAGATTCTCTTTTTTCATACCAAGACTCTTACGTCTATTATTACACATTAAAAATTCTACATCATACATCTCTGCAAGGCTAGATAACCTTGATTTTAACTGTTTGTGTTCCTTTAGTAATATCTTATCATCTTTAAAAGGAGATATAGTTGGATCATTTACAAAAAACTTATAAGCACCACCATGTATAACAACTGCAACTTCTAACTCTTGAAAATTACTCTCATAATGTGATTTAAAATTTGCTATACCTGAGAGTACCTTTTTTTCAAATACTTTCACATCACCTGTAGTTAGATCAAAAACCACTTTTTTACTAGAATCATTTGCATTTAAAAATGCAATGAAACTTATTAATAATAAAAACTTTTTCATATTTACTCCGTTATGTCTCTTAAAATAGACTCAAAATCTTTTTGAGCTTTCATTAAAACTGCTTTTGAATCTGCATCTTCAACTTTTGCACTACTCATCCAGTTATAAACTGCTGGAAATCCCATCACAATTTTATCTTCATCTTTTTTCTTATAAAGCATAGTTGTACAAGGAGCAAAAGCTGAAGCTTCAGGGCGACTTAGTGCCACTGTATATATAACTTTTAGTTTACAGATCGAGTAAGTTACATAAAAATCATATGGACTCTCAACTGTATCACCTTTTGTCATCTCAGCGTTAAAATCTAAATAGTTTGGCATAACAAATCCAAACGGTTCAAATCCAGCTTCTAAGTTCATTTCTGTTTCTTCTTTTGCATCTTCCCAATCCGCACCATCAAGTTCTAGTTCATACTTAGTTACAAGGTCTCTTGACTCTTTTAAACTATCTTCACTTATTGAGTGTTTAGCATTTGGAAAACTTTTCTTTATACTAGCTAATAAAGCTGATTCTATCTCTTTTAGTATTTTTGTATCACTACCTAATATCTTTGCTTGAGCATCTGAAGTTAGAAGAGATAGATGAAGTGTGTCTTCGTCTAAAGATTGATATATTCCAATTCCCATTGGAGTTAGTACACCCGCTTGGGGATACTGTTTTACAAGCTCTTCAGCCAGTTTTTTATGATGAAATGTCATAAGAGTAAAAATTTTAAATGTGGTCTTTTTAAACTGCTTTGTAAAAGGTAAGTTCATCTCTGAATTTACATCCACAGCAAATCCATTAGTTTTCAAAACATCCTCTATTTTTTGAGGTGTTATAGAACCTTTTTTATTTTCTATATCAAAAAGATGTAGATCACCTTTTGCCCAAAGTGATACTGTACATAAAAGTACACCTGCTATATATACTATTTTTTTCATTTCTTTCCTTTATTTAATTTAAAAAATTATGGGACTATATTTACCCAACCGTCTTTGACTCTTTCTACCATCTCAACTATCCCTGCTGTTACTATTTCCGAACCATCAATAAGATCATCTTCACTTATTTTCTTAGTCCTCATAGTATTTCCACAAGCTATAAACTCAACATCTAACAACATTAAAGCTTCTACTCTTAGTGCTATATCTTTATACTTTTTTTCTAAAGCTTTAATACCATGATAATAAGCTACTATTTTCATCTGAACATTTTCAGGGCCATAAAATTTTAAAACATTGTTTGCACTGCTTAAAACATGGTGAATCTCATCATCCTTGCCACTTTTTATAGAAAATATTATCTGCCTTGGAGCATCAATAGCAGGTTTTGGTTCTGCATACTCCGTATCTGCATGTATTAAACTAAAAACTATTGACAACAAAATAACTATCTTTTTCATTTTATTCCTTTAACTAGATCTTTAAAATCTTGAATATTCCAAGAACCTGGTATTGTTTTAACAAGTTCTTGTTCTTTGTTTATAAAGAAAAATGTTGGTGTAAAACCTGTTTTTAATCCAAGAGGCAGTACTTCTTTGTCAAGGTCTATTTTTACTGGTATAAACCTTTGTTTTATCCATACTGACATACCTTTATTATCAAACACATTTTTATCCATATTTTCACAATAATGACAGTTTTGCCTAACTACATCGATCATAATAATTTTTCCACTCTTCTTTTGTAACTCTAAAGCTTCACTAAAACTATAAAAATCTAAAGCACAAAGAGTAGAAAAAGAGATCAGTATTGTATATATTATTTTATTCAACTTCCCACTCCAACATTCTGTATGCAATCTCTACATTTTGTCTATGCATAGAATCATAAAACTTGACTTTTTTAAATTCATCCATAGTTACCATATTCACAACATCAGCTATCTCTTCTCCATCTTCTAAAAGAGTTAAAACTCTTTTTTGTAAAGTTTTTATGTAGTTATAAGTCATATCTATAGAACTTCTATCTACAATTTTTCCATGACCACCTATTATAAAATCTACATCTAAACTTGCTATCTCATCAAGAGCTTCGATCCATCCTTTTAAATTTCCATCACGTATAGATGGTATTCTGTCGTTAAAAACCAAGTCTCCTACGAAAATCATTTTTTCACTAGGGATATAAACTAAAAGATCACTCTTAGTATGAGCTTTTTGGTTTACACTGATCAAATGAACTTCTTTTTTACCAAACATTAAAACTTTTTTTTGATCAACAAATAAACTAGGAAACTCTTGTGTTGTTTTTATATATGCTTCTTTAGATATCCTTCTTTGCATTCTTGTTTCATCTACTTTTGGCTCATCTTTAAAAGCTTTAGAGCCTATGATTTTTATTTTTAACTCAGCATAGTAAGAATTACCAAGCCAATGATCATCATGCACATGAGTATTAATTACAAAAGAGATTGGAAGATCCTTAATTTGCTTCATTTTCTCATGTGCTTGATAGGCATATGAATATGTGGGACCACTATCTATAACTAGATAACTTTCCCCCATATTTACAAAACAGGAGTTTGACATATTGCCATTGTTATGCTCATCCATCACTTCACTTAGACCAAAGAAACAATGCGTCGCTTCATTAACTTTCTTTGGTTCTAGAGAATAATCAAAAGCTAGAATTGAATGAAAAAAAATCGATAATATTATAAGTGACTTCAAAGCATAACCTTTATATTAAATTTAGAATTTAAACTGATACTGAGCTATAAATGCATCGTCTGTATAACCACCAAGACCATTCCATACATTAGCTGATCCAGCAGTATCACCAGTTGCAACAACGTAGTTAAATACTACTTTATGTTGGTTTCTTCCACGTTTAGCTTTACGAGTTAACTCTTTACTTGGAGAAGATAAAAAGTAGTTAAAACCTAAATAAGTATTTGTAAGATCAGTATCAGCACCATTACCCTCAGCTGAACCACTCATAGCTTTAGTTACAAGTTCTAAAGAGTCAGTAACAAAATATCCTACTGTTGCAGTAACTACTTGTTCATCAAAGTCTTTTGTACCTTTTATATTAGTTGCATTAAAATACTCAGCTTTTAAGCTTAATGCACCCAAGTTAGAGTCAACACCTAAATTTATGTTTGAATAATCTTCACCACCAGTTACACCACTTGGTCCTGCTGCATTTTCACTTAATGCATAAGAAGCTTCTAAGTGTAGTGATTCTGTATAATCAAACATAGCACGTAATGCATATGAGTTACCACCATTTTTCGTACTACTTGCCGCTTTACTTCTATTTGCTTGGTTAGCTATCATTACATCATAACCAAAACCTTTCCAAGGACGTTCATGTCCCATTTCAAAACCATCAACTTTATTACCCTCAAAACCAATACCACGTCCTGAAATCATAAGTCCAGTATTTCTTTCCAGTACTAGTTGTTTATCAAAACCACGTTCAGTAATATCAAGATTCCATCCAGGCATTGTAAAACTCATACCATTTGGCATTTTAATTAAACCTAGTTTTACAGCAAATGCAGGATCAGCAAGGTAAGTTATAAATGCATCTTTAATCATAGAAGGCATAGCTGCACCATCACCAGTTTTAGTATTATCATCATGATTTTGATTAAAATCTAAAAACACTTTACCACGAACTTTACCTGCTACATATTTCCAGCCAAGACGAATACGTTGTGCACCAAATGCAACTTTAGAATCATCACCATCGGCGATTATCCCGTCTCCGCCACGAGCTTCAAGTTGTGAGAAACCAAACAGTGTAAACTTAGTATCTACATCACCAACTTTTTTCTTTATTGTATAGCCTGCATGAGCTGAAGTACTCATTAGTAAAACAGCTGCAGCTCCTGCGGCTAATTTAATCATATTTTTTTTCATCATTCTTAATCCCTGTATATTTTCAATATATTATTACTGATGATAGTTGTGTTAAACTATCATCGGGCTCTTTTAACAACTAGTAGATCCTTTAGTTGGACATCCACATTCATAATCAACAAGAGTTACATTACCCTCATTGCTTACATCAACAACTTTTTGTCTTTTAATGTAATCACGTGTTACATCGTAAACAGCTCTAATCTTATCTTTTTGAAGATTTTCGCCAGCATTTTGTAGGTTTCCACCCCAAGATGAAACTACATACGTTTTTTCTAGGTCTATTGGTTTACCTCCTATCATCAGATTGGATATACGTTCACCTGCCTTACCTGCTACAGCAATTGAATAAGTAACACCACCTAAGCGTGACATATCACCACCTTGTTGATAAAGTGGATTAGCATTAAATACATTATCTGCAATATCTTCTAAAAGAGTAGCTATTCGTGAACCTTTTAACTCAAATGTATATACATTAGGATATGTTATTCCACACATTTCATATACATTATCCATTAAAATATCATCACCAGCTAAAACTGTAGTACCCCATCTGTATCCAGGAGTAAAAGATATATCACATTTCATTTCATCCATGATCGCATCATTGATTAGTTGATCAAATGTTGAGAAGAAAGTATCTCTTTTATATAAAGTATTTTTAGTTTGACCTAAAACCTCGTTAAACTCCTTTGCAAAAGGAGCATATAGTTCACTGACAAGTTTTTCACCATGAGGGTCTGCTGGAATAATATTTGAAGCAATTGGAACAAGTTTGTATTCATAATCATTCACTTTTCCATTTTTTGCATCTATATCTAAACGACCAACATATTTTCCATGACTACCTGCAATAACGATAACAGTACCATTAACAGTTATAGGTTTTGGAGAAGGATCATGTGTGTGACCACTTAAGATAAAGTCTATACCGTTAACCATACGAGCTACCTCTTGATCAACACTAAAACCATCATGAGAAAGAACAACTACACAATCAACTTTATGCTCATCTCTTAACTCATTTACATATTCTTGAAGTGTCTCATGTCTGATACCAAAACTCCATCCCTCTGTAAACTCTTTAGGGTTAGCAGTAGAAGTAAATGGGAATGATTGACCTATAATACCGATTTTAGCTCCACCTTTTTCTTGGATCGTATAAGGCTCAAATATAAGCTCTTCATACTCATCAGCAAAGGGATCATTTCCTACTACATTTTGAGAGATAAACTTAGCATCTAACATCTCTATAAGTTCTTTTACTCTCTCTTTACCATAAGTAAATTCCCAGTGACCAACCATAACATCTACACCAAGGTAGTTTTGAGCTTTAACAATAGCTTCACCTTCAGTTTTTAATGCTACACCTGTACCTTGCCAAGTATCACCTGAGTCTAAAAATAAAACATTCTCACTACCACGCTCTTTACGAACATGATCAAGATAAGTTTTCATATGAGCTATACCACCCATTTTTCCAAACTTTTTCGCTAACTCTTCAAAGTCAATATGTGTATCGAAATAAGCATCCAATGAACTTGGTTCTAATCCATAATGTTTTGCAAAAGCTTCACCACATAAAAAACCTGGCGTACCTACTAAGTTTGGAGCAGAGATCAAAGTTGATGGCTCTCTCCAATAAAGTGGTTTAATATGGGCGTGCATATCACACATGTGAAGTAGTGTAAAGTTACCCATAGAGTTAAACTCATATATATCTTTAAGCGATATTGCAGATGGAGCCTTAGGAGAGGCACAACCACCAACGGCTGCACCTAAACCAAAGATAGCAGCAATATGCATAAAATCACGTCTTGAAACTTCCATAAACTTACCTTTTTAACCCTGGGATAGCTATTTCTTTCCCTTTAGACATATTTGTCACATACACTTCAAGTGCATTCATCTCTTTTGAACCAATTGGAATAACTGCTAATAGGGCATTATTCATACAACCTTGAAATCTTCTTTGAAGAGTTCTCAATGAAGACTTTGTCATTCTATACGCTGGCCATGTACCACCTGCTACATTTTCACCTAAATCAGGTAAAGGTTGTGTACGTAAAATAGCACCTTTTACAGCGTCATTATGGCAACTTAAACATGAAAGACCGCGTCCTCCACGTTTAGTCTCAAACACCTCTTTACCAAGAACATAGGCTTCTTTCATATGTTTATTTGCGTCAACATTAATGCTTATAGGTAGATCATTAGCAAGAGATTTTACATAACCAAGCATTCCAAACATATCACCACTTTTAAGTTTAAAAGGCTTATGACCATTCTCTGACATTAATGCTTGCATAACTTGATCAAGCCCTGCAACCATTTTAAGTTTTTCTACATAACGTGGAAATCCAGAGATATACTCAGGTAACTTTTCCTCTTTTACACCAAGAAAATTTGCAAGTCCAGCTTCTCCATTACAATACTCATCAAAATACTCACTACCTGCTTCAAGATCCATTTCAGCCGGATTATTTTCTAACATTTCAGCATACATTGCTCGATCTGCATCACTCATGGCAAACTGCTCACTTGCAAGTAGTAACGATGAAGTTAATGAGAACAACAGAGCTATTTTAATTCCTGCTTTCATTGATTATCCTTTTGGTTTAATCTTTTTACTTTTTTCGTTAACATTACCCTTACTATCAGTAAATGTCACAGTCAACTTACCTTTTCCATCAACTTTCATATATGTAGTAAATACAGGATTTGTAGATACAGATTCCCACACATTCATAGTTGTGATTGTTTTTCCGTTATAGTCAAACTTAAGACTTTTTACATAGTCAGCAGGCACTATTTTTTTAGTTTTTTTATCTTTACGCATACCAGTTTCCATAGGGTGCATAACCATGAAACTAACTTTAACTATCTCACCATTTTTAAATTTTTTTGGTTTAATTTTTATAAGAGATTTTACTTTACCCATTTTTTATCCTTTAGTTTTTTTATTTTTAAAAATTGTGGTTTATCAACCACATCCACCGATAGTTACTTTTACACTTTGAGAAGCTATATAAATCTCACCATTACTTAACTTAGCAACAGCTACTACATCTTGAGTCCCACCAAGTTTAATACGAGTAGCAAGCATAGCTTTACCGTTAGCTGGTGTTAAATGGATATCAGCACAACGTGAATTTGCATTTTTAGTTGATAATATATGTATACTTTTTACATAGTCACTATCAGTCATAGGCGAATCCACAGTTATTGTTACAGGAACTACTGCACCATTTTCAGCAATTTCTGGAGCTTTTAGTTTTAACTTATCAGACTTTATTGGTGTTTTACCATCTGTAATAGCATCTAGAGCTGTTTTGTATGACATCTCATTTGGGCTTTTTGGTTTATCTTCTGCAAAACCCATAGTTGGAACTACTATCGAACTAGCAGCTGCAACAACACCTAATTTTTTAAAAAATTCTCTTCTTTGCATTTTGTTTCCTTTTATTTTGTAGATATGATATATGATGTGATGTCACATATCTCTCTTTCGTTAAATAATTTTGTAGTTAAATTTACAGTCATTAATGACTCAGCGTTATCAATTCTAGGATCAGCTATTTTTTGAAAAACAAAAGCTGCATCTCTAACACCACTATCTATAAATGTAGATTTGTAATTTGTAAGGTCAGGTCCTACATTACCTCCACCTACAGCACCTTCTATATTATGACAAGCTACACAGTTTCCATACTGCTTAGTTTTTCCATTAGCATTTTTTCTGCTAAGTCCTGCGGGTGGATTTTTTTTAGCTTTTTTACCATTTAAATTGTGAAATATAAATGACCCTCTTGCGATTGCCGCTTTATCAGATGTTATACAATCTTTAGGCATTACAAACTTTTTAGCTGGAGCTAATAGGTCTTTTTGAATTATTTTACTTGCATTTGGTTGTTCAATAACACTGCTATAATCAGCTGCGAATATTGAAACTGATGCAAGTAAAGATATCAACATACTCTTCCTCATCACTGTTCCTCCTATATGTTTCGAAGGTAAGTTTATCTATGAAGTGTAAAATGAATGTAAAATAGTTGTATTATTTTTATTTATAGTGGGATTTTATATGTAAAGGTACTTCCTACCCCGAGTTTTGAATCTATTGAGAGTTCAATATTAGCTTCATCTATAATAGATTTAACAATATTTAAACCTATTCCGAAACCTCCATTATAAGTATCTTCTCTATAGTATCTCTCAAAAATTTGTTTTGGATTTTCTATACCAACACCGTAATCTTTAAACTTTATATAACAAAACTGTTCTTGTTTATATAGTGATATTTCAATACTATTGTTTTCGTTTGAATACTTAATAGCATTTGATATATTATTGTCTATAAGCATTCCGAGTTGCTTTTTATTTATATAAATATAAATACCATCCTCAATATTAGATTTAATATTGATCTGTTTGATAGTAGCTATCTCAAAAAAATACTCTATCCTTTTTTGTAAAAAAGTAGATAAGTTTATATCTTCCTTTTCATACTCAACTCTATCATGTTTGATCAAATAATCCATATCATTGTATATATTTGAGAGTACCTTGCTGGCTGCCTTTATTCTTTGCATATATTTATTTTGTTCATTTTTTCTATTATATAAGTCTATATTTACATTTATTATAGATAGTGGTGTATTGATTTCATGAATAGAGTCTTTTATAAAATTATCTAGTTTTTGATTTATCTTTTTAAAAGGCATAGCAAAACTATTTAAAAAGAACATACTTAAAATAAATACTAAAACTACTATAAGAAATAATATTAAAAACACTTTTTCATATATAGGTGCAAATGATATTTCATTCATTACTATAAGATAACTTGCATCAAAATATATACCTTTTGGTAGCTTTGTTATAAGGTACGCTTTATATCCATCTATATAATATCCACTTTTAAACTCATTTATATCTGATTTTATTAGTGTAAATACAGGTTTAAAACTTTCATCGTATAAACCTGACTTAAACGTTTTAAATCTAGGGTATTCAAAATACTCTTCACTTTGATCAAAATCTTGCATATGCTTTAATATAAGAAAAGATTTTTTCTTTAAAAACAGTTCATTTTGAATAGAATGTATACTTTTCATATGGATCATGTAAAAGAATAGTGGAGCTAATAAAACAGCACTTACCAATACAGTATATATTAAAGCATTTTTTATTGCGTATTTATTATCGTTCAATTATATATCCTAAACCTCTTCGATTTTGAATAATATCATCAGGTAATTTTTTTCTTAAGTTTTTTAACTGCACTCTTATTGTTGCAGGATCTACATACTCCCCCCAAATACTTTCTTGAAACATATCTAAAGAGACTACAATATTTTGATTTTTAATTAGTAACTCTAACATCTCTTTTTCTGTTTTTCTTAAAACAACCTCTTTACTATCTATAGTGAGTTGTCCTTTTTGCAAATCATATTTTACATTATCTTTTAATTCTATTATCTCTGCATTGTCACCATAAAAACTTTTTATAAGTTGAGACACTCTAAGTTCTAACTCTTCAAGATCAAATGGTTTTTTTAAATAGTCAAAACAACCTGCTTCGTAACCTTTTTTAAGATCACTTATATCTACCATTGCAGTTAAAAAGATAGTTGGTATTTTTTTGTCATCTTTTTTTAAATTTATCAAAAGATCAAAACCTGTTAGACTTGGCACATTTACATCAAGGAGTAATACATCATATTGCTTATCATATATTGCTTCGTAAGCTTCTTGCCCATCCATAAAACAATCAACTTCATATCCAATATCTTCTAAAAATTCTTTCACACTTATCCTAAGTGCGTATTCATCTTCTAATAATAATATTTTCATTTTATTTTTCCCTCGATTTTTCTGTTGCTTCTATCATTTAAGATCAGTTGTATTAACTCCTCTTTTGAATATACATCTAGTTTTTTATACGCATCATCTAAGTAAAATTCATAATCCTCATTAGAAAGTATATTTTTTACATATAAATATTCTGATGCAGATAGATCTGAATAAATACTTTGTTCACGTTTATATTGTTCAACAGAGTATAGGTCGTTTTTAGAAAAATTAGCTACATAAGATATGTCATCATCAGAATTTTTAAAATACTCTAAATATTTTTGTGGCATCACAAATATAAAAGCACCTATAACTTCCCCTGCACCATTTTTCATGTTTTCATAAAAAAAGTATTTACCATCCTTAGATTCAACTTTATTGACTTTAAATGTTTTAAAATCTAATTTTTCCAAATCTTTTATATGCACCCAATTATATGTACGGTTAGCGATTATATAATCTTTTATAGTGCGGTTTTGTTGCATAAATACAGATGTATAAAAGTATTTATAATCAAGCAATGCATATAAACTAATACCTCTAGCTTTAAAGTATTCAGTTAACTCTTTAAAAAAGTCCAATACTTCTAAGTAACCAATCAATTTACCTTTAACATATATTGGAACTGTAGCTTTAATACCTAATCTTCTTCCTATTTCTAAAGATGATCTCGGTGTTTTATGAGTTTCGAAATACTTTAAATCAGCTCTGTAATCACCAAGTGGCATACCAGTGTATACATCATCCCAACTTCTAGCAAAAATATTTAATTCACTTGTAATGATCTGTGCACGGATATCTCTTTTTGCAGTATATTTAACTTTTTTTACAACTTCTGAAAGAATTTTATACCCTAAATCTTCATCATCATTTTCAAGAGCTTCTATAAGTCCTTTATTGTTAGAGAGAACTATTGCTAATTCTAATGCATCAAGCTTTTGGTTTTTAAGCTCATAGTTTAATGAGTTAACGAATTTATCTAAGATATTATCTAATGTTTGCTCTTTTACTTGAGATTTATAGTATGAAAAAACAGTAAATATAATGACTATGAGTAATGTAAAAAAGAAAATTATGTTTTTTAACATTGAAAAACTTTATAAGTAAATTTAATATACAACGATTATACATAATATTTCTTAAAAAATAAACTTTAGTTTTATATTTTTTAAATTTAGTTTATATCATATTCTCAGGTACTACCCACTTCTTAAACTCGTCTTCTGTCACGAGTTTTAAAGCAAGTGCAGCTTCAAGTAGAGTTGTATTGTCCTTATGTGCTTTTTTTGCTATCTTTGTAGCATTATCATAACCTATATGCTGATTTAATGCAGTTACAAGCATAAGTGATTCATCTCTTAATTTATTTATTCTATCTTCATTTGCAACTATACCGACTATACATCTCTTAGTAAAACTATTACATCCATCACTAAGAAGTCTGATTGATTGTAAAAGGTTATAGATCATTACAGGTTTAAAGACATTAAGCTCAAAATGCCCGTTTGATCCAGCTATGCTTATTGTAGTATGGTTTCCCATAACCTGAGCCGCTATCATTGTCAGTGCTTCACTCTGAGTCGGATTAACTTTACCTGGCATGATAGATGATCCCGGCTCATTTTCAGGCAGACTTATCTCCCCTATTCCACATCTTGGTCCTGAGGCTAAAAACCTAATGTCATTTGCTATTTTCATAACGGATGCTGCAACAGTGTTTAATGCTCCACTAGCTTCAACTATAGCATCATGGGCTGCAAGTGCTTCAAACTTATTCTCAGCAGTTATGAACTCAACTCCAGTCTCTAATGAGACTTGCTTAGCAAACTCTTCATCAAAGCCTTTTATACAATTAAGTCCAGTTCCAACTGCCGTACCACCTTGGGCAAGTTGAGATAGTGCACCTAAAGTACTTTCAACCCTTCTTATAGAGTTTTTCATCTGAGCCACATAACCTGAGAACTCTTGTCCTAAAGTAAGAGGTGTAGCATCTTGTGTATGTGTACGACCTATCTTTATAATATGAGCAAACTCATTTGACTTTTTCTCCAGCTCTTTGTGCATATATTTAAGCGCTGGGAGAAGTAAATTTGTTATCTCTAAAACTGCCGCTATATGCATAGCTGTTGGGAAAGTATCATTGGAAGACTGTCCCATATTACAGTGATCATTGGGGTGGATTAATGACTTTGTGCCGATCTCAGAACCTAGTATCTCTGTAGCACGATTTGAGATCACTTCATTAGCATTCATATTACTCTGAGTTCCTGAACCTGTCTGCCAAACTGAGAGTGGAAAATGCTCATCAAGTTTTCCCTCTGCTACTTCAGAAGCTGCAGTAACCAAAGCATCGGCAATATCTGAGTTTAAGTTTCCATACTTTTTATTTACAATTGCAGCTGATTTTTTAACGATACCAAGTGCATGTATAAGAGGCTTTGGCATAGTCTCTATTCCAATTGGAAAGTTTAACAAAGAACGTGCTGATTGTGCTCCATAATACTTGTCTGAGGGTACTTTTAGTTCTCCAAAGGAGTCACTTTCAATTCTGTATGCAGTCATAATATCTTCTTTGTATTGGGATGAAAATATTATAACTAAAAGTGATGTATAATTAAAGTGATTTTATTTTTTTCTAGCTATTAAAAGTGTAGAGATATCCATAGAGAAGCTTTTATTGTAAAGCATTTCAAAACCTGCATCTTCAAGCTCTTTGATCATATTATCAACTGTTGAAAAGTCACCTATTGAATTAGGCAAATACTCATATGCTTCAAGGTTTTTAGATATAAAACCTCCAACTTTAGGCAGTATTTTATTCATATAAAAATCTCTAATTTTACCAAGTAATGATGGGTTTTCATTTTTCATAAACTCTAATATTACAACCAACCCATCTTTTTTAAGAACACGGTTAAACTCATCAAGAGCTTCTTTTCTCTCAACAACATTACGTATTCCGTATGTAATACTTAAAATATCAGCGCTGTTATCTTCAAGAGGGATCTCAGTAGCTTTTGAGATATGATAGTTAAACTTTGGAAACTTTTCACGTGCAACACCTACCATACCTTTTGAAGGATCAACACCAACGATCTCCCCTATAGCAATTCCGCTAACTTCAGCACGGCTACGCCAAAATTCCATCATATCACCAGTACCACAAGCTACATCTACTATTTTATCAAGTGTATCTTCACCCTTAAATTCGTATGCAAGATCACACGCTTTTCTTCTCCAGCTTTTATCAACACCCATACTCATAACACGGTTTGCCGTATCGTAAGTTGGAGCTATATCATCAAACATAGAAACTATTTTTTGCTGTTTTTCCATTAACTAACTATCCTCTCTTATCTTCAACCACATAATTATATCTTCGCCTTCTTGGAGTATATTTAAAATCTCAAATTCCTCCATATTTGTGCTAAACACTTTACTACCACCAGTTTTTGGAGCAATATAACATATGTATCTGTCTACAATATTTTTTGTAGCTTCAAACATATTTGAGCCACCCTCGATCATAATATTTTTATAGTTTTTTATCTCATCTAAACTATCTGAAATAATCACTTTTCTATCTTTTACTCCAAATAACGCAATACTCTGATCAAACTCTTTACTTCGTGAATATATTAAAACATCAGGTGCTTTTCCATCAACCAGTCTAGCATCTAAAGTTGGTCTGTCTACTCGAACTGTCTCACCACCTATTACTAAAAGATCACATTTATCTCTGATGTCATGTACATTTTTACGGGATTGTTTAGATGTTATTATCCCATCATCATATGTACCGTTTAGTCTTTGTGCCCATTTAAAAAATACAAAGTTCTCTTTATTCCATGCTTCAAACGGATATAAAAGCTCTTTTGATTCTTCACCTAATATAGAACTTTTAACCTCTATATTAGCGGATACTAACTTTTTGTTTCCATTTGCAGCATCTGGATTTGAATCAAGTGCTCCAACATATACTTTATTAACATTCATTTCACTTAAAAGATCAGCACAAGAAGGAGTTTTACCAACATGAGAACATGGTTCAAGAGTAGTATACACACTGCATCCATTAAAAATATTATTATGATTTTCTTTTAAGTATTTATGAATATCAGACGAACTTGTAAGGTTCTTGATTACTTCATCATTTGTAAGTTTTAAATATGCAGACTTTAAAGCTTCAACTTCTGCATGTGGTAGTCCTGCCTTCTTATGAGCTTCAACAGATAAAATCTCACCATCTTTAGAAACTATACAGCATCCCACTGCTGGATTTGGGTATGTTAACCCTTGATATTTCCAAGCTTCTTTAAGGGCTTGACTCATATAAAACTTATGATCGATTACCATTCAAAATAAGTTTTCGCTTTAGAGATTTCGCCAAAGTCAACAATCTCTTCTCTACCATCAACTAAAATACTAATTTTTGAGTCTTCAACTCCAACTAGTTTACCTTTTAGTTTGTCACGACCTGCAAATCCAAGTTGTACATTTTCACCGATAGATAATTCATAATGGTGTAAATTTTTTAGTTTTCTCTCAATACCCGGACTTGAAACCTCTAAACGGTAATCACCGCTAACTGGAGGTGTTACATCTAAAAGTGGAGATATTAAACGGCTTAGTTCTGCACAAGTATCTAAACTTACAGGCTTTCTTTTAGCATTTTCAATCTCAGTTGAAACTACAGATATTCTGTATATTGTCTCATCAAATTCACTCACAGTTGAGATATCATAAAGTTCTAAATCAAGAGATTTTACGAAAGATTTTATATCACTTTCAAGACTCATCTTTTTTATCCTTAGATATTTTCTTAAACAGCTCATCAATAGTCTGAGCTTTTTTTAGATGTTCATCAAATTCAAAAACTAGTCTTGGACATCTAAACCAACCTTGGTCTTTTTTACAGTGATCTTCTATAATAGGACGAGCTTTTTTCAACTGCTTTAAATAAACTCTTTTTTCTTCTTCTGTAAAAAAACTAGGATCAACATATACCTTTGCATCATCACGTCCCTTAGAACATCTAACTTCTATGATATCAAGCTCATGTAAACGGTTGTCGTTTAACTGACTAAGAGCTTCTGGGATAAGCTCTTGTAAGATAGAGTCAGTTCTTTTTAGTTTTATCTGTGCATCAGTCACTGAGTTACTCTTTATAGCTCAACTTTTTGTTCAACTTTTTTGAAAGTCTCGATCACATCGCCAACTTGAACATCATCGTAACCTTTGATTCCAACACCACACTCGTAACCATTACCAACCTCTTCAACATCATCTTTGAAACGTTTAAGAGAAGTAAGCTCACCTTCAAATATAACAACACCCTCACGTATAACACGAACAAGTCCACCACGGATAAGTTTACCATCAACAACAGTAC
>Ga0193951_1000581_pt1 | contig 16419 bp, 12 predicted proteins | sample BB_2_MG_FD_140370 | JGI IMG/M metagenome (GOLD analysis project Ga0193951, IMG submission 140370) | Microbial mat bacterial communities from the Broadkill River, Lewes, Delaware, United States - BB_2_MG | ecosystem: Environmental > Aquatic > Freshwater > River > Microbial mats | place: USA... | reverse complement strand
TAAAAAAATAGAAAAAAGATAAATTTTAAAGTATTTTACAAATTCTTTTATAAATAACAAAATAATTTATGAAAGATTTTGTCTTATTTGTTATAATGGCTAATAAAAATTAGGGAAATTGATATAGGAGAAATTTTTGCAAGATATATTAGATAGTCAGCAATTATTAGGTACTTACACAGATGTTTTTGATAATATAACTGAAGGTATTATAATTAGTGATGATGACAATAAAATTATTCATGTCAATAAAGCTTGTGAAAATATTACTGGATATACAAAAGAAGAAGTAATAGGAAAAAATCCTAGAATATTCTCTTCTGAAAAAAATGAAAATATCCATTTTGAAAATATTTGGCAGATTGTTAAAGATCAAAAATGTTGGACAGGCGAACTTTGGAATGCAAGAAGAGATGGAACAATCTATCCTATTTTAATAAAAATTTACAGGTTTACGAATACACAGACAAATAAGACTAACTATTATGCTATTTTTTCAGATTTATCAATATCAGATGAATCAAATGATGATTTATTTCACTTAGCTTATCATGACCCTCTAACAAATTTACCTAATAGATTAAAATTAAAAGCTCAACTTGAATATGTAATTAGCAATTCAAAAAGAAATGATTTGAAATTTGCAATATTATTTTTGGATTTAGATGATTTTAAACTTGTAAATGATTGCTTGGGGCATTCATCAGGAGATGAAGTATTAGTCTCTTTTGCAAATAAATTTAAAAATATAGTTAGATCAAATGATATGGTTGCAAGAGTAGGTGGCGATGAATTTATAATAGTTTTAAGTGATATCTCAAACTATCTTTTTGTAGAGAGAGTTTGTAATAAAATATTATCAATATTATCAAAACCAATGAAAATAAGTGACATTGAGTTTAATTTAGGTGTCAGCATTGGAGTTGCTGTTTATCCTGATAATGGTGAGGATATTGATAGATTGATAAGCAATGCTGACTCAGCGATGTATCATGCAAAAGAAAATGGTAAAAATAATTTTGAATTTTATTCAGAAGAAATGAATAAAAAATTAGTTGAATTCTCTCAAAGGGAAAAAGAATTATTAGATGCAATAAGAAATGATGAATTTATAATTCATTTTCAACCTGAAATTGATACCCATACTAATGAAGTATTTTCATTAGAAGTTCTAACAAGATGGAATAATAAAGCAAAAGGTTTATTACTTCCTGGACATTTTATCTCAGACTTGGAATCGACTAATTATATTTTTGAATTTGAAGAATTAATTATAGAAAAAGCATGTAAACAATTAAAAATTTGGCATGATACAAATATCTATAAAGGAACAATATCTGTAAATATTACTGGTAAATATCTAGAATATGGCAATCTTTATGAAAGTATAGGAAATATTTTAGTAAGAACAGGACTTAGCGCAAAATTTCTTGAGTTAGAGTTCAATGAATCAGATGTAATGAAGATATCTACTAAAACACTGTTTACATTGAGCAATTTATCTCATCTTGGTGTAGGTTTAGCAATTGATAATTTTGGGAAAGGTTTCTCTTCTTTTAATTATTTAAAAGAATGTTCAATTTCTAGATTAAAAATTGATAAGTCTTATGTTGATTCATTAATGGATGAAAAAAATGACGAAAGTATAATAAAATCAATAGTTGATATTGGTACAAATATGGGAATTTCTGTGATTGCAGAGGGCATTGAAGTTAGCGAGCAAGATGAAATAATAAAAAAGAATTCATGTACTAAAGTTCAAGGATATTTTTATGCTAAGCCTATGGATGCAGATATTTTTGAATTTTGGTATAAAAATTATAAAAAATTAAATTTAACTTTATAGTTTTGATATAATATCAAAAACTATAAAGGCCTTCCTATTTTATTAGAAAAATTCAATCAATTAAATTTACCAAAAGAGTTTTTATTAAATTTAGATTCTCTAAACTTTAATGACTTAACACAAATACAAAAACTTTCACTTCCTTTAACTTTAGAAAAAAAAGATGTAATTGCTCAAGCTAAGACAGGTTCAGGTAAAACTGTTGCTTTTTGTCTCCCAATTATAAAAAATCTTGATGTGAAAAAATTTAGAATACAATCAATTATCCTAGCTCCTACAAGAGAATTAGCAAATCAAATTGCACAAGAAATAAGAAAACTATCTCGTCATATTCACAATGTAAAAGTTTTAACACTTTGTGGTGGAGTACCTTTTAAACCTCAAGCTGCTTCACTTTTCCATGGAGCTCATATTATTGTAGCAACTCCAGGAAGAATATTAAAACATATAAAAGAGAATAATATTGTATTAGATAATGTTGATACATTAGTTTTAGATGAAGCTGATAAAATGCTTGATATGGGATTTTATGATGATATTATTGAAATTATAGAATCCCTTCCAAAACAAAGACAAACATTACTATTTTCTGCTACTTATGAAGAAAATACTGCAAATTTAGCAAAATCAATTTTGATTAATCCTACAATCGTAAAAGATGAAAATGAAGAAAAAACAGTAATTGCTCAAAAATTTTATGGTGTAAATGAAGGCAATAAAACTTCAGTTATTCCTGCACTTATAAGCTCAAATAGAGCAAAGTCTGTAATAATATTTTGTAATATGAAAATAAAATGCGATGAACTGGCCGATGAATTAAGTGATTTAGGATTAGATGTACTAACTCTTCATTCTGATATGGATCAAAAACAAAGAGATGAAACAATAATTTTATTTTCAAATAAATCATATCCTATTTTAATTGCAACAGATGTGGCATCAAGAGGTTTACATATTGATGATGTGGATTTAGTTATTAATTATGATTTAGCAAAAGATCCTAAAACTCATACACATAGAATTGGAAGAACAGCTCGTGCAGGTAAGGGTGGTCTTGCTATATCTTTATTTACGGTAAATGACGAAGATAAAGTTGAAGATATAAAAGATAGTTTTGTAGATATTATTTTTGAAGAGATTTCTGAAATTGAAGATGATTTAACGTTTAAGATTGATTCTGACTTTAGGGCTATATTTATAAATGGTGGCAAAAAAGCAAAATTAAGAGCAGGAGATATTCTTGGGGCATTAACAGCAGGCTTAGGTTTACAAAAAGATGATATAGGAAAAATTGATATATTAGATTTCTGCTCATATGTTGCTGTTAAAGCATCTTTAGTTACTGATACTGTAGAAAAATTATCAAATAAAAAAATTAAAGGTAAATATTTTAAAATATTTGAAAAATAATAGTAGTTTTAATTGGTAATAATAATAAAATGATAAACAAATATTACTAAAAACTATATATAAGCCTTGTAAATCAAAGTGTTTTAAGAAAAATAATTATAGAATGTCATAATAGTAACAAAAGGCGTAATTTGTTTAAAAATTCATTATTTTTAAAAATTATTATGATATTCACTCTTCCTGCTTTAGGAATACTTTCTTTTATTTCTATATTAGTTTATGAAAAAATTATTTTTTTAGATGAAGTTTATAAAACTAAATATAGTTTAGATTATTTACAAAAAAGTGAGAGCTTAATTCACTCTTTACAGGATGAGAGAGAACTTTTTATTTTATTTAACCAATCAAAAATAGTTGATAATAAACTAAAAGAGCAAATAGATAAAACTGATACAATTTTTAAAGATTATTTTGAGTTTGCTAATAATTTAGTATCTGAAAAAAAGATATCTATTAATTATGAATATATAAAACAAATTGAAAACAATTTTGCTGATGTAAGTAATCTAAGAAAAAATATTGAAAAATTTAATATTGAAAACATTAAAGTTATTCAAAATTATACTACTTTAAATAAATCGATTTTAGAATCAATCTCCTCAATAAAGTCTATAAAATCAGCTAATGAATTTAATGATGATTTTATAAATATTTTTCATTTTTTAGTTTATAAAGAATATTCAAATATTCAAAGAGTATTAGTTTTTTTACTTGTTCAAGATAAAAATGATTATAAAGAATTAGAAAAAGAATTAACAAAAATATTTGCTATCCAAAATAGTACTTTTGAATATTTCTATAAGAATTCTTCAATAAAAATGCTTGATATCTATAATAAAAATTTGAATTTTGCTCTAAATAAGCAAATTGATGATTTTGTAAAAACATTAGATAATTCATATTTAAGTAAAAATGAAAATTTCCAAAATTGGTGGGAATTATCTGCAAAAAGAATAAATTTATTAGATTCAATTTTACAAAAAATCATGGAAGAATTACAAATAAAATCCCAAAACATACAAACTAATGCTTTTATAAATCAAAATATGAGTTTAGCTTTTTTATTTATAAGTTTTGCAACTTTGATTAGTCTTCTTTTTGTTTTAAAAAATATCATATTTAAACAGGAAGTAAACTATAAAAAAATAGAAAAACAAAAAAAGATTTATGAGTTATTAAATAAAGCAAATAAATATCTTATAAAATTGGATAATAAAAAAGATTTGTATTCAAAAATTAATAAAATAATTCTAAAAAATGAAAATATGGTATTTAGTTTTATTTATGATTTAGAAGAAGATGATTTGAAAAAAAGAATATATGCTGAAGATGGAGAACTAAAACATTTATTGTTAAGTAAACTAGATAATTTAAAAGATAAAAATCAAATAAATATGATTAATCGTGCAATAAATTGGAAAACTAATATTTTAATTGAAAATTTTAAAGATAAAAATATTTCTATATTGTACAAATATGCACATAAGTTTGATATTAAATCTGCTGCTGCATTTCCCATCAAAAAATTTGACAAAATTACTTCTATTCTTCTTATTTATTCAAATGAAGATAGATTTTTTGATTATGAAGTAGAAATTTTATTTGATAAAATGATTACAGATTTAAGTCATTGCCTTGAAAAATTAGATTATGAAAAAACTAGACTGTTACAAGAAAATGAGTTGAAAATTTCTTCTATAGCTTTCGATTCTAGTGATCCTATGCTTATAACTGATGAAAAAGCAAATATTATAAAAGTTAATCAAGCATTTTGTAATGTTATGGGATACACAAAGGATGAATTAATTGGTAAAAATCCTAGAATGTTTAAGTCCCTACATCAAAAAATAGATTTTTATTCAGCTATGTGGAGTGATTTACTAAAAGATAACTCTTGGTCTGGAGAATTATATAACACAAATAGTAATGGTGAAAATGTACCATTTAGGGTATCAATAACTGCTATAAGAAGTGCTCAAAATGATGTAATTAATTATTTAGGACAATATATAGACATTAGTGAACAAAAAGATAAACAAAAAGTATTAGAATATCAAGCAACTCATGATATTTTAACAGGTCTTCCAAATAGGTTATTACTTTTAGATAGAATTGAACATGCAATTACAAAAGTTATGAGACACAATATAGTTGGTGGATTAATCTTTATTGATTTAGACAATTTTAAAAGTATTAATGACACTTTAGGACATGCAGTGGGAGATACTTTACTAATTAGTGTTTCAAAAAAATTAACTGAAGTAGTTAGAGATGAAGATACTGTTTCTAGAATTGGTGGAGATGAGTTTATTGTTTTGGTAGATAATATTGGTAATAACAAAGAAGAAGCTAGATCTAATATTGAAGTTTTAGCAATTAAAATAAAAAATGCATTAAATAGTATAGATTATATTGATGGGCATGTTAATATATCAACACCAAGTATTGGTGTAACTTTATTTAGTGATTCTTCTGTAAGTGTAAAAGATATTATTAAACAAGCAGATACTGCAATGTATGCGGCTAAAAAACAAGGTAAAAACTCTATAGAATTTTTCAATTAATTATTGTAAATTTTACATTAAATTACACATTAATTTAAATATTAGTTGTTTATGATAGAATTCCAGCGTTAAAAAATTAGTATAAGGAAAGTGTTATGAAAAGCGCAACAGCTAGACACCTATTAGTAGATAGTGAAGAGCTATGTTTACAATTAAAAGAAAGAATTGCTGCTGGTGAAAAATTTGAAGATGTCGCAAAAGAATATTCTTCATGTCCATCAGGATCAAATGGCGGAGATTTAGGAACATTTTTTCAAGGTCAAATGGTTCCTGAATTTGATAAAGTTGTATTTAATGATGAAATAAATGTTGTTCATGGTCCAGTTAAAACTGATTTTGGATTTCACTTATTAGAAACAACATCAAGAAACGATTAATTAATTTATAGTGTGCAGGTTTAACTTGCACACTCTTTTTCTTCAACTTCCTCATCCCAAAGAATTGAAACACCATACTCCTTATCTGTTATTACATATTTAAAGTATTCTCCAGTGCCTTTTCTTCCATGAAGTCTTACTATTGTTTGTCCATCTTCAAGTAATTTTTTCATCTCATATTTTGAAAAACTTCTTTTGTTCCATCTTAAAAATGTATTTGAATATACTCTAAAAGTACAAGTAGAATCTGATGTAAAAACAAATTGTTCACTTTCATCATACTCTTTTTTTGCATTTTCACAAGAATATAGATTTACTTTTTTACCTTGTGCTATAGTTTGTTTTACTATCACATTACCATCACAGTAAGGGCATTTTCCTAATATCATTTTAAAACTCCAAATTTTTTATAAATAAATTTTACAAAAAAATTTAAAGAATTTATAAAAATATTTCAAAATGTAATATTTACTTTTCTTTTATGGAGCAAGTCTTGAAATACTCCAAGTATTGTCTTTTTGTAGTTCATATAAAAATCTATCATGAAGTCTATCTTGTCCACCTTGCCAAAATTCTACTTTTAAAGGTTTTATAATATATCCACCCCAAAAATCAGGAAAAGGAACTTCACCTTTTACAAATTTTCTTTTTATTTCATCAAATTTTTGTTCTAGTAAACTTCGTGAGCTTATAACTTCACTTTGATGTGAAACCCATGCTCCCAACTGACTACCTTTTGGACGTGAAAGAAAATATTTTAAAGATTCAGTAGTTGAAATTTTTTCAATACTCCCTTCAATTTTAACTTGTCTTTCTAAATCAAGCCAGGCAAAAAGTGCTGCTGCTTTTGGGTTTTCTTCAATCTGTTTTGCTTTTGTACTTTTATAATTTGTGAAAAATACAAAACCTTTTTCATCAAAAATTTTAAGTAAAACAGTTCTAATACTTGGCATCATATCTTTTCCAACAGTTGCAAGTGAAAATGCATTTGGTTCTGTTAGTTTTGCATCCATTGCTTGATTAAACCAAGTTTCAAATTGTAAAAAAGGATCTGGGTTTAAGTCTTTTATATCTAAACCTCTAGTAGTGTATTTTGCTCTTAAATTTGTTAAATCCAAAACTTATCCTTTGAATTAGTATATTTTATTTTAGCAAAATAACTATTTATTTCATTCCTCAAAAATGTCAAATAATATAGATTTTAACTCATTTTTCATTTCAATTGTTAAAACCTTTTTATTTGAGTAAAGATAAAAAGGAACGGTATTTCTCATAGAGTATTTTAATCGTTTTCTTAATGTTGAAATTTCATCAATATTTATTAGTTCATCTCCATCATATAAATAAAAATCTTTAGATATTCCTATTTTAAAAGATACTATTTGATAAGCAAAAAATAGATCTTCTTTCTCATATTTATTTATAAAATCTTCTAGTGCATTTTGAAGTCTTTTTAATCTACTATCAGTTATGTATCCAAAACTTTCTCTAAATTTATATCTTTCAACTGTACTAAAATCAAGAACTTTATAAAATTCATTTAGATTCTTCCACGGACTTCTAAATCTTCTTTTCCCAAATAAAACTTCTTCAAAACAATATAAATATTTCATATCTTCTTGAGTTAATATATTTTTATCTTTTATTTCAAAATATTTATGTTTAAAAAGTGAAATAAGCCAGTTTTCATCTAGCATTGAGATAATATCTAATTCCTTTTGTTTATTTGAGTTTTTAAAATTCCAAAGCATTGAAATACTATTTGAAAGCTTTTCATCCTCTTCTTTATTTTCAAAATATTTACTAGATAAGTATTGAACAACACTTTCAAGTAAAGTATCTGTTTTTGCGATACCATGATTAAATATTACTTTTTTATAAAGATTAAATCTCATCTCTAACATATGCTCAATATCTATTAAGCTCATATCAAAAAAGCTAAGATAAAATTTATCATTTTTTTCTACAAGTACTGCTTGTTTAGTAATTCTAATATGATCATTTGGCCCTGTAATATAACCACTTGCTAACATATCTCTATTTACGTAATCAAGCCTATCTGCATCAATAGTACTATCTATAAAATTATGTAAAACCTTGAAATCAAAACCTTCATAAATTTGTTCTTCAAGGATTAGTATAGATAATCTTTTAATTAGTTTTAAATACTCTTTTTCATAAGGTTTTGGAAGTAATTCTTCAAGTTCATAATCAAATAAAAGTTTTAATAGATTCTCTCCAATTGCTTCGTGAAGGACTTCTTTACCATTATTTGTAATTTCTTCATAGTTATTTTTAAATAAAAACTCTTTTTTACAAAGGTCTTCTTTATTTTCCTCTTTTTCTTTTATTTTTACATAAACTTTTTTTAAAGCATATTCAACTTGATGTGAAAAAGGTAGATGTCCAACATCGTGAAGTAGGGCAACTATTCTTAGTGTTTGCAAAAATATAGTATATGTTGCTCTTTGTGCCTTTGATTTAGTGGGAATTGTAAATTGATAAAGTGCTTTATTGTCAAAATACTCCATATCATCAATTGTAAGCGTTAAATTTTCTTCTCTTATGATAGATATTAACACTTTTTTTAATGAAATTAGAAAATCATTTTTACATCGTTTATCTGCATTTAAAAGTGCATTTTTAAACATAAAAGAAGCCAAATGCATCGTACCAAGAGAGTGTATAAATCTCTTGGTTGTAATTGAGGGATAAGAAAAATATGCAAGTGCATTCTGCGTAATAAATTGAAGTCTATTTACTATTTTTGTTTGAAGTATTTTATCTTCAAGTTTTGTATACTCTATATGATTGTATATAGTGTCATTTATAAGTCTATTTTGTATGTTATTTTCCTTATTTAATCTTTTCTATTTTCGAAGATTCTTTCAGTAAATTGAGCAAATTTACCCCTAACTGCTTTATCTAATTCTATTGCAAACATTTTTAATTCTGGATGAAGTTCATTTGTTTGTTTAAGCAGTGTTGTTAAACCATTATTATATTTATTTAAATATAAATTATCGATTTGTCTATTTGAACCAATTACTATTCCCATACAAGATTCATCAAGTCTTGAAAGAATCAATTGAGTCGTTTTCTCGCTACTATTTTGCCACTCATCCATAATAACAATAGCACTACTAAGTGTTCTTCCTCTTGCTTCTCCAGGCCATAAAGTTTCAATACAATATTTTGATTGTAATTCACTTATTTTTGATTCTATTGATTCTTGATTTTCTCTGTTTTCACTTTTTTTCAAATGTTTTTTTGCAATAAATTCTAAAGTATCTTGTAAGGCCATATTATAAATTCTAAATTTCTCATCATTTCCCGCAAGGTATCCTATATCTGCTCCTTTATCAAGGGACTCTATAGAGTTTCTTACATATACAATTTTATCATAAAATCCTAAATCAATAAGTCTCATAGCACTTACTATTGACATAAGTGTTTTACCACTTCCAGCTTTTGCATCAATTACTAAAAGTTCGTACATATTTGATAAAATTGCTTTTGTAAATAGTTTTTGTTTTAGGTTAACAGGTTTTACATTTAATGATTTAAAATCATTCTCTTTTAAAGTGTTTATTCTTTTATTCGCAATTAATGCATATTCTACATTTCCATCATTACTTTCAAAACTATAAGCAAAATTTTGCATTTCATATTCTGTATCTATATTTGAAATATCTTTATTTTCTAAACTATTAAACATAGAAGAATCAAGTTCAAAAGATTTTACAAATTCAAATTTAGGAACAGTTGATTTGTCATCGTGTAAGGTTTCAGTTTTTAAGCCTTTGAATAAGGCAAATGTTCTAGCATAAACATCTAGAGATAAAAATATAGTTTGACAACCTTTATAATACTCTTGTGCTATTGAAGCAACTTCTATAATTCTTTTATCATTTGATTCAGAAATATGTATTTGTTCAATTACTGTGTCATACTTATCTTTTGAAATAATATCAATATTGATTTCTTCATTATAAAGTTTTACAACTTTAAAGCCAAGTTTATAATCAACCTCTTTTATTTTCATCTTAGCTAATAATCGTGCAAATTCTCTTGAATAATAACCCAGTTCATTTGGCAGCTTCTTTTTATCCTCTAATTCAAGAAGAACTGTCTCAGGTATTACGATGTGGTTAGTTTTATTGTCTGAAATTTTGTAGAGATTTTGTAGATTTTGTAAGATAATATTTGTGTCTAGGACATATACTTTTTCTTTCATAAGAAATTGTAACATTATTTGATTACAAAATTGTAACCTTAGTGTTTAAAAAATAACAATATCTCTTAAACTATAATTTATGTATAAAAAGTGTAAAAATTATGTAAGAATTATGTAAAAAATTATATAATGTATACATATTATTTTAGTATATATGGTGGGAAATGTTTATGCAAATACGAGATAGTTTAAAACTAGTAGGATTATTAATTGTATTTTCATTGGTAATTTCAGTCTCTTCTTATATATTTAATACTTATTTCACTTCTTTGTCTTTAAACACTAATATTAATAAAATTTATGAAAATGAATTGAAAAAAAAATCTAATTTATTAAATAATTTTATAAATTATAAAATAAATTACGTAGATATAATACTTCAAAGTAATATTTTTAATAATTATTTGAAAAAGAAATCAGATAATATTGAGTTAACTCAAATAGAAAAAGATTCATTAGAAGATTTATTTAAATCAATTTTTTTGTCAAATACTAATTTTATGCAATTAAGATATATTGATAAAGAAGGTAAAGAAAGAATTAGAATTGATAGAAAATTTAAAGGAGGAGAACCTTTTTTTATCAAAAATGATGAATTACAAGATAAAAAAAATAGATATTATTTTAATGAAACTAAAGAGATAAAAGATAATAAGGTTTGGATTTCTAATATTGATTTAAATGTAGAAAATGGCAAAATTGAGATACCTTATAATCCCACTGTAAGAATAGCTAAATCAGTTTATACAAATAGTAAATTTGATGGAATATTAATATTTAATATTTTTATGAAAGAAATATTAACGGAGCTTACAAGGTCTGAATTATTCAATATCTTTTTATTAGATGAAAAAGGGAATATGATTTTTAATAAGGAGCAAAAATTAAATTGGAGTAAATACTTAAATACAAATTACAATATAAAAAAACTTTTTCCAAATAGTTATATAGATATATTAGAGAAAGACAATTATTCTTCAGAAATTTTAATTTCTAAAAAAATATCAAATAATATTTCAACTAATGTCAATATAGCAGATAATTTAATTTTAGTTTTTAAATTTATTAATGACAAAAAAAGATTAATGGAAAATGATATATTTAAGTATTTACTTTATTCAACAATTTTAATATTTTTATTTTTAATTCCAGTTACATATATCTTTATTATTTTATTAGAGAAATTAAAAAAATCACTATTGGATGAAAATGAAGACTTGTCTCGTTCAAATTATATTTTAAAACAATATAAAAAAGCTATCGATGAGAGTAATATCGTTTCTATAGGTGATTTAAAAGGCAATATTATTTATGTAAATGATAAGTTTGCCGAATCTACTTTATATAGTAAAGATGAAGTATTAAACAAACCTCATAGCATATTAAGGGGAGAAAAATCTTCAGATCAATATAAAGATTTATGGGAAACAATACAAAATAAAAAAATATGGCATGGAATTTTAAAAAATAAAAGAAAAAATGGTGAATATTACCACGTAGATATTACAATAATGCCAATATTAAATCAGAATAATGAAATAGTTGAATATATTGCTATTAGACATGAGATAACAGATTTAGTAAATAAGACAAATGAATTACAAAAAATATTAAGAGAGGATCATCTTACAAAAGAAGGGAATCGATTTAAATTATTTGAAGATATTAATTTATATAAAAAGCCTAGTTTAGCTCTTTTAGATATAAGTAGTTTCAGTGATATAAATGATTTCTATGGTCACGAAATAGGGGATGAAATATTAAAAGTCATATCAGAAAAAATTAAAGAACTATTTCCTAATAATAACTATTCATTATATCGAGTCTATTCAGATGAATTTGCTATTTTAAGTGATAATATAAATAAAAGTGATTTTACGAATACAATAAAAAACATATCAGACACTTTATCGTTAAAGCCAATGATAATTAAAGATAAAGAAATTTTTATACAAACTACTTATAATATTTCTTTTGAAAGTAAAATTGATTTAATAAAAACTGCAAATATGATAAAAAAACATTCAAAATTTAATAAAAGTACAATTATATATGATAAAAATTTAGGTTTAGAAAAAATATATGAAAAAAATATATTGTGGACTTTAAAAATCAAAAAAGCATTAGAAGAAGATCGAATAGTACCTTTTTATCAAGCTATCTATAATGTTCATACAAATAAGATAGAAAAATACGAATGCTTAATTAGATTAATTGATGAAGACGATATGATCATATCTCCATATTTTTTCCTTGATATTTCAAAAAAATCTAAACAATATTTAAAACTTACAAAAAAAGTTATTGAAAAATCATTTGAATACTTTAAAGATAAAGATTATGAATTTTCTGTTAACTTGACTATTAAAGATATAAAAGATAAAGATGTATCATCTTTTATAATAAAAAAATTAGAAGAGTATAATATTGGATCAAGAGTTGTTTTTGAAATTGTAGAATCAGAAGGCATTGATAACTTTGAAGATATAAATGCTTTTATCGATAAAGTTAAAAATTTAGGTTGTAAAATAGCTATTGATGATTTTGGTTCTGGATATTCTAATTTTGACTATTTAATAAAATTAAATGCAAATTATATAAAAATTGATGGTTCTTTAATAAAAGATATTTTACTAAATAAAAACACATTGGAAATTATTATAACAATAATTGATTTTGCAAAAAGACAAGGTTTTAAAACAATTGCAGAATTTGTTTCAAGTGAAGAAATTTATTTAAAAGTAAAAGAATTAGGGATAGATTATGTTCAGGGTTATTATATAAGTGAACCTAAAAAATCTATTAAAGCTTAAGAATAATTTCTTAAGCTTTAGCTAGTCTTACAAGTTGAGCTATTATTTGCTCCGCTGATTCTTCATTTAAAGGTTTATCATAACTTGTTAAGATTTCTCTTGCAAGAATGTTTGCACCAAGATGTTGAAATTGAATTCTCATAGCTTGAAGAACTTTAGAACCGCCTCCACCACTGTGAGTTGCTAATGCTACAATTTTACTATTAAACGCATCTCTCCAATCTTTTGTTGCTCTAGAAGTCCATGCCATTGCATTATTAAGTACAGGAGGCATAACTCCATTATATTCAGGAGCTACAATGATAAATGAATTTAAAGATAAGATTTTAGATGCTAAATCTAAAACCGATTCTGGAATTCCATTTTCTTCTTCTTCAACTGTACTATATAGTGGAAGTTTTAAATCAACTAAATTAATTAACTCTACATTGTCACATTGTTTTAAAGCTAATTCTTCAAGTTTTAAACCAAGTTTTAAATTATTGTTTGAGCTAGCGACTAAGATTCCAATTTTTGCCATAAAATATTCCTTATTTATAATGTATTAAATTTATGAAATTATAGCTAAGGCTTACTTTTATTTAGCAATTTGAAAAAAATAACAAATTTGATAATTAAAATTAATTAAAAAGAATTAATAAAAACTAGCTATAATAAGTTTCTAAAACATAAATAATTTTTATAGAGATAATATGACAACAAAAAAAGAAGAACAAATACTAAAAATAATTAAATTTGCTCCAATGATATTTATTTTTATTGTATCAATATTAATTACATTTTTTATCTATCTTGAAAACAAAAAAACTTTTCTTGAAGATAAAAAAGAAATAGAAAAACAATTCATTGTAGATAATAAAAGAGTTATCCAAGAAGAAGTATCTAGAGTTTATGATTATATTTCATATTTACAAACAAATACAGAATTGCAGTTAAAAGAAAAGATAAAAAGTAGGGTTTATGAAGCACATGCTATTGCAACTAGTATTTTCAATAAATATAAAGATATTAGAACAAAAGAAGAGATTTTAGAAAATATTAAAACAGCACTTAGTGATATTAGGTTTAATGATGGAAGAGGCTACTTTTTTATGGATGATAGAAATGGTGTAAAAATATTTCATCCCGTTGATACTTCTATAGAAGGTAAAAATTTCACTAATTTTACTGATGTAAAAGGTTATAAACTTTTTGAAACAATTATTCAAACCATAAAAGATAAAACTGAAAGATATGATCAATATTATTGGTATAAACCAAATACTAATAAAGAAGTTGCTAAAAAGATATCCTTTTATAAATATTTTGAACCTTTAGATATGGCAATTGGTACAGGAGAATATTTTGATGAGTTTGAAAAAGAGATAAAAGCAAAAGCACTTGAATATGTTAACTTGGTAAGATTTGGTAAAAGTGGATATATTTTTATATTAGATTATGAAGGTACTTATTTAAGTCATATAAAAAAAGATTATGTTGGTAAAAAAGTTGTTGAGATTAATAATGTAAAATCAAGTTCTGATGTAATAGATAATTTACTTTCTATTGCAAAAAATGGAGAAGGATATTATTCTTATGTTCAAAATAAAAAACCAAATACTAATTTACCAACAAAAAAAATATCATATGTTAAGGGTTTAAATAATTGGGGATGGATTATTGGAACAGGATTTTATGAAGATGATATTGGTCTAAAAATTGAGAATAAAAAAGAATTAGTTGATTTAAAATTTAACGAGTATATTGAAAATATTGTAATTGTAAGTTCTATTTTAACTATTATTCTTATGTTAATATCATTTTATATTTCAAAATTACTTGAAAATAAATTTACTGAATATAAAAAAGACATACATAAAAAACAGACAATATTATATCAACAATCAAAAATGGCAGCGATGGGTGAAATGATTGGAAATATTGCTCATCAATGGAGACAACCTTTGTCGACTATTACAACTGCATCTAGTGGTATGGTTTTACAAAAAGAATTAGGTATTTTAAGTGATGAATTTTTTATTGAAGCTTCAAATAAAATCAATGCATCTGCACAGCATTTATCAAAAACAATTGACGATTTTAGAAATTTTTTCAGCCCAAATAAAGTAAAAAGTAATTTCTTATTAAAAAATACATTTTCCACAACTTTAGATTTAGTATCTGCGCAATTTAATTCTCGGGATATTAAGATTATTAAACATATTGAAAATATTGAGTTGTATAATTATGAAAATGAGTTAATTCAAGCTTTAATAAATATATTAAATAATGCAAGGGATGAGTTGGTTAAAAAGCCTGATAATCAAGAAAGATTAATTTTTATTGATGTTTTCAAAAATAAGCAAGATAAAGCAGTAATTATTATAAAAGATAATGCCGGAGGAATACCTAAAGAGTTCATAGATAGAATTTTTGAACCTTATTTTACTACAAAACATCAATCTCAAGGTACAGGAATAGGCTTATATATGACAGAAGAAATTGTTCTTAAACATTTAAAAGGTCAGATACAAGTTAAAAATAAAGATTTTATTTATGGTAATTCTTCATATAAAGGTGCTCAATTTAAGATAATTTTAGATCTAGAGAATAAAGATAATTAGTAGGTTCTTATTTTATATACTTTTTACCATTTCTTTTCTTTTTTGAAAAAGGCATTTTTCTTTTCTACTAGATCTTCACCTTTTGTTTTTTCTTCTTTCTTATCAAAAGGTGTAGTAAATCTAAGTACAGAAGGTACTGAATTGTCTTTTATCGTCTTTTTAGTCGGTAGATTAATATTAAATCCATTTTTGGTAGGTGTACTTTTCCAAAATATAAATATAAGAAAACCGATGATGCAAAAAATAAAAAATATAATAAAATTTTTCATATAAACTCTTTTTTATAATAATGAAATATTTTAGCAAGAAATGGTATTTAAAAAGTAACAAAAGTATTAATTGAATTAAGAATTTAACAATTTTAAATATAATGATTTTTAGTATATTGAAAGTTTAGTAATACATGGTGCGAATGGTGAGAATCGAACTCACACTCCGAAACCGGAATGGGATTTTAAGTCCCACGCGTCTACCTATTCCGCCACACTCGCACATGTGTATAATACTTTTTCAAAAGTGGTGGTTCGAGACAGAATCGAACTGTCGACACAAGGATTTTCAATCCTTTG
>Ga0193951_1000580_pt1 | contig 16420 bp, 12 predicted proteins | sample BB_2_MG_FD_140370 | JGI IMG/M metagenome (GOLD analysis project Ga0193951, IMG submission 140370) | Microbial mat bacterial communities from the Broadkill River, Lewes, Delaware, United States - BB_2_MG | ecosystem: Environmental > Aquatic > Freshwater > River > Microbial mats | place: USA... | reverse complement strand
CTCCGAAGCATCTCGCATATGGATAATAAGTGGTAGTTTATGTTTCAAGGATAATTCAATTTGTCTCTTAAAAACAGTTATTTGCTTCTCAACAAAAGTTTTATCCCAGTACATATCCATACCACATTCACCAACAGCAACAACTTTTGGATGCTTTAGTTGTTCTTCTAGAAGTGAGAAGTCTTCTTCTGTAATTTTCTTAGCATCAGACGGATGAAACCCAACTGAGGCATAGATGAAATCATACTTTTCTGCAAGTGAAATTGCAGACTTATTAGTCTGGTGGTCAAACCCAACAACAAGCATCTTTTTAACTCCATTTTTTATTGCATTATTAATTGTTTTCTCTAAATCATCATTAAATTTGTCAGTATTAATATGACAATGTGTATCAAATAACATAATTATCACCTAAAGTAATTATAACAAACTTAAACTAATAGTGTATGAAAAATATGTGTAAATAAAAAAAGAGACCGAAGTCTCTTTTAATTTATTAAAAAGTATTATTCTAAAATTTCAGCAACAACACCAGCACCAACAGTACGTCCACCCTCACGGATAGAGAATTTAGTACCTTGTTCTAATGCGATTGGATGAATTAAGTTAACGATCATTTCAACATCATCACCAGGCATAACCATTTCAACACCAGCTGGTAATTCAATAATACCAGTAACGTCTGTAGTTCTGAAGTAGAATTGAGGACGATAGTTACTGAAGAATGGAGTATGACGTCCACCCTCTTCTTTAGAAAGAACGTAAACTTGTCCTTTGAAGTTTGCATGTGGGTTAACTGATTTAGGTTTAGCTAAAACTTGTCCACGTTGGATATCTTCTCTAGCAACACCTCTTAATAATGCACCAATATTATCTCCAGCTTGAGCTTGATCTAATAATTTACGGAACATTTCAACACCTGTTACGATTGTTGTAGTTGTATCTTTGATACCTACGATTTCAACTTGGTCTCCAACTTTAACAACACCACGATCAACACGTCCAGTAGCAACTGTACCACGACCTGTGATTGAGAAGATGTCTTCAATTGGCATCATGAATGGTTTGTCAGTATCTCTAACTGGAGTATCGATATAAGTATCTACAGCTTCCATTAATTCCATGATTTTGTTTTCGTAGTTTTCATCACCGTTTAAAGCTCCTAATGCAGAACCCATGATAACTGGAATGTCATCTCCTGGGAAGTCATATTCGCTTAATAATTCACGGATTTCCATTTCAACTAATTCTAATAATTCTTCGTCATCTACCATATCTACTTTATTCATAAATACGATTAATTTAGGAACACCTACTTGACGAGATAATAAGATATGTTCTCTTGTTTGAGGCATAGGTCCATCAGCAGCACTTACTACTAAGATCCCACCATCCATTTGAGCAGCTCCTGTAATCATGTTTTTAACGTAGTCAGCATGACCTGGACAGTCAACATGAGCATAATGACGTGTAGCTGTTTCATATTCGATATGAGCGGTATTAATTGTAATACCTCTTTCTCTTTCCTCTGGAGCGTTATCAATAGATGCATAATCTGCAGCTTGAGTAGTACCGTCTCCTCTTTTTGATAATACTGTTGCAATTGCAGCTGTTAATGTAGTTTTACCGTGGTCTACATGTCCGATTGTTCCGATGTTAACATGTGGTTTAGTACGGTCAAATTTTTGTTTTGCCATTGTTTAGTTTCCTCCTTAATTAATTTTCTTTCATAATTTTTATCAAAATAATTTTATAACATTATTATAAATAATGCAAGTATTATCAATTAACCGTTACGTTTTTTAATAATTTCGTCAGCAATTGATTTTGGGCAATTTTCATAGTGTGAGAATTGCATTGTTGAAGTCCCTCTACCTTGAGTATTTGATCTTAAGCTTGTAGCATAACCAAACATTTCAGATAATGGTACTTTTGCAGTGATTTGTTGAGCATTACCACGTTGGCTTTGACCTTCAATTCTACCACGACGGCTTGTAAGGTCTCCAATAACGTTTCCTAAATAATCTTCAGGTGCAACAACGTCTACTGTCATTAATGGTTCTAATAAAACAGCTTTACATAAGTCTTTTGCTTTTTTAAGAGCCATCCCTGCAGCAACTTTGAAAGCCATTTCTGATGAATCTACATCATGGTATGAACCATCAAATAATGTTGCTTTAATATCAATAATTGGATATCCAGCTAAAATACCATTTCCAAGAGAATCTTGTAATCCTTTATCTACAACTGGAATATATTCACGAGGTACAACCCCACCAACAATTTTATCAACGAATTCGTATCCTTTTCCTGGGTTTGGTTCAAAATTGATCCAAACATGTCCGTATTGTCCACGTCCACCAGACTGTCTTACGAATTTTCCTTCAACTTCAGATGGAGTAGTAATAGTTTCACGATAAGATACTTGAGGTGCTCCAACATTAGCAGCAACCTTGAATTCTCTTCTCATACGGTCAACAATAATGTCAAGGTGTAACTCACCCATACCACTAATGATTGTTTGCCCTGTTTCTTGATCAGTATAAGTTCTGAAAGTTGGATCTTCTTCAGCTAATTTACTTAATGCAATACCCATTTTATCTTGGTCTGCTTTTGTATTTGGTTCAATAGCAACACTGATAACTGGTTCAGGGAAAACCATTTTTTCAAGAATAACATGTGTTTTATCAGCACATAAAGTATCCCCTGTAGTTGTATTTTTAAGTCCAACAGCTGCAGCAATATCTCCTGCATAAACCGTATCGATTTCTTCACGAGAGTTCGCATGCATTTGAAGAATACGTCCTACTCTTTCTTTATTATCCTTAGTAGCGTTTTTAATATAAGAACCTTTAGTTAATGTCCCAGAATAAACTCTAAAGAATGTAAGTTTCCCAACAAAAGGGTCAGTCATTACTTTAAAAGCTAAAGCTGCGAATGGTTCCTCATCACTTGCAGGAATTTCTTTTTCTGAACCATCTTTTAAGTGCCCTTTAACAGCTGCAACATCTAGTGGTCCAGGTAAATAATCAATAACTGCATCTAACATGATTTTAACACCTTTATTTTTGAAAGCTGTCCCACAAATAACTGGGAAGAATTCTACTGATAAAGTTGCTTTTCTTATAGTCTCTTTTAATAATTGAGCATCAACTTCTTCACCCTCAAGATAAAGCATCATGATATCTTCATTAAAATCAGCCATAGCTTCAACTAATTCATTTCTTTTTTCAGTTGCTATATCCATTAAATCTTCAGGGATTTCGATTGCAGTAGCAATTTCATCTGCTGCTCCATCGTAATGCCAAGCTTTCATTTCAACTAAATCAATGATTCCACTGAAATTATCTTCTGCACCAATTGGCCATTGAATTGCTTTTGCGTTAGCTCCAAGTCTATCACCTAAAGTTTTAAGACTGAATGCAAAGTCAGCACCAATTTTATCCATTTTATTTACAAATACAATTCTAGGTACACGATAATCAGTAGCCTGTCTCCAAACTGTTTCAGTTTGAGGTTCAACTCCTGCTTGTGCATCTAAAACTGCAACACTTCCGTCTAATACACGAAGTGATCTTGATACTTCTACAGTGAAATCTACGTGTCCTGGAGTATCAATAATGTTAACACGGTAATCTCTCCAATGTGCTGTTGTTGCAGCAGATGTAATTGTTATACCACGTTCTTGCTCTTGTTCCATCCAGTCCATTTGTGAAGCACCATCATGTGTTTCACCAATCTTATGAATTTTACCAGTATGGTATAAAATACGTTCTGTAGCAGTTGTTTTACCAGCATCAATATGAGCCATGATTCCGATGTTACGAGTTTTGTCTAAACTATATTCGCGTGCCATTTCGATATCTCCTTTCTACCAACGATAATGAGCAAATGCTTTGTTAGCTTCTGCCATTCTGTGCATATCGTCGCGTTTCTTAACTGATGCACCATTTCCTTGAGCAGCATCAACTATTTCTTTCGCTAATCTTTCTTCCATTGTTTTTTCATTTCTAAGTCTTGCATATAATGTAACCCATCTTAAACCAAGTGTATATCTTCTTTCGTCTCTAACTTCCACTGGTACTTGATAGTTTTGTCCACCTATTCTTCTTGATTTAACTTCAAATGTTGGCATAACATTATTTAAAGCTTCTTCAAAAACTTCGATTGGTGGTTGGTTTGTTATATCTTCAACTCTTTTAAATGCGTTGTATAATATTTTTTGTGCAGTTCCTCTTTTTCCATCAATCATGATGTTATTAATTAACTTAGTAACTAATTTTGAATTATAAATCGGATCTGGTAATACATCTCTTTTTGCTATGTGACCTTTACGAGGCATAACTTTTTCCTCCTTTCAAACTTTAAAATAAATTATGCTTTTTTCGCTCCATATTTAGAACGACCTTGTTTTCTTCCTTCAACACCAGAAGTATCTAGTGTACCACGAACGATATGATATCTAACTCCCGGTAAGTCTTTTACACGACCACCACGAATTAAAACAACACTATGTTCTTGTAATTTATGTCCAATTCCAGGTATATAAGCTGTTACTTCGATTCCATTTGATAATCTAACACGAGCATACTTACGTAAAGCCGAGTTAGGTTTTTTTGGAGTCATTGTAGCAACACGCGTACAAACACCACGTTTTTGAGGACTTGGTAGATCAGTTTGCACTTTTTTAAGTGAGTTAAATCCAACATTTAAATGTGGTGATTTAGATTTTTTTACTTTAGAAGTTCTACCTTTTCTAACTAATTGATTAATAGTAGGCATTTAATGTTTTCCTCCTCTCTACATTTTAATTTTTTACTCCACACTGCCAGGTGTTTCGTTTTTCTCATAAAAACTAGGGCTTATCATTAATAAACCCTGATGTTTTATCTGTTTCAGCAATAATATTATATACCACACTTGCAGGTGTGTCAATATATATTATTTAATTATTTCATTTTTTTGCATATATATTTTTTTTGTAAATTTTCATGTTCTTTAGGCAATAAAAAGATGCTAGGGACACTATTATAGTGTCCACTAACATCCTGATTTTAATACTCGTATTCTTCTAGTAAGTATGGATTTGGTTCTTCAACTTCTGCTTCTGGTTTTTCATAATCAAAATGAGTATGTTTTAAAATACCAGTACCTGCAGGAATCAACCCACCAATAATAACATTTTCTTTTAAACCTAATAAGTAATCCACTTTTCCTCTAATTGCAGCGTCTGTAAGTACTCTAGTTGTTTCCTGGAATGAAGCAGCACTTAAGAATGAATCACTTCTTAATGAAGCTCTTGTAATACCAAGTAAAACTGGTCTAGCAATTGCAGGACGTTTACCTTCAAGCAATGCTTTATGATTAGCTTCCTTAAACTCATTAATTGAAACTTGAGCTCCTGGAAGTAAAGTAGTTTCACCTTCAATAATTACATTAAGTTTTTTCATCATTTGGTGAACAATAATCTCGATATGCTTATCAGAAATTTCTACACCTTGTGAACGATAAACTTTTTGAACTTCTTTTAAAATGTATTGTTGAACAGTTTCTGTATTTGTAACTTTTAATAATTGTTTTGGATCAATAGATCCTTCTGTTATTTGGTCACCGGCATATACGTCTTGTCCCTCAGACACTAATAATGAAACACCACTATTAGTTTCATAAGTATGCGACTCTAAACCATTTTCTACAGTAACTTTATATCTTTCTTCAATTATTTCAATTTCTGATATAGTACCATCAATCTCACTAATAATTGATTTACCTTTTGGAGTTCTTGCTTCGAATAATTCTTGGATACGAGGTAACCCTTGAGTAATATCGGCTCCTGCTACCCCACCTGTATGGAATGTACGCATTGTTAACTGTGTACCTGGTTCACCAATTGATTGAGCAGCGATTGTACCAACACTTTCACCAACCTCAACTTGTTCTCCAGTAGCTAAGTTTTGTCCGTAACATTTCTTACAAATTCCGTTTTTAGCATTACAAGTAGAAACACTTCTAATTACTATTTCTTCAATTCCAGCAAGTACTATCATTTCTGACATTTGTTCAGTAATATATTCATCTTTGCCAATAATTACTTCACCTGTTTCAGGATGTACAACTGTTTGTTGTGTATAACGTCCAGTTAATCTATCTCTTAATGGCTCAATTATTTTACCATCACTATCAAGAATATCATGAACAATAACACCACGGTCCGTTTTACAATCATTTTCAGTAATAACAACATCTTGACTTACGTCAACAAGTCGTCTTGTTAAATAACCTGAATCGGCAGTTTTCAAGGCAGTATCTGTAGAACCTTTTCTCGCACCATGTGTTGAGATGAAGAACTCAGACATTGTTAAACCTTCACGGAAGGCTGCTTTGATTGGTAATTCGATAGTTCCCCCAGAAGGGTTGGCCATTAAACCACGCATACCAGCTAACTGTGTAAAGTTTGATGCATTACCACGGGCACCAGAATCACTCATCATGAATATATGGTTATCATTAGATAATTCTTCCATTAATCCTTTTTGAATAACATCTTTGGCTTCTGCCCAAACACCAATAACTAATTTATATCTTTCGTTATCTGTTAATAATCCCATTTGATATAATTCTGTAATTTCAGCTACACGCTCATCTGATGCTTTTAATACTTCACCTTTATGAGAGTAAGTTTTTACATCAAACGCACTAACTGTAATTCCAGCGTATGTTGAATATTTGAATCCTAAGTTTTTCATTTTATCTAACATTTTTGAAGTTTCGTTGATTTTGAAATCAATGAATACTTGTGAAATGATTAATGATAAGAACTTTTTCTTAAATGGATCCACTAAAGGCATTTTAGCAATTTCTTCTTTAATATTTGATCCTCTTTTTAAGAAGTATGCATCAGGTGTGTTAATTTGTAAATTGCTTAAAGTTGGTTCATTTAAGTAAGGGAAACTTTTAGGTAAAATTTCATTAAATGTTAATTTACCATATGTTGTTACTAAGTATCCTTCTTTTTGCTCAGCTGTTAAAGGAGCGTTACCAAGAGCACTACCTCTTAGTGCAATTCTAGTATGAAGAGTAATTTCCTTATTTTCATAAGCAATACCAGCTTCATTAAAATCACCAAATACTTTACCTTCTCCAACTTCACCAGCTTTTTCTAGTGTTAAATAATAGTTTCCTAATACCATATCCTGAGATGGAGTAACTATCGGTTTACCATCTTTAGGATTTAAAATATTATTTGATGCTAAGATTAAAACTCTAGCTTCTGCTTGTGCTTCTTCACTTAAAGGAACATGAACTGCCATTTGGTCTCCATCAAAGTCAGCATTAAATGCTGTTGTAACTAATGGATGTAATCTAATTGCTTTACCAGCTACCAAGATTGGCTCAAATGCTTGAATTCCTAATCTATGTAGCGTAGGTGCTCTATTAAGTAAAACCGGATGTTCTCTAATAACATCTTCTAAAACTTCCCATATTCTGTTATCAAGACGATCTATCATCGATTTTGCACTTCTAATATTAGAAGTAATTTCACGAGTGATTAACTCTCTAATAACAAATGGTTTAAACAATGTAATTGCCATTTCTTTTGGTAATCCACATTGGTACATTTCAAGATCTGGTCCAACTACGATTACAGAACGTCCTGAATAATCAACACGTTTTCCTAATAAGTTTTGACGGAAACGACCTTGTTTACCACGTAACATATCTGATAAAGATTTTAGTGGTCTATTTTTTTCAACTACTACTTTACGTCCACGTTTTGAGTTATCAATTAAAGCATCAACAGCTTCTTGTAACATACGTTTCTCGTTTTTAGTAATAAGATGAGGTGCATTTTGTTCGAACTGTCTTTTTAAACGATTATTTCTATTTAAAATACGACGATATAAATCATTTAAATCTGTAGTAGCAAAACGTCCACCATCTAATTGCACCATCGGTCTAAGTTCAGGTGGAATTACAGGTAAAACATCTAAAACCATCCATTCAGGTTTGTTATCTGAATTTTTGAATGCTTCAACTACTTCTAATCTTTTTATGATTTTTTCACGTTTTTGTTTTGATGCTTTTCCAAGATTACTTCTTAACTTTTGAGATTCTTTAGCTAAATCAAGTTTTCTTAATAATACTTTAACAGCATCAGCACCAGTTAAGGCTTTGAAACGTGTACCATATTCCATATATTTTCTACTATAATCTGCTTCACTAAGGATTTCTTTGAAAGTTAAATCAGTGTCTCCTTTGTCAATTACGATATAGCTTGCTAAATATACTACTTCTTCTAAATCTTTACTTTTAATATCAAGTAATGTCGCTAAACGAGATGGTGAATTTCTTAAATACCACGTATGAACAACAGGTGCAGCTAACTCAATATGCCCCATTCTTTCACGTCTAACTTTACTCTCAGTAATTTCAACTCCACAAACTGGACATTTTTTTCCAACATGAGAGTTTCTTTTTGACTTGTTTGAACAAGCACATTGATAGTCCTTTGTAGGACCGAATATTACTTCACAGAATAGCCCATCTTTTTCAGGTTTCAAAGTACGATAATTTATAGTTTCATGTTTCTTAACTTCACCATAAGACCAACCTCTTATCTCCTCTGGAGATGCTAATCTGATTTTGTAATGTGAAAATTTTTGGCTCATAAAATCATCCTACTTTCTTAAGATTGGAATCCGTATTTTGAGATGTAGTCTTCACTATCATCATCAACAAGACTTTTAGCTGCTTCGTTAGCACCAGTTTCTCTGTTGATTAACTCAACATAAATTCCAAGTGACTGAAGCTCTCTTGTTAATACTCTAAATGATTCTGGTAAACTTGGTTGTGGAATACTTTTCCCATCAACAATTGCTCTAAATACTTTATTTCTACCGATAATATCATCAGATTTAACAGTTAACATTTCTTGTAATGCGTATGCAGCACCATATGCTTCAAGTGCCCAAACTTCCATTTCTCCGAAACGTTGTCCACCATTTTGGGCTTTACCACCCATTGGCTGTTGCGTAACTAATGTGTAAGGACCAACACTTCTTGCATGTAATTTATCATCAACCATGTGGTCAAGTTTAATCATATACATTACTCCAACACTTACACGGTTATCATATTTTTCACCAGTTTGTCCTGAATATAATGTTGTTTTTCCATCAGGAGCCATACCAGCTTCTGCAAGGATATCAATTAAATCATCATTCTTAACACCATCAAATACTGGAGTAGCAACATGGACACCAAGTTTCTTAGCAGCCATACCTAAATGGATTTCTAAAACCTGTCCAATATTCATACGAGATGGTACTCCAAGTGGATTTAACATTATATCTACTTGTGTTCCATCTTCCATATAAGGCATTTCCTCAATAGGTAATATTTTAGAGATAACCCCTTTATTACCATGACGACCCGCCATTTTATCTCCCTCAGTAATCTTACGTTTCTGAACGATGAAAATTCTAACTACTTCATTAACACCAGGGCTTAACTCATCACTATTCTCTCTTGAGAAATACTTAACACTATGAATAATTCCTCCACCACCATGTGGAACTCTTAAACTAGTATCACGAACTTCACGAGATTTTTCACCAAAAATAGCTAGTAATAATCTATCTTCAGGTGTTGGATCTGTTTGTCCTTTAGGTGTAACTTTTCCTACTAATATATCGCCTTCAAATACTTCAGCTCCAGGAATAATAATTCCTTTTTCATCTAAGAATTTACGACCTTCATCTCCAACATTTGGAATTTCACGTGTAATTTCTTCTTTTCCAAGCTTAGTATCTCTTGCTTCTATTTCATACTCTTCAATATGGATTGAAGTATAAACGTCTTCTTTTACTAATCTTTCACTCATGATGATTGCATCTTCATAGTTGTAACCGTTCCATGTCATAAATGCTACTACAACATTTCTACCAAGTGACATTTCCCCTTTATCCATTGAAGGACCATCAGCGATTATTTCACCTTTAACAACAGTTTCACCTAATGCAACAATTGGTGAATGATTAATACAAGTACCTTGATTAGATCTTTCGAATTTAGATAAGTCATAATTATCAAACTTTCCATCTTCTCTTCTAATTTTAATTACTCTTGAATCTACATACTCAACAGTTCCAGATTCAGCAGCTACTAATGTACTACCTGAATCTTGTGCTGCTTTATATTCAATACCAGTACCAACAAAAGGTGCTTCAGGTACAAGTAATGGGATAGCTTGTCGTTGCATGTTCGCACCCATTAAGGCACGGTTAGCATCATCATGTTCTAAGAAAGGAATACATGCAGTTGAAATAGATACGATCTGTTTTGGTGAAACGTCAATTAGTTCAACTGTTTTTGCATCAAACATTCTAGTTTCTCCATTAAATCTAGCAACTACTTGTTCATGCATAAATCTTTTATCATCATTAACAACAATGTTTGCTTGCCCAATAGTATATTTTTCCTCTTCATCAGCAGTTAAGAAAATCATTTCATCTGTAACATATGAACCGCCATCAGCATTATGATCTACTTTTAAATATGGAGTTTCCATAAATCCATATTTGTTTACTCTTACATATGAAGCTAAACTATTAATTAATCCGATATTTTGACCCTCTGGTGTTTCAATAGGACATATTCTACCGTAATGTGAGTAGTGAACATCCCTAACTTCAAATCCAGCTCTATCCCTAGTTAAACCACCAGGTCCAAGTGCACTAATACGTCTTTTGTGAGTTAACTCATCTAATGGATTTGTTTGAGCCATGAACTGAGATAACTGACTGCTTCCGAAGAACTCTTTTAAAGACGAAGTCAAAGGTCTAATGTTAATTAAATTCTGAGGAGTTATTTCTGATGGATCTTTTGTAGACATTCTGTCTTTAACATTTTTCTCCATTTTCGTTAAACCAATTCTAAATTGATTTTTTAACAACTCACCAATTAAACGTAAACGTCTATTACCAAGATGATCAATATCATCTAATGATCCTATACCTTGGAATAAGTTTAAGTAGTAACTAATACTTGCTAGAATATCAGAAGGTACGATATGTACTCTATCTTCAAAACTGTTATTACCAATTACTCTAATGTTAATATCATTATCTTCTTTATCTTTTGAAACAACTTCTAAAATCTCAACTTCTACTAATTCAAAGAATAAGTTTTCATTATCCAAGATTGATTCATATGCTTCTTTCAACCCTTTAACAAAATCTTTACCTTTTTCTTCAGTTAATAATTTTTCTGTTTTTCCAATTGATTTTAAATATTCTTTGTAATAAGCTGATGCTTCTTTGTATTCTTGTGAACGAGCTGTTTCCAATAAATCCTCATCACTAATATGCCCAAATAATTTAACATCTTCGTAATCAGCAGTTTTCAAAATATCCATTTGTGTTTCAAATGTATATTCAAGTTCATAAGCACCAACACCAGGAATATTATGAGAAAATAAATGTCTATTCTCTTTTAATATTTCTAATTGTTCATTTTTTATTACCGTCTTAGTGTCTAAGATTACTTCACCAGTCTCAGGATCAACTAAATCATGAGCTAATTTTTTACCAAATACACGGTTTAAAACATCTAACTTCTTATTAATTTTATAACGTCCAACTTCAGCAAGGTCATATCTTTTTGCGTCAAAAAGGCGACTGATAAAGAACGATTTAGCTCCGTCAACAGTTGCTGTTTCACCTTGTCTTAGTTTTGAATACACTTCAATGATAGCGTCTTCGCTATCTTTAGTAGTATCTTTTTCCAATGTATTTCTTAATAATTCTAAATCACTGAAAACTTCAATGATTTGTTTAGAACCAGAAAAACCTAACGCTCTTAATAGAGTTGTTAGTGGAATTTTTTTACTTCGATCTAATTTAACAAATAAATTATCTTTAGAACCAATTTCATATTCTAACCAAGCACCACGTGTTGGGATAACTTGTCCTAGATACTTACTTCTTAAAGTTTTCTTATCAACATCTTCACTGAAAAATACACCAGCGCTTCTAACAATCTGGCTAACGATAACACGTTCAGAACCATTAATTACAAAAGAACCAACCGGAGACATAATTGGGAAATCACCCATAAAGATCTTTTGTTCTTTAATTTCTCCTGTTTCTTTATTAACTAATTTTACATTTACACGTAAAGGTTTAGAATATGTCATATCTTTTACTTTCGATTCAGGAATTGTGTATTTTGGTTCGTCAAACTCATAACCATCAAACCAAAGTTCGATGTCTCCTGTAAAGTTTTCAATTGGTGAAATGTCTCTAAACAATTCATCTAATCCGTAATCCAAGAACCATTGAAATGACTCAGTTTGGACCTTAATTAGATTCGGCAAATCAATATTTGACTTAACTCTTGAGTAGTTTCGTCTTTGTCTTTCTCTACCATAATTTACTAATTTATAATTCACAAATCTCACCCCGTTAAATTTGTTAAAATACTCTAAAAACGCAAAAAAGCGCGCTCTTCGGCATTTAAATATAATACCATAACCATGTCAAATAGTCAATTAGATTTTACACTCAATTACATAAAACCCTTTTTTTCTATTTAAGACAACAACTTGATGATATAATTCGTTTAATTTCTTAATCGCGGATTCGGCTCCATGTTTTTTATTTATAACTACATATAGAGCTCCTGATGGTAAAAGATGATCTTTTGCATCAGTTAATAACTTATATACATTTTCTTTTCCAGTTCTTATTGGTGGGTTAGTTATAATGTAATCATATTTTTTAGTAATATTAGTAAACCCGTCACTAAAAAATACTTCGTTCTTAATCGAATATTTATCAACATTGATTCTTGAAAGATTTAAAGCTCTTTCGTTGATATCAACCATATCCGATTTAACTTTAAATTTTTGATTTAAGTAGATACCGACTGGACCGTATCCACAACCTAAATCTAAAGCTGTTTTGTTTTCTTCTAATTCAATTGTTTCTAGTAATACTCTAGTACCTCTATCAAGATCACTCTTTGAAAAAACGCCATTATCAGTCGTTAATTTCAGCGAAATACCATTAACACTAAAAGCAATCTCGGTTGGATTGCTTTTTAGTGTATCGTTATCATTAGAAAAATAATGTGACATTAAATCATCTCCATTAATGACGACTAGTTTATAGTCAAAAACCTGAGGTTTATCCTCAGGTTAATAAGTTTATGGAATTATTTAACAGTTACAACTGCTCCAGCTTCTTCTAATTGAGCTTTAACTTCTTCAGCTTCTTCTGGTTTGATTCCTTCTTTAACAGGTGCAGGTGCACTGTCAACTACTGCTTTAGCTTCTTTTAATCCTAATCCAGTTAATTCTCTAACTACTTTAATAACTGCGATTTTTTTAGCTCCAGCGCTTTCTAAAATTACTGAAACTTCTGTAGGTGCTGCATCAACTGCTGCTCCTGGAGCTGCAACTGCAACTGCACTTGGATCAACACCGAATTCTTCTTTCATCATATCAACTAATTCTTTTAATTCTAATAAAGTTTTTTCTTTTAACGCTTCGATTATTTCGTTGTTTGCTAATTTAGCCATGATTTTTCCTCCTAATTATTCTTGTGGACTTTCTTCTAGATTTTTCGTATGTAAGTCGATTGCGATTGCTACTTCTTTAATTGGTTGTAATAAACCTGCTGCAATCATTGTTAACAATACTTCTCTTGTTGGTATTGTTGCGATTTGTTGGATTTTGTCGTTGTTCATGTATTCACCATCAACAACACCCACTTTTAATTCTAAAGCCTTGTTATCTTTTGCAAAATCGTAAATTGTTTTTGCAGCAGATACACTGTCTTCAGTACTGAACGCTACTGCGTTAGGTCCAACTAGAGCTTCAGACATCTCAGAAAAACCTGCTTGTTCAGCTGCTCTTCTTATGATGTTGTTTTTTATAACTTTAAGCTCGCATCCATTTTCACGAAGTTGATTTCTTAAGTTAGTCATTTGCTCTACTGTTAAGCCAATATAATTAGCAATAACAATTGAGTTTGAATTTTGCATTTTTTCAGTTAATATTTTAACTTCTTCATTTTTTCTTTGGATTGCTTTTTCAGACACTATTCCACCTCCTGAAGTGTTAGTTTTATCAAATAAAAATTCCTCCGATGTCTATGACAAAAGAGGAATATTACATTCATAAATATCTCTTATTGTCTCGTTAGGGTATTAAGCATAAAGCACCTAAGTCTTAGATCAAAGTATTTTTATTATTCTGAATATTTTTATGAAGCCTAGATTGAGTCGATATCGACTTTAATGCCAGGTCCCATAGTTGATGCGATAGATACATTTTGTACATATACACCTTTAACTGTTGCTGGTTTGATTCTAACTAATGTATCAGTCATAGATTTTAAGTTTTCTAATATTTTAGCGTTATCAAATGATACTTTACCAATTGTAACATGAATATTTCCCACTTTGTCTACTCTGTATTCTACTTTACCTGCTTTAATATCGTTAATTGCTTTAGTTACATCCATAGTAACTGTTCCTGTTTTAGGATTAGGCATTAAACCTTTTGGTCCTAAAGTACGTCCAAGTTTTACAACTTGAGCCATCATATCAGGTGTTGCAACTACAGTATCAAAGTCGAACCATCCTTGTAAAACTTTGTTTACTAAATCTTGGTCTCCTACAAAGTCTGCTCCTGCTTCTTCTGCCTCTTTTGCTTTTTCACCTTTAGCGAATACTAAAACTTTTTTAGTCTTCCCTGTACCATGTGGTAGTACAACTGCACCACGTAAATTTTGTTCTGCTTTACGCGGGTCTAAGTTTAAGCGAACTGCAAGTTCAACTGAAGCATCAAACTTTTCAAAAGATACTTTTTTTAGTAATTCAATAGCTTCACTAGCGTTGTATCTTTTAGTACTTTCTACTAATTCTGCTGCTGCTTTGAATTTCTTACCTTTAGCCATATCTCTTTACCTCCTAAATGTGGTCTAACGGAATCTCCTCCCACAATCAGTTGTATATAAACAACTAAGTGCTTTAGTCTTCGATCGTGATTCCCATGTTTCTTGCAGATCCTGCAATAATTTTCATTGCTGCTTCAACGTCATTTGCGTTTAAGTCAGGCATTTTAGTTTCAGCAACTTGACGTAATTGTTCACGTGTGATGCTTGCAACTTTTTCTTTTTTTGCGTTACTAGAACCCTTTGAAATACCAGCTGCTTTTTTCAATAAGTCACTTGCTGGTGGAGTTTTAGTTACAAATGTAAAACTTCTGTCATCATAAACAGTAATTACAACTGGTATAACACTACCCATTTGTTCGCGAGTTTGTTCATTAAATTTAGTACAGAACTCTTGAATATTAACACCGGCTTGTCCTAATGCTGGACCTACTGGTGGAGCTGGATTAGCCTTCCCTGCTGGAATTTGTAACTTAACTTGAGTCTTAATTTCTTTAGCCACGATAGACACCTCCTTGTATTCGTGATGTGGTAATCAGATTTTTCAATCCTCCCACTCAAAAAAAATAGCACGGCATATAACAATGCCACGCTATTATACTATAATAATATAGTTAATGTCAAGAAATAGTTTATTGTTTCTCGATATCTTCAAATCCTAATTCTAGCTGTGTTTGACGACCAAACATGTCTACTAAAACTTTGATTTCTGCTTTTTCCATATCAATTGAATCCACTGTTCCAATTTGATTAGCAAACGGCCCAGTAATAACTCTTACTTTTTCTCCAACTTCAACATCTAATTTTGGAGTTTCAAGTAAACCACACTTCTTCAATATTGGTAAAATTTCTTCAGGTGGTACAGGAACCGGTTTAGTTCCTCCCCCACTACTTCCTAAGAACCCTGTAACTCCAGGAGTATTACGGATAACAAACCATGAATCATCAGTAACTATCATTTCTAAGAAAACATAACCTGGATACATTTTAACCATTTTTTCTTTTGTTGTACCGTCAGCTTTTTTCTCAATTCTTAACTCTTCAGGAATCATAACTTGAAAAATCAAATCTTCCATTTGCATAGATTCAATACGTCTTTCTAAGTTAACTTGAACTGAATTTTCAAAACCTGAATATGTTTGAACAACATACCATCTTCGTTCATTCATTTTCTAAACGCCCAAACTATTAAGATATTTAAATACTGGTCTAAATACAAAATCATAAAGCATAAATGTTAATGATAAAAAGATAATGAACCCAAATACTCTTGCACTATGGTTTGCAATTATTTTTCCTGTTGGCCAAGAAACTTTTTTCATCTCTGAAATACTTGGAACAAAGAAAGGATAAACTGCCAATAAGAATGCTACAGCACCTAATACTACAACGAATATTTCAAAAATTTTGATTTTAGTAGCATTATCAAATATCCACAAATCAGTATTATTAATTTTAAT
>Ga0193951_1000579_pt1 | contig 16431 bp, 20 predicted proteins | sample BB_2_MG_FD_140370 | JGI IMG/M metagenome (GOLD analysis project Ga0193951, IMG submission 140370) | Microbial mat bacterial communities from the Broadkill River, Lewes, Delaware, United States - BB_2_MG | ecosystem: Environmental > Aquatic > Freshwater > River > Microbial mats | place: USA... | reverse complement strand
AGCAACGTCGCCCATTGCAGATAACCGGATAACTAATAAATGTTTAATTTGACTCAAAATAAGGTAAGTGTTTTATTTTCAAAACAAAAATACACAATAGTTTTGTACAAAAAACTCGTATCAAATGTATATTTAATTAGTACAAAGTATAAATTGCTTAAATTTGCCAAAATATTGAAAATTATATGATACAATCAATGACCGGATACGGCAAAACCGTATTACAACTTTCCACCAAAAAAATTACGGTAGAATTAAAATCTTTAAACAGTAAAAATTTAGATTTAAATGTTCGTATTCCTTCTTATTATAGAGAAAAAGAATTGGATATTCGCAAAAAGCTGGCTTCATTATTAGTAAGAGGTAAAATTGATTTTTCAATATATATTGAAGATAATGGAGGTGAACTTTCCTCAAAAATTAATGAAAAAGTGGTGAAAGAATATATGAATCAATTGAAAAGTATTGTTGATTCTAGTGAAGTTGAATTATTAAAAATGGCAGTTCGTTTGCCAGATTCATTAAAAACTGAAAGAGAAGAGCTTGATGAGGAAGAATGGTTGCAAATTAATAAAGCAATTGATGAAACAGCTGTGAAAATTAATACTTATAGATTTGATGAAGGAAAAGCCTTGCATCAAGATTTTGAATTGCGAATTTCTAATATTGAAAATTTATTAGAAAAGGTAATTGAATTGGATCCACAGAGAATGGAGCAGGTGAAAGAAAAATTATCAAAGGCTATTGCAGAATTAGAAACCAAAGTAGATCAAAACAGATTTGAACAAGAACTTATTTACTACATAGAAAAACTAGATATTACTGAAGAAAAAGTACGACTAAAAAACCATTTAGACTATTTTAGAAAAGAATTGAAATCTGAAATTTCAAATGGTAAAAAGTTAGGGTTTATCACTCAAGAAATAGGTAGAGAAATTAATACTATTGGCTCTAAATCTAACTTTGCAGGAATGCAAAAAGTTGTAGTTCAAATGAAAGATGAGTTGGAAAAAATAAAAGAACAAAATTTAAACGTACTTTAAACTTATGAAAAAAGAAGGAAAACTAATCGTTTTTTCAGCACCTTCTGGTTCAGGTAAAACAACAATTGTTCATCATTTGTTAAAGCAACAAGAATTAAATTTAGATTTTTCAATTTCAGCAACATCTCGAAATAAAAGAGGGAATGAAATTGATGGGAAAGATTATTATTTTATATCCTTAAAGAAATTTCAAGAGCATATTAAAAAAGATGATTTTATTGAGTGGGAAGAGGTTTACCATAATAATTATTATGGAACACTTAAAAATGAAGTTGAACGAATTTGGAAACAAGGAAAACATGTAATTTTTGATATTGATGTTATAGGCGGTTTAAATATTAAAAAACAATTTCCCAACAAAACCTTGGCTATTTTTGTGCAACCTCCTTCAATAAAAGAGATGGAAAGAAGGCTTAGAGATCGGCAAACTGATAGTGAAGAAAAAATTAAGGAACGTGTTGCTAAAGCTGAAAAGGAATTAAAATACGCAACAGATTTTGATGTTATTTTAATAAATGATGATTTAAAAGTAGCAAAAGAAGAAGCCTATACTTTAGTTCAAAAGTTTATTAAATAAATGAAAGTAGGATTGTTTTTTGGAACCTTTAATCCAATTCATATTGGACATATGATTATTGCAAATTATATTGCTGAATTTTCAGATTTGGATGAGGTTTGGTTTGTAATTACCCCACAAAGTCCATTCAAACAAAAAAAATCGATGTTAAGCAATCATCATAGATTGGTGTTGGTAACTATTGCCGTTGAGGAATATCCAAAATTAAAGACATCATCTATTGAATTTGATTTGCCTCAACCTAATTATACCATTAACACACTTGTACATTTAGAAGAAAAATACACAAATCATCAATTTTGTTTAATTATGGGTGAAGATAATTTAAAAGGTTTTCATAAATGGAAAAATTATGAAACCATTCTTCAAAATTATGAATTGTATGTGTATCCTAGAGTATCTGAAGGAAAAGTGGAATATCAATTTAAAAACCATTCTAAAATACAAATTGTAAATGCACCAATAGTTGAAATTTCTTCAACATTTATAAGAAAAGCTATAAAAGAGAATAAAGATATACGTACTATGTTGCCAACAAACGTTTGGAGTTATATAGATGAAATGAATTTTTATAAATAGTAATTTTAGCTAAGTTTTAACATAGTAACATTAACAGTTTAAAATTAAATAAACATATTTTCGTTGTATATTTGTTTGAAGTAGCATTATGATAAAAAAACCTAAAAATAAAGGAAAATTTAGGCAGAAATTAATCAATAAATACCGATTGGTTATTTTAAATGAAAATACTTTTGAAGAAAAGTTAACATTTAAATTAAACCGATTAAATGTGTTTATTTTTGGAAGTTTATTTTCAATTATACTTATTGTTGCAACTATTTTTTTAATTGCGTTTACTCCTTTAAGAGAATATATTCCAGGATACTCATCAACCAAACTAAAAAAAGAAGCTACGCAGTTAGTTTACAAAGTAGATTCTCTAGAGCAAGTTTTGGAGGTAAATAATGTATATATTAAAAAAGTAAAAGAATTATTAACTGGAGAAGTTTCAGAAGTTTTATTTGATAAAGACTCAGTGCTTCAAGTAATTCAGTATGATAAAGATACGATGAGTTTAGAACCTTCAGAGGTAGATTTAGAATTTCGTCAAGAAATTGAAAGAGCAGATAGGTACAGTATTTTTAATGAAGCCACTAAAGATGCTGATATTGTATTTTTTGCACCTGTTGTTGGAACATTAACAGAAGGCTACAATGCAAAATTAAAACATTTTGCAGTTGATATAGCTGTAGAAATGGGAACTCCAGTAAAAGCAGTTGCTGATGGCACCGTAATTTTTGCAGAATGGACAGCGCAAACAGGTCATGTCATAATTGTAGAGCACATTCAAGGATTTATATCCATATACAAGCACAATACGTCTTTACATAAACAACAGGGTGATTTAGTAGTTTCGGGAGAAGTAATTGCGTCAGCAGGAGATACAGGAGAACTAAGTACTGGACCACATTTGCATTTTGAATTATGGAATGAAGGTTATCCAGTAAACCCAATTAATTATATTGATTTCGAATAAAAACTATGAGCTTAAAATCAATTTTAGCAAAACCATTTGCAAAAAGCATTGCAGCAAAAACATATAAAGAGAGCAGTAATGCAGTTAAAATTCAATATAAATTATTAAAAAAACTTATAAAACAAGCTCAACATACTAAATTTGGAAAAGACCACCATTTTTCTAAAATAAGCTCGTATCAAGATTTTAAAAAGCACGTGCCAATTAGAGATTATGAAGCGCTGAAAATTTATGTAGAAAAAGCGGTTGATGGTGAAGCAGATGTATTATGGAAAGGGAAACCTTTGTATTTTGCAAAAACTTCAGGAACCACTTCTGGAGCAAAATATATACCGCTCACTAAACAATCTATGCCAACTCATATAAGTGCAGCTAAAAACTCCTTATTGCATTATATCAATGAAACTCAAAACACCGACTTTTTAAATGGAAAAATGATTTTTTTACAAGGAAGTCCTGAGTTAGATGAAAAAAATGGAGTTAAAACTGGTAGGCTATCTGGTATTTCAGCACATTATGTACCAAACTATTTAACCAAAAATAGAATGCCAAGTTGGGAAACAAACTGTATTGAAGATTGGGAAAAGAAAATTGAAGCCATAGTTGATGAAACCGTTCATGAAAATATGACTTTAATAAGCGGAATTCCATCTTGGGTACAAATGTATTTTGAAAAGTTAATTGAACGGACAGGTAAAAAAGTGGGTGATATTTTTCCAAATTTTAATTTATTTGTTTATGGAGGAGTTAATTATGAGCCTTACAGAAATAAGTTTGAAAATTTAATAGGAAGAAAAGTAGATACTATTGAGTTATATCCTGCTTCTGAAGGGTTTATTGCTTATCAAGATTCTCAAACGGCTAAAGGAATGTTACTATTAACCAATAACGGAATGTTTTATGAATTTATTCCTGCTGAAGAATTTTATAATGAAACCCCAACTAGAATTTCACTAGAAGATGTAGAATTAGGTGTTAATTACGTTATTATTTTAAATACCAATGCAGGTTTGTGGGGGTATAATATTGGAGATACAATAGAGTTTGTTTCATTAAACCCACATAGAATTATTGTTACAGGTCGTATCAAACATTTTATTTCAGCTTTTGGTGAACATGTGATTGGAAAAGAAGTAGAAGATGCTATTAATAGCCAAACAAAAGGAACTTCAATTAGAGTAAATGAATTTACGGTAGCTCCACAAATTTCACCTAGTTCAGGATTGCCGTATCATGAATGGTTTATTGAATTTGAGAATAAACCTGATGATATTGAAAAATTTTCAAGTGCTGTTGATAAAGCTTTGCAACAACAAAATAGTTATTATTTTGATTTAATTGATGGTAAAATATTACGCCCTCTAAAAGTCACAATTATTAAAAAAGGAGGCTTTAATAAGTATATGAAATCAGTTGGAAAGTTAGGTGGTCAAAATAAAGTTCCACGTTTATCCAACGATAGAAAAATAGCTGATGAACTTAGTAAATATGAAGATAAATAATAGTTAAAAATGAAAGTTGTTTCAGTAAATATTGGCGATAAAAAAACAATTGACTACAAAGGGAAAAAGGTTGTAACAGGAATTTTTAAATTTCCGATTAAACAACCTATCTTTTTAGGGAAAGAAGATGTAGTTAATGATGCTGTAATTGATAGAAGATATCATGGTGGCGTAGATAAGGCGGTTTATGCTTATTCTGAAAATCATTATGAGTATTGGAAGCAATTATATCCAAATTTAGATTGGAGGTTTGGCATGTTTGGAGAAAATTTGACCATTTCTAATTTAGATGAAACTACAATTTGTGTTGGAGATACCTATAAGGTAGGCGAAGTTATAATTGAAGTTACTAAACCTAGACAACCTTGTTTTAAATTAGGGCTTGTTTTTGGAACACAAAATATACTAAAGCAATTTTGGAATTCTACTAAAAGTGGAATTTATTTTAAAGTAAATCAAACAGGAAGTGTTTTAGTAAACGATGAGTTGGTACTTATAAAAAAAGTTGAAAACTCACCCACAATAGCAGAAGTATACGAATCTAAAAAAATATACTAAAAAAAGGACTCTCGTATATATTGAGAGCCCTTTCATAAATTAAAGAAAGTTTGGTTTATTTTTTAGATAATAAATCTCTAATTTCTGTTAATAATTCTTCTTGGGAAGGTCCTTTAGGTGCTTCAGGAGCAGGTTCTTCTTTCTTTTTGGTTTTATTGATTCCTTTAATCATCATAAACATGACAAATGCAACAATAATGAAGTCGATAACATTGGTTAAAAAATCACCATAAAGTACTGCAACTTCACCAACTACTTCACCAGCATCATTAGCAACTCCCTCAGTTACAACCCATTTTAAATCTTTAAAATCAGACTTAAATATTAGCCCAACAAGAGGAGATACAATGCCTCCAGTAAATGAGGTTACAACACTTTTAAAAGCTGCACCCATTACAAAACCAACTGCAATATCAACAAGGTTTCCCTTCATTGCAAAGTCTTTAAACTCTTTTAACATTCCCATTTTTTAAAGTTTTAGTTAATTAATTTCTTAGGTGCTAATGTAATAAAAAAAATAATTTCATTAACATTCCTTTAACACTCTTCTTATTCTTTGAGAAATAGCGGTAATTAATTCGTATGGAATTGTATTTAATCGATTGCTTAAATCTTCAATATGTTCTTTGTTTTTGTAGATTAAAACTTCATCACCTTCGCAACAATTTATTCCTGTCACGTTAACCATAATCATATCCATACAAACATTTCCAACAATTGGGGCCTTTTGATTATTTATATATACATAACCAACGCCATTCCCTAGTTGTCTTGAAATTCCATCCGCATGTCCAATTGGAATAGTTGCAGTTTGAATTTTAGTAGTTGCTGTATAAGCGCGATTGTAACCCACGCTTTCTCCTTTATTTATAGTATGAATTTGAGAAATAACGGATTTTAAAGCGAGTGCATTTTTTAACGTAGTAGTTATTTGTTTATCATTTCCAAAACCATACAATCCTATTCCTAAACGAACCATGTCAAATTGTGCTTCATTGGCATAATTTATAATACCTGAGGTGTTTAACATGTGTTTAAAAGGGGTGTTTTTTAAGTTTGTGATTAGTGCTTTAGAAAGTGTGTTGAATGTATCTATTTGCTGTAAAGTAAATGCTCTTTCTTCTAAATCTTCACTAGCAGCTATATGAGAAAACATTGAAATTATTTCAATAGCATCTTGTTTATTAACAATGGTTGATATTTTTGAAATATCACTTTTAGAAAATCCCAACCTGTTTAATCCTGTATTAAACTTAATATGAATTGGATAGTTTTTTAGGTTTAAATTTTTTGAGATTTCGATAAATGATTGTAGTAAATCTAAAGAATAAATATTTGGTTCTAAATTATATTTAATAATTTTTTCAAAATTTGATTTTAGTGGATGAAGTACTAAAATAGGTAGTTTAACGCCTGCATTTCTAAGTGCAATACCTTCGTCTAAATATGCAACAGCAAAGTAATGTACTTTAGACTCAATATGTTTTGCAATTTCAACCGCATTACTGCCATATCCAAAGGCTTTAACAACTGCTAAAATTTTTGTAGAATTTTTAATTTTAGATTTAAAGTAGTTTAGGTTATAATCTATGGCATTTAAATCTATTTCAAGCACCGTAACGTGGTTATTTTCCATTATTTGGTTCCGCTTTTTTCTTTTTCTCTTCTTGTATTGCCTTAAAATATGCAGCTCTGCTTAAAGGTTCATATTCTTGCGTTTCTCCAAGCAAAACAAGTTCTTCACTTGCAGCAGTTCTATGGCTATAATGTGCTAAATTTCCAGTTCTGGTACAAACTGCATGAACTTTGGTTACATATTCAGCAGTGGCCATTAAAGCAGGCATTGGTCCAAAAGGATTTCCTTTAAAATCCATGTCTAAACCAGCAACAATTACACGAACTCCTCTATTTGCCAAATCATTACAAACAGCAACAATTTCATCATCAAAAAATTGAGCTTCATCAATACCAATAACGTCAACATCAGTAGCTAAAATTCTAATATTTCCTGATGAAGGCACAGGTGTAGATCTAATTTCATTAGCATCATGTGAAACTACTTTTTCATCATCATATCTAATATCTATAGCAGGTTTAAAAATTTCAACTTTTTGTTTGGCAAACTGAGCTCGTTTTAACCTGCGAATCAATTCCTCTGTTTTACCAGAAAACATGGATCCACAAATAACTTCAATCCAACCAAATTGTTCTGTATGATTTACGGTATTTTCAAGAAACATTTTGTAATTTCACGCTTGAAAGGTTATTGTAATCTTTTCATTTTAAAATAAATGCAAAAATAGAACGATCATATTTTTTATATTCGTTAAAATATAATCTTAAAACAAGAAAATTCTATTTTGATTTGTACAAATTTATTAAAAATAACACACCAAATATCATTTAACATATCAACTTATGCACAAAAAAATAGAAGCTGAATTAGTAAGTCTAGCACACAGTATTTTAGAACAAAAAAATAATAATATTCTTGTGTTGCATAAAAAAGCACAAGCAATTTATGAAAAACTAACGGTTTTGAAATTTGTTGAATCAAATTTAGAAGGTACTTTAAAAGATGAAGAACTTAATATAAAAGAGAAAAATGAAGATGTTGCAGTTACCGTACAATCTATAATTGAAGTTGAAAAAGAAAAGGAAGGAAAAGAACCGTTAACGGAAACTCAAGTTGAAGAAATTTTTAGTGAAAAAGATACGATGGCTAAAAATGATATGAAAGAGATACCATCAATTCAACCTAATTTAGATGAAGAATTTAAAGATGCAATTTCGGCCGATGTTGCAACTAATCTTTTTGAAAAAGCAACCAAAGAAAGCCCTACAGTTGATGAAGCCCCTACTAGTGGAAGTAGATCAATAAACGACGCTTTGTTTAAAAGTAATTTGCAAATTGGATTAAATGATAGAATTGCTTTTGTAAAGTATTTATTTGACGGAAGTCAAGAAGATTTTAACAGGGTGTTATCTCAGTTAAACTCATTTAAAACAGAAAAAGAAACGAAAGACTTTTTATTTAACTTAGTAAAACCCGATTATGATTGGGGTGGAAAAGAGGAATATGAAGAACGCTTAATAAACTTAATTGAACGTAAATTTATGTAGTATAAATGGATTATAAATTGCTTGAAAATGAATTAAAAAAAAGATTAGATTTTCCGTACTCTTGGGGTAGAAAACAGGTTGATAATTTTGATAAAGAAACTAATTTTATTTATAAAAGTGTTAATTTTGAAACGCTTTTAAAAGAAATTGAAACAAATTTTAAAGACACTTCAGCTTCTACAAGCTTTAAAAATTATGCTTTAAATAGGTGGTTTAATTTTTGGTCAGCAAAAGCAGTTGAAGAGTTTTTTTGTAAATATCAATCTGTTCATCCACATAAAAATACAAAGGATAAATATGTTGACTTTTTTATTCAGCATATTCCTTTTGATCATAAAACAACTATTTTTCCTAAAGGATTTAAAAAATCAATTCCTTATGCCATAGAGCATAAAAGAGAATTAATAAATTGGTTTTATAAAAACCAAAGCAAACAACAACGTAAACATTTTAAAAATAGGCTTTTTATTGTATTAATTAATACAGCAAACGAACAAGAACATTGGAAACTAAAAGCAGACTTAATGTGGTTAAAAAATATCATCTCAACTTATTTAAGTACTTTTGATGTTCAAAATTTAGAAAAATTTTATTTTCAAAATCAAATAATAACATCCGATATTATTTGGGCAATTAAATAATAATTTAACTAATATATTTATAAATCTCTAACATCAATAATCAATATTTAAATTGAATTACATAGGCTCAAAACATACATTATCTACATTTATTAAAAACTCCATTATTGATACTGTTGATTTAGATATATCAAAGTTAATTTTTTGTGATTTGTTTGCTGGAACTGGAAGTGTAGGTAGGACTTTTAAATCTTTGGTTAAAAAAATTATTGCAAACGACGTAGAGTATTATAGTTATGTTTTAAACAGAAATTATATAGGAAATAATAAAGCGTATGATTATTCAAATTTTATTGATACGTTAAATAATTTAGAAGGTGTTGAAGGATTTATTTTTCAAAATTATAGTGAAGGAGGTAGCGGAAATAGACTTTATTTTTCTAAAGAAAATGGAAAAAAAATTGATGCTGTGAGACAAAAAATTGAAGAATGGAAACACTATAATAAAATAACAGAAGACCTTTATTTTTATTTACTAGCATCATTAATTGAAAGTGCCGATAAAACTGCCAATACAGCCTCTGTTTATGGAGCTTACTTAAAAAGCCTTAAAAAAACTGCACAAAAAAAAATTCAAATAACGCCAGCTTCTTTTTCTGAAACTGAACATAAACATCAAGTTTTTAATGAAGATAGTAATCAACTTATCACCAAAATAAATGGTGATATTTTGTATTTAGATCCACCATACAACTCAAGGCAATATGGAGCAAATTATCACTTATTAACAACTATTGCTAAATATGATGACTTTGAGCCTAAGGGGAAAACGGGTTTAAGAGCTTATTATAAATCATCTTATTGTAAGAAAAATGAAGTAAAAAAATCTTTCGAAGAGTTGATAAAAAATGCTAACTTTAGATACATTTTTTTAAGTTATAACAATGAGGGTTTAATGACTGAAAATGAGGTGAGTACAATAATGAGTACTTATGGAAAGTATAGTTTAAAAAAAGTTAATTATCAACGTTTTAAAGCTGATAAAACAGAAAACAGAAATCATAAAGCAACTGAAACAGTTGAATATTTACATATATTAGAAAAACAATGATAGATTTAGCAAACCAATACAACAAACTTTTTGATGAGGTAATTGAAAAATACCATATAATTGATAGCGTAGACCAACCTTTTGAAAATCCGTATGATAAAAATTCTTTTGAGCATTTATTGTATAGAAAAAACTGGATAGATACCGTTCAATGGCATTATGAAGATATTATTCGTTTACCAGATATTAACCCTGAAGAAGCGATTGTTTTAAAAAGAAAAATTGATGCTTCTAATCAGGATAGGACGGATATGGTTGAATATATTGATAGCTATTTTTTGGATAAATTTAAAGGTGTAAAAGTAAAAGAAGGAGCTAAAATAAATTCTGAAACTCCAGCTTGGGCTATAGATAGGTTATCAATTTTAGCACTTAAAATATATCACATGCGAGAAGAAGCTACAAGAGAAAGTGCTTCTGAAGAACATAGAGCAAAGTGTCAACAAAAATTAAATGTGTTATTAGAGCAAAGAGTGGATTTATCTACTGCAATTAATGAATTATTACATGACTATGCCGCAGGAGAAAAATACGTAAAAGTGTATAAACAAATGAAAATGTATAATGATGAGGATACCAATCCAATGTTATACAAAAAAAAATAAGATGTTTAGAGAAACAAAAAAGGTGTTTAATCGTCATAAATTAAACACCTTTTTTTATGAAAAATTATATTTTAACTTTTTTTGCAGTAATCGTATTAACTTCTTGTGCTGCACAAACATCATTCAATTCTTTTTATTCACAAAATAAACATGATTGTGAGTTTTCAATTAGTACACCAGCCTTTGTAGCCAATTTATTTATACCAAAAGAGGATGTAAAAGAATTTGAGACATTATTAAAAAAAGTAAAACATTACAGAGTAATGATATTTTCTGAAGGATCAAGATCACTTAATAAAAAATTTAATAGGTTTATAAAACAACACAAATATACTTCCATATTTAGATTGAATGAGAAAGGAGAACAAGTTGAATTGTATTTTTTGCAAAAGAAAAATAAAATTAGGGAATTGGTTTTAAAAGTAAAAAGCGATGAAGATTTTGTTTTACTTGGTTTAAAATCAAATATTTCTGAAGAAGATTTTAATAAAATTATTGAAGAATCAAATGTAAAATTAACGAGTAATTAAACTTAAAAAACTTTAACAAAAAGCCGTTTAGAATTCTAAACGGCTTTTTTGTTAGCTAAAATTTAGCTTATTTTTTAGAAAAAGTATAAGTAATACCAATATTTAACCCAAAAGAAGAATAAGGCACTCTTTCAGATAATTTTTTTGAAGGATCTGTATTGGCATTTGATAATTCATCTACATACGTTGTTTTTTTAACATATCCATCAGGCAGGTTATCTAATGTATACAAACCAGGAACTGCAATAGTGCCATCTGCTAAAACAACATCAGTATTAAATTCTGCCAATTCAGAATCTTTACGTTTAACACTAACACCCATATACTCAAGTTCAGTAAATAGAGACCATTTTTCACTTAAATCAAATTTGTATCCCATAGCAGCTACTATTCCTAAAGGTAATTTCCCATGGTAATCTTCTGTATATGTTGTATGTGTGTATGATCCAGAAGGAAGATTAAGTGCCTGTGAGATAGTAATGCCGTTTTCGGTGTCATACATATAGTTTTTATCATCTACTACAGCTTCTGTTTTACCACCAACTTTAAGTAATGCACCAATTCTACCATAAAAATGACTGTTAAATTTATAAGTTAATTGAGGTAATACACCAAAAGCTCTACCTCTAGCTACAGCATCTGTAATTCTGTAGTTTGGAATGTTAACATCACTTTTGATTTGATCAGAGCCGTGTAAATATCCTATTCCTAACTCAACTCCAAAAGTTTCATTGATAGAATATCCAAAACGTAATTGCCCATTTAAGCCTTCGCCATAACTTCCGTACGTATTTTCAGTTTTTGTTGCTGTTACTTTAGTACCCATTAATACACCAGCACTTGGGATTGCATAACCGCCACTAGCACTTACATAAAATTGTGCGCTTGCACTTGTTGCAATTACCAAAGCAACCAATAATAGCATATGTTTTTTCATAATATAAAATTGTTTTTAATATAAGAACAAATTTATATTTTAAATGAAATTATAATGTGTCTAATGTTACTTTTGTATCATTAATGTGATAAATGTAATTTATTGAATCTTAAATTAAAAAATAGTTAGTTTAAACCACTTTCTTTTTATTACTTCCTACAAAAACTTCATTTTCATTAATAATAACAGGTCGTTTTAAAAACGTATATTCATCTAAAATTAACTGTCGATAATCTTTTTCAGTTAAATTTTGATTTTTTAAGTCCATTTGTTTGTATTTTTTAGCTCTTCTGCTAAATAAAACTTCATAGCTTTTAGTTAAAGAAAAAAGTTCATCTAACTGTTTTACAGTAATTGGTTCTGTTTTAATTTCTTGTAGTATATAATTAGTAATATCCATTTCTTTTAAAATTCTTCTACAAGTATCACAAGTTTTTAAATAATAAATTTTTTTCATTTTTTAATAAATAGAGTTCTCAGTAAAATTACTGACTTTTTATTTTAAATTTGAATAAAATTTAAAATACAAATTAGCATGCAAAATCAGATAGATACTTTACTTATTACAAGAAAATTTTTATTAAAAATTACAGAAGATTTAACCATTGAACAATTGAATAAAATACCTGATGGGTTTAAAAATAATATTGCTTGGAATTTGGCACATTTACTTGTAACTCAACAATTGTTGTGTTATAAATTATCTGGATTGAAATGTTTGGTATCAAATGAAATGATTGAAAATTTTCAAAAAGGATCGGCACCAAATTACATGATTTCTGAAGCAGAATTTGCGACCATAAAAAAACAATTTTTAGAATTACCTCTACTCTTAAAAGAAGATTATGCTAAAGGAGTTTTTAAACAATACAATCAATACACAACAAGTATTAATGTTACTTTAAATTCTGTTGAAGAAGCAATTTCATTCAATTTATACCATGAAGGTATTCATTTGGGAATCATTCTTCAACTTATGAAATTTATTTAGGATGAGTTTATTTGCCATTGCCTCAATTTTAATTGTTATTTCTGCATTATTTGGATACTTAAATGTACGTTTTTTAAAACTTCCAAATACGATAGGATTAATGGTAATTACCATTATTTTTACGTTATTAATTTTGGCAACAAGCTTTGTTGATGATACTTTGTTGGAGCATGAAAAACAATTAATTTCTCAAATAGATTTTAAAACTGTATTGTTAGATGTAATGTTAAGTTTTTTGCTATTTGCAGGTGCTTTACATACCAATTTTCAGCAACTAAAAATACAACGAAAACCAATTCTAACTTTTGCAACATTTAGTACTATTACCTCTACTTTTTTAGTAGGTGTATTAGTTTACTTTTTATTACAAATGCTTACTTTAGAAGTAGATTTTATTTACTGTTTATTATTTGGGGCATTAATTTCTCCAACCGATCCAATTGCTGTTTTAGGCATCCTTAAGCAAGTTGGAGCACCTAAAAATTTAGAAACCAAAATTGTTGGTGAATCGTTGTTTAATGATGGGGTAGGAGTTGTTGTGTTTTTAACAATTTATCAAATCGCTAAAGATGGTGGAGATGTTACTTTTATGCATGTAGCCGAAATGTTTTTAGTTGAAGTTATCGGAGGAATAGGTTTAGGATTTTTATTGGGATGGATAACTTACAAATTATTAAAATCTATAGATGATTATGATGTTGAAGTTATAATAACCATTGCGGCAGTTATGGGAGGAACCGTTTTAGCCCAGTATTTACATTTATCAGCTCCATTAGCTATGGTTACTGCAGGTTTAATAGTGGGACATGATACTGTTAGGCAAACAACAATGAGTAAAACTACAGAACAATATGTAGATAAATTTTGGGAGTTAATCGATATTTTATTGAATACCATTTTATTTGTAATGATTGGTATGGAAATTCTAATTCTTACCTATAACCATCAATACATTATTGCAGGTATATTTTGTGTTCCAACCTTACTATTAGCTCGTTATTTATCGTTAATGTTGCCAATAAAACTATTTGCAAAAAAGTTAGATTTTGTACCAAACACAAATTTAATTATGACTTGGGGTGGTTTACGAGGAGGAATTTCTATTGCATTAGCATTGAGTTTAACTTCTGAAATGCATAGAGATTTATTTTTAGTAATTACCTATATTGTTGTAGTTTTTTCTATTATTGGACAAGGTTTAACTGTAGGGAAATTAATTAAAAGATTAAGTAAAGAATAAGTAAATTTGTAGCCTAATACAATTCAAAATAAAGAGAATATAAGATGAAATTTAACACTAAAACAATTCACGGAAATCAACAGTATGACCCATCAACTGGAGCGGTAATGCCACCAATATATCAAACATCAACTTATGCTCAAGCTTCTCCAGGAGATCATAAGGGGTATGAATATTCTCGAACAGGAAATCCAACACGTACAGCTTTAGAAAATGCTTTTGCAAGTATTGAAAATGGAAAGTTTGGATTGGCTTTTGGTTCAGGATTAGCAGCTATTGACTGTGTTTTAAAGTTATTGAAACCAGGAGATGAAGTAGTTTCTACAAATGACTTGTATGGTGGTTCTTACCGTATATTCACTAAAATATTTGAAAATTACGGAATTAAGTTTCATTTTATTGGAATGGAAAACGCAACAAATATTGAAAGTTATATTTCTAACAAAACTAAATTAATTTGGGTGGAAACGCCAACAAACCCCATGATGAATATCATAGATATTGTGGCAGTTTCAAAAGTAGCAAAGAAGCATAAGGTTTTATTAGCTGTAGATAATACATTTGCAACACCTTATTTACAAAACCCATTAAATATGGGTGCCGATATTGTAATGCACTCTGCAACTAAATATTTAGGAGGTCATTCGGATGTTGTTATGGGAGCTTTAATAGTGAATGATAAAACATTAGCTGATCAACTGTATTTTATCCAAAATTCTTGTGGAGCTGTTTGTGGTCCAATGGATAGTTTTTTGGTGTTAAGAGGAATTAAAACATTGCATGTGCGTATGCAACGTCATTGTGAAAATGGGAAAGCTGTAGCGCAATATTTGGCAAAGCACCCTAAAATTGAAAAGGTATATTGGCCAGGTTTTGAAGATCATCCAAATCATGAAGTGGCAAAAAATCAAATGAAAGATTTTGGAGGTATGGTGTCTTTTGTAACTAAAGGGAATAAGATAGAAGATGCATTTAAGATTGTTGAAAATTTAAAAATATTTACTTTGGCTGAATCTTTAGGTGGTGTTGAATCTTTAAGTGGTCATCCAGCAAGTATGACTCATGCATCTATTCCAAAAGAAGAACGTGAAAAAACCGGTGTAGTAGATTCTTTAATTAGATTAAGTGTTGGTATTGAAGATGAGCAAGATTTAATAGAAGATTTAGAACAAGCCTTAAAACTTATTTAGAAAGCTAGCTTAAAAATAATTATAAAAAAAGGAGCTTTTAAAAGCTCCTTTTTTTATTGAGAATATATTTTAGTTTAAATAGTAAACGTATCCTACATGAACCCACAATAACCAATCGTTATATTTGTTAGCAGGATCATTTTTAGCATTTAATCCATCTACATAATTTGAAAAGAAATATTGCCAACGAGATTCTATTAAAATATCAGAATATTCACCTAATTTACGTCTAGTTCCAATTCCTAAAGTTGCAGAACCCGTCACATTAGATTTCATTTTAGTAGCCCCTGGAACAGCCCATTTAGGATAGAGCAAATTTGGATTTGCTTCCCAATCTCCTAAATCAGATTTTAATGACGGATTGTAAAAATCAACCATTAAACCAGCACTTAAATAAGGAGACCATTTTAAATCTGGAATTCTTCTAGATCCAAAGTCTACAATATCAACAATATGAAATTCTAACTGAGCTCCTAAATTAAGCAATTTAGTTTCTCCGTGCATTGCACGTAATTTATCTGCTTCGGGTGTAGTTTTAGATTCATCAACCCATTTACCAAAATGATCTAATTCTGCAGACATATACGAAACTTCAGCTCTTACTCTAAAATGTTCAGCAAAATAGCTAGTTCTTTGGTTCCATCGATACCTGTAATCAGTAAAATTTAAGTAATAAATTACACCAACCCCCATACCTATATTACCAGCTACATTACTTTTTAAGTGATTTCGTTGCCCATAATCTGTTGTGAAAGATGCTGATCCTGAAATAAAGCCCACTTCGTGACTAGCTTCGTCTTGTGCATTACTATTTATTGAAAATAATAGTAATAGAATTGAGGTTGTTATTTTTATAATTTTATTCAAAAAAGAAAAAATTTAGAGATTCAAATGTAATAAAAACTT
>Ga0193951_1000578_pt1 | contig 16439 bp, 10 predicted proteins | sample BB_2_MG_FD_140370 | JGI IMG/M metagenome (GOLD analysis project Ga0193951, IMG submission 140370) | Microbial mat bacterial communities from the Broadkill River, Lewes, Delaware, United States - BB_2_MG | ecosystem: Environmental > Aquatic > Freshwater > River > Microbial mats | place: USA... | reverse complement strand
AAGCATAATCCACATTATTCCACCTACTTTGAATAATGATTGTTAGTCAATAATAAAAGTAACACTCCATAAACATAAAAGCTCTATTTTCTCTAATAAATATACCTAAGTAATTAAATAGCTCAATACTATCAATAAGTATAGTAATATCAAATATATAACTTATTATCACTCACATTCAAAATTTAAATTGAGATAACTTTATAATATTTTATCTTTCAAGACACGCCTAATGATAAGCACAAATAAAAAGACTAAAAATCAACCAGTTAACTTAAGTTTATTTTTATTTCATTCAAAATAAAAATATACAATCATTTGAATTAATATAAAATATGCTTAGAAAATAGTAATAATTTATTAGGTTGAAAAGAAAACTCTAGGAGAGAACATGACACTGACCATTAAGAACAAACTTATACTTATTGGAGGGATTGTAGTTATAGGTTTGGCTATTTTATTTACTCTTGGAGTTGTCAATAGTAACAAAATTCTTGAATTACAAAACATGAGAGCGGCATTAAAAGATGTTCAAATTTCAATGTTGCAACTTAGGCGCGCTGAAAAAGATTTTTTATTACGTAAAGATATTAAATATAAAGAAGTGTACTCTAAGACTAGCCAAGAGCTACTTGATAAAGTCACTAAATTAAAAAGTGATTTAAAATCCCTAAACATACCTCTTGATAAAATAAATAGCATAGAACGTGAGCTACAAAAATATCAAACGGCTTATAATAAACTTGTTAATGCTTGGATAAAAAAAGGGTTAGATAAAGATTCTGGTCACTATGGTGCATTACGCTCAGCTACTCATGACATTGAAGAAAACATGATCACCATTAATGACTTATCATCTCAAGTATTATTACTTACATTAAGACGACATGAAAAAGATTTCATGTTACGAGGTGATGACAAGTATATAGAAGAAATAAAAATAACAGCTGCACAACTTAAAAACCAATTACATTCAACTAAAACAAAAGAGCTTTTAGATATCTACCTGAATGAAATAGATGCTTTTTTCATAATTAACCAAGAAATAGGTTTAACACCTAAATTAGGTATTCAAGGTGAGATGAGAAATGCTGTTCATGAAGTTGAAGTTGATCTAAAACTAGCTGTGTCATTAATATCTAAGCATATAAAAGAAGGAATTGATAGCGCATCGCTACAATCGTCAATGGTTACGTTGATTTTATCAATTATCATTATTACTATAATTTTCTTTATTGCTAGACAAATAATTACGCCGCTGAATAATTTCTCTCAACACATTATTAGTATACGTAGTGCTAATGATTTATCACAACGAATTCATGAGCCAAATGATGAAATAGGCCTTGTTGCTAGAGAATTTAATGGTTTTATGGATCACTTTCAACGTTTGATTATTAATATTAATTCCATTGTTGCTTCGCTGAGAGAATCAACTCAAGTAGTTTCCAATAGCGTACTCAAAACTACGGATGGTTTAATGAATCAAGCAATAGAAAGCGATATGGTGGCGACAGCAATTACTGAAATGGGTTCAGCTGCAAATGAAATAGCAAATAATGCCCATGATACCAAGAACAAAACAGATCAAGCTGTGGCTAATGCAAGCATAGGCCAGAATCGGCTCGACAGTACCATTACGAATATCAATCAATTATCAGAAGAGCTGGTTACTGCAGGTCAGCGTGTAAACTTCTTACAAGAAAAAAGTAATGGGATTACATCTGTACTTGAAGTAATTAAAAGCATTGCAGACCAAACTAATTTACTTTCATTAAATGCTGCTATTGAAGCCGCTCGTGCAGGTGAACAAGGCCGAGGTTTTGCGGTTGTTGCTGATGAAGTAAGAACACTCGCTGTCAGAACACAAAACTCAACAACCGAAATTAGTAATATCATAGACGAACTACAATCTACCACTATTGATATTGTTAATACCGTTAACCAATGTAAAGATCAGGGACTTGAGAGTGCATCTCAGGCTAAAGAAACTGAAAATATACTAAATGAAATAATTTCTGATGTAAATCATATCGCTGATATGACAGTGGAAGTAGCAACTGCTGTTGAAGAACAGTCAGGAGTAATTCAAGAAGTTGACAGAAATATTATTCGAATTCGTGATATTGGCGAACAAGTATCACAAGATTCACAAGAAAATTCAAAAGCTAGTGCGCAAGTAGCGAAACTAGCACAAACTTTACACCAAGAAGCTAAAGTATTTACGATTTAATACACTAACTAAGATAGAGTCAGAAAATTTATTTATTCTGACTCTATCTTAGTTATATGCAATCTAGTAACTAACTTTATTAGTTTATAATTCTTACGATTTTATTTTACCTTCCTTTAAATATAACCGATTGAAAGTTTTTTATATTTAAAGGTATAGACTTTAAACATGAGCATTTATAACGTAACCACTTGAAAAACCATTTAGAGATTTTATGCATTTATTAAAACGAGTTGTTCATCATGCTATTGAAGAACAAAACTTAACACCTGATCACCCTAAAAGCTTTACTCGAATTGCCACCAGAGCAATAGTCATAAAAGACAAAAAAATATTATTAATGTTTACTGAGCGTTATAACGATTACTCATTACCTGGTGGCGGTGTTGACCAAGGTGAAGCTTTAATTGATGGTTTAAAGAGAGAGTTAAGTGAAGAAACCGGTGCATTAGAGATAAACAACATAAACCCTTTTGGCTTATACGAAGAGTATCGCCCACATAATAGCCAAAAACACTTTCCAAACTGTACTATTATGCATATGCTTTCATATTGTTATGTCTGTGAGATAGCAGACCAATTAGGCGAAAATAAATTAGAAGATTATGAAGTAAATAATGGTATGCAAGTACGCTGGGTTTCAATAGATGAAGCTATTAAGCATAATAAAGAGACCATGAAAAATGATGAAAAGCAAGGGCTATCTATTCAGCGTGAAACGTATTTATTGCAAAAAATTAAAGCCCAAATTATTAATAGTAAACCTGATGCTTAATAGCAATCACAAATAGAACTAACGACTCTAAACATATTGTTTACCTATTTATTGAGATAAGTAACTAATAAAGTTTTGAGTTATATTTACTTAAGCACTAATAAGCTTGAAAAAATCAATATATATAGCATACTTACTCAATTAAATAATTTATTAAGAACTCACGCCTTGACCTATTTTTATTTAAAATCATATTTCACAAAGCTTATTGTGATTGTGGTTCTAGCCTCTATTGCTTTTCAGTCTCTTGCTAGTGAGCCAATTCTACCTATTTTAAAAGAAAAGCATCTCAACAATAAAAAATTTGAACTCGGTAAATTATTATTTGTAGATACAAGGTTATCCAAGAATCAGGATAGGTCTTGCCATTCCTGCCATAACTTAGCATTAGGTGGAGCTGATGGTTTAAAAAAGCCTGTTAATCTAGCGTTTAATTCTCCTACCATTTTAAATGTCAGTAAAAATTATTATATTGGATGGAAAGGTGAATATAGCCAATTAAAACCTCAACTAGAAATGATACTTCAAAAGCCTGATGTAATGGGTACAGATTGGGCATTTGTAATACCTGCATTTAAAAAAGATCAGTTATATTCAAAACTATTCTCCTCTATTTATAACAACGGTATTTCAAAAGAAAATATTATCGATGCCATTTTATACTATGAAAGCAACTTAATTTTTCCTTCAAAGTTTGATGAATTTCTTTTAGGTGATAATGATGCAATAAGCTTATCAGCCAAACAAGGCTATAATAACTTTAAAGATTATGGCTGTGCATCGTGTCATCAAGGAGCCAACGTTGGCGGAAATATTTTTCAAGAACTTGGCGTAGTTCTTCCTTACAAAGGTATTATTGGTCAATACAAAACGGAGAAATTACGTGTTCCTTCATTGAGAAATGTTGCAAAAACAGCTCCTTACTTTAGCGATGGTACGGTTAAATCACTAAAAAAAGCAATTGAAATAATGGCCAAGCATCAACTTGGGCAAAAACTAACAGATACAGAAATTGATCAAATCGCTGATTTTTTAAAGTCACTCGATAGTATTATGGAGTGATATGCATGAAAAAAACTAAATTAATATTTGTCCTCATTATTTTATCTTTTTCTCTTATCTTAGCTATTTACGGTGCTTACCATCGATATAGTAATCTCAAAAACACTATGGAAATACAAGATAGCATTCTTCAATTAGTAGAATTAAAGTCTGCTAATGCTGAGTGGGATATCGAATTGAATAGAATTCACAGTGATAACATTCCTCACTTTGATTTAGTCAACAGTGCCGCGGTAAAGTATGAAAAAGAAATGATGCTATTTCTAAATAAAACCGCCAATTTTAAAAAATCAATTCAAGAATCTACAGCCGACCTAGTTGTTTTATCATCGATGAAAAAACAGAGTATGAACGACTACTTATCAGAAGTTGCGGTTACTAGAAATTCTTTAAAATTTTTAGATACTTTATTGTTTTTTCTACATTCTCAATATCAAAATGACGAAAATATTCTTAAATATCTTACTTACGCACAACACCGGCTAACAACACTTATTGCATCAAATCAAAACATTCATCTTAAAGAACAAAAAAAGCCTGCTGAATGCCAGCAGTGCAGTTTGGAGCAAAACGAGGCTATTTTCAAAGTTAACCAACATTTAGAGCTTTTAAAAGAGCAAGTGTTATTATCTCACAAAGCTAGAGAAGCTTTTTATAATCCTGAATATGAAGCTCTATCAACAAACCTCTTTGATGAGTTATCGTCTATCTATGTAGAAGCAGACATGGTTCATCAAACCATTCAAACTAAAGTGCTCATGTTTACGGCTATATTGGTAATAATAATAGTTATACTCTTAATACTATTATATTGGTTATATCGGACCATAGACGGACACCGAACTACTGGTATTACAGACCCTCTCACAGGTCTGTATAACCGAAAAAAACTATTTGAAAATTTAAAAAGTTTGATACCTTCACATAAAAAATCAAATAGTAAATTAGCATTACTTTTCATTGATTTAGATGGCTTTAAAGGTGTCAATGACACTCATGGTCATGACATAGGCGACAAACTACTACAATTATTATCGGAACGATTAACAAGTAGCGTAAGAAAACAAGATTCTATTTACCGAATAGGTGGTGATGAGTTTATAATCCTTGTACAAGAATTAAATAGGTTAGAAGATGCAGAGTCTATAGCACAAAGTATCCTAACGAAATGTAATAAACCCTATTTACTAGATAAGAACAACTGTAACGTAACACTGAGCATTGGTGTTAGCCTATTCCCTGACCATACTGAAAATCCAAATGAACTACTTAAATATGCTGATGAAGCCATGTATGATTCAAAAAGAAATGGCAAAGGTATAGTAACAACCTGGTGTCGTAAGCGTTGTTAAAATAAAGTGCTTTAAGTAAAACATCTTAAGCTAAAACGAATATCAATTACAATTAAGCTTCATTTATAAAAAAAGGCTGTTGTTAAACATAACAACAGCCTTTTTAATATCATATTTATTCATTGATTAGTTCGCGTTAAATGCAGTGATGAATTTTTTTATACGCTCGGCATTGGCACCCAGATCAGTACCACCAACACGAGAGATTGAACGTAAATCAACCTTACTCCCCATATCAGTCAATTGAACACGGATAGCAACGTCGTCTTTAAACGCCCACAATAAGGTAGTATCTACCGCTTCAATCATGCCTCTATCTTTATCCTTAGCGACTACTTCCCAGCCTAAGTTCATTGCAGTATCAACAGCTTTAGTGAATGCCTGTTCTACACTAAGATCGGATAAAATAGATTGTAATTCAGGGTAAGCAGCTTGCTGCAACAGTGCAAGTTTCTCACGGTCGTAATCTAGAGGATTACTTTTTTCACCACGTAATGCAATAATCACATCAAATGCAGGTAAGTTAACTGTGTCGGTACTTACTTGATGCAAGAATGGTAAAGATTTAGCTTTAGCTGCTTGCATTGATAAACCTATTACCGGCATTGCTAATAATAAAGCAACAACTACGCAGGTTTTAGCAACATCTTTTTGTTTTTTAAACAAAGCGAATACTCCAACTAATACCGCGATTAAAAATACCGCAATACTTACATAACCGGTATATTTGATTATTTGAAAAGAGACACCCATTGACCAAAGCTGTAAGCGATATGCAATAACTGCAATAGGAAAACCGAGTAATAGAGGGATTGCCGCGACTTTACAAAATTTTGAGATGGTATTAATAACCATTATACTTCCTTAATCTAGCTGTTGGGTCTATCCAAGTAGTTAACACTTATTTATTAAGCAGAAGCTAAAATTTACAAGTATATTGTTGAATAGGTATTAATTAGAAAAGCCACTATCGATTCTGGCTTATGTGAACTATTTAAACGTATTTATTACAGAAGTGCTATTTATATTGGTGGGATTTTGTATTTATTAACAACTATTTTCAAGTTATTACATTGTATTAACTAAGATATCATTATAAAAGTGAGGAGCTATAACTCCTCACTTCACTCAACTTAAAGGACTACTATAGCTTAGCTAGGACTATGCTCGAGTTCGAATTGACGTAGTTGATTCAATTTATGATTTGTAAGCTTTATTTACCTAACAAGGTGAAAATCTTATTCGCAATATCAATATTATTATTTAGCCCTATAAATTCTTCACTATGTGACCCAAAAGCAAATACAGGAACATCTATCGCGGTATGTGCTGAAGAAGTCCATCCCGTATTCGTTCTCTGATCCGCTATATGCTTTATTGCTTTATATAGCTCTTTATTAACTTTGCTCGCATCTTTATCTTTATACGGGTTACCCATATCTTCTGCTTCTTCAAATCCACCCTCTTTAACCGTACGTAAAGCAGTTAATTCTTCATCAGTAAGATCAAAATTAAACAATAAACGCGTAGACTCTGGCGTTATCGCTGCTTCTGTTAATTTATCAGCGATAAATTTAGGTGTATGCTTCATTATTCTTAACGTTTCAGGCTTCCATTCATAAATGCCATTCGCGCCTATTGTTAGTCCCCCTGTACTATGATCTGCAGTCACCACTACTAAAGTATCAGGATTATTCTTAACATATTGTTCAAAATATTCTAATGCTTTCGCTAAATCATCCATTTCTCCCATAGCAGCAACGATATCATTGTTATGTCCGCCCCAGTCAACCTGGCTAGCTTCTACAAGCAAGAAAAAGCCATTTTCGTTATCTAATTGGTTAATAGCTGCTTTTGTCATTACAGACAAACGATATGGAATTTCATCATCAAGTGCCCAAGGTAAACCAACATCAGCAAACAAACCGATTACAGGTTGATTTGGTGTAATAGTCTCTAATTGTTGGTACTTATCAATATATTGAAATCCTGAGCTTTTAAATTCATTTACTAATTGTCGATCATCCCGTAAAAAGTATTTCCAGCCTCCACCTAACATCACATCCATTTTAAAAAGCCCATTTAACTTTTCATCAAAATAGCTGTCTGCAATTTCATTATAATTTTGTCGACTCTCATTATGAGATAAATAACTTGCTGGTGTCGCGTGATTTATCTGACTTGTCACAACAACGCCAGTTTTTTTACCTTGTTTTTTTGCAAACTCTAAAACCGTTTCAACTGGCTTTTTATTTACATCTACACCAATAGCACCGTTGTAACTTTTAACACCAGTTGATAAAGCAGTAGCGCCTGCAGCAGAGTCAGTTACATAACCAGACACCAAGGCAGGATAAGTGCTACTTGCCCCAACTAAATTACGATCAAACACGGTTTGCTCAACACTTGCAGTATTCAAGTTATCACGATAATAACGATAAGCCGTGATATACGCAGGCCCCATACCATCTCCAACAACCATAATAATATTTTTAGGTGGAGAATAAGTTGCTACTTCCTCTGTTAATACATTTTGGTTACTACACGCAGATATACCCATCATTGCTAGAGCAATCACTATACTTTTTTTCATTTTCTGTCCCACTATATAAAGATTAGTTAAGTTAAAATTCATTAAATTTCATCAATTTAACAAGCGACACTCTCTTGCAGTTTAGCGATACTATCTTGCTGCTTAGCAAAAAATATTGCTCCCATTTCCGGAGGGCTCAAAGGGGGAGATAACATATCTTGAACATCAACAGCTAACCAAGGAATAAGTAATGAGCTCAAACCACCTAACATAGAAATGCGTAGAGGGTTATTTTTCATTAATAACTTAGCCATTTTATTAATATAGTCAGCACCTTCATTCACTAATTTTAATGCAAATTCATCGTTATTGTTGGCAGCGTTAAAAACAATACCCGCAAACTGAGCATAAAATCCAGCTGTTTGACCCGAAGTTGCTTCCACTAGTTCAACAGCACTAGAAATATTTATCTGTTCTCTGATTTTACTACTCATAACAGATGAATCAATAATACCGTCAAGTTCAAGCAATGCATATTGAACGGCTTTTAATCCAAACCATGACCCACTGCCCTTATCACCTTGCGGAAATCCATGAGCACCAACAACCATAGTTTTATTATCCACATACGAGAAGCCACAAGAGCCTGTTCCAGTAATCATTACAGCGCCATCATCACCATTATGGGCACCTAAACAAGCGATTAATATGTCAGTTGTTAAATAAAAAACTTTAAAAGGATGCTCCCAGTCAGTTAATTGCTTATACAACATAGGTAAATTTACACCTGCAATGCCAGCTCCAACAATAAGATCACTTAATTGAACATTATCTAAATGCGCATTTTCAAGTGCTAATCTAGCGGACTCAACAATTGAAGCTATTGTTATATCCAAACCATTCACTGGATTAGCAGGGCCGGAAACGCCCTCTCCTAATATTTCATTATTGTTAGACACAATAATTGCTCGGCACTTAGAGCCACCGCCATCAATACCTAAAAAATATTTTTCATGTCCCATACGTTCCATTAAAACCTCATTAATTTTTCATTTTACTCGCATGTTTTTCTTTAATAACAATACAATTTTTACTCGAATCGATATGCAAACAACACAGAAAAAGTGAACAAAAACTTAAATACCACTAAGAGACTTAAGCTACCTAAAAAAAACGCAACTTACAACAATTAAATACCACAAAGGAAATTAATGGCACGATTTCTTGATAAATCACGATAAAAAACACTTTTAAAGCATAAAAAAACAGCTAAAAAAAACAATTAAATTCAAATACAGTACTTAGTAAACATAAAAACAAAGTAACTAAAACAATATAAAACCTTTAAAAACAACAAATAAAAACAAACGAAAGGACAAAAACCAAAAAAAACAAGTAAAAAAAACCTAAATCATTGCAAAAGATAATCAAACGTGTATATTAAATCACCTAACGGTATTTAATTTAAATAAGAATTTTCGTAAAAAGAAAACAAATGTCTACTGTAGTTCCCATCAAAAATTAATTAAGGGTTAATATGAGAAATTTTAAAAAAACAAACAAATCATTAAACAAGTTTAATAAGGTCTCCGCCGCAGTTTTATTAGGGTTAATTTATAACGTATCCCCAGTAAATTCTGCTTATGCTGCTGAGAGTTCAGCAGCAGAGAAAGAAGCTGAAGTTGAAACTATCAGAGTTACCGGTACTAGGCTAGTAAGTCGAAATGTGATTGTTCAGAAGCAAAACTCTGCACAAATCGTTGACTCTATAGGCCAAGATGAAATAGGTGGATTACCTGTAGGTAATGCTGCAGAGTTACTTGCACAGGTACCTGGCCTTAATCCTTTTGAAGATTTAAGTGGTCGTGGTAGTGGCGGTTCAAGTGGTCCAGAAGTTAGATTTGTTAGCATTCGAGGCATACGTCCTGATTTAAATATTACCTTATTAGATGGGTTAACACTGGCAACATCAAACTTTGAAAATAGAGCCGTTTATCTTGATGCTTTCCCTGTAAACTTAGCTGCAAGAACCGATGTAATTAAAACCTTTACCCCTGAAATGAATCCTGGTGGGGTTGGTGGACAAATTAATTTTATAACCCGAAAAGGCGTAGACTTAGCAGAACCATTATTTACAGTAACAGCTGAAACGGGTGTGGCCGAAATAGATGACGCTGTACAAGGCGTAGATGATCCTTTAAGACTAGAAGCACTTTATGCTGGTCAAATTACTGAAAATGTAGGCATAGCCCTATCGGGTAGTTATAACAAACGTGATCTCGGTAAACCTTCACAATTAACCCGTGGTCGTTCACGTAGTATCGATTTTCCAACCCAAGAAGATGTCAGAGTGGTTAGAGAACACAGAATACTTTCTGAATCAGCACCAACAACTCGTATAGGCTTATCAGCTAAATTAGATTGGACACCTGATGATGACACTTATCTTTGGTTTACAACAGCATACAATGACCTTGACCAAACAATTAACCATAATAAATCAGACGTACGTATTCCATCAAGTGCAGAAGGCTTAACATTAGATCCTAGCGGTCAATCAGGTACATTACGTATTGATGATTCAGATGTTGCTTTTGGAACAGGTAGATCAGCTTTTTCTGAAGTAGGTGAATTTATTAATAAAGCCGACCTTACCTTATTCCAGGCTGGTATAAACAAAATTATTAATGACGATTTTACTTTTAATGCAAAAGCAGGCTACTCTGAAGCTAATAACTCAAGAGAAGCTGAATATTATTTATATATGAGAACAGGTGGGGTTACTGATATTGCATTTGACAGTAGTAATATCACAGAGCCTAGCCTAAGTGTTATTAGTCCGTCACCTGAAAGCTACTTCGATCCTAGTCAATATAATTTACTGTACCGTAATATGTTGCCTGAGAAAGCAAAAGAAGAAGTGCTCGACGCTATTATAGATTTTGCCTACAATGCTGATATTGATGATGAAGGTTGGGGCCTAAAAACAGGTGTTCAATATAGAACAACTGAACGAAGCTATGACTTCGACTTAACAACTCATTACGATATCGCCAATGAAACCGTTGAGGGAACTGGTTTTTCTTTAAGTGATGTATTTGCTGAAAACTCAAGCGACTTATCACCTCCAGGCTCTAGCAGTGGCTTCCCTGCATTTTTTGCTGATATTAATGAAATAAACAAAACAGTTACTCCATCATTGTCTGATACAAGTATCTTTCGATTTGAGAACCTTGACTCAAATAGACTTGGCGCTGATTATGCTATAGATGAAAAAGTAGTATCACTTTTTGTTCAAGGTGTATACCAGTCAGAAAAAATCCAATCGATCTTAGGCTTCCGTTATGAGAAAACAACTACTGACGGCTCTGGCTTTAGAGAAGTAGATGGTACGTACGAAGCAAGTGAAAATAGTGGCTCTTACGATTTTATACTTCCTTCATTATTAGTAAACTATAACATTCAAGATGATTTAATCTTAAGATTTGCAGCCAGTAAGACATTAGGTCGCCCGGCTTTCCCTGAAATATCTCCATCAGGAGAGCTAGAAAGTATTGGTTTACAAAATACACTTACTCGCTCTAATCCAGATCTTAAGCCACGTTTATCAACGAACCTAGATTTATCATTAGAGTGGTATTTCACTTCTGATAGCATGGCTACTATAGGCTTCTTTTCTAAAGATATTAAAGATGAAATATTAGTTGAAACGTTAACTGATGTTACTATCGATGGTGTTACCTATGATGAAGTAACTCAACCTGTAAATGCTTCAAAAGCAACCATAAAAGGTGTTGAGTTAAGCTTTGTATCATATTTACCTGAGCCATATAATAGCTTTGGTATTTCTTCAAATGCTATTTTTATGGATACTACATTTGATACCAAAGGTGAAAGAGGTGAAGTTGATTTCTTACTTTATCAACCTGATTCAATTGTAAATGTTTCATTACTTTATACTGATGATAATTTCGATGCGAGTCTTTCATTAAACAGAACAGCTGAATTACCGACTGTATTTAACCCAAGTGATGCTAATGGCGATCAATATAACCAAGCTAGAACAACCTTAAGTGCGAAACTACTATATAACGTTTCAGAAAATACTAAGGTTTATATTAATGGCTCTAACTTAACATCTGAAGATAGTGTAGAAATGACGGGCGAAGGGGTTTTATACCATAACCGCATTATGGGTAGAACTGTAAACCTAGGTGTAACGCATAAGTTTTAATTGATGTTAGGCATCTTTACTATCGAGAGCTAAAGGGCTCTCGATTGTTTTAATTTTAGTGTTATAAAAACTAATGTATTTCGTTATTGTAAAACGAAATACATTCCTTAAAATATGTACAACGCGTTATAGTAAACAGGCTAAATACCTCCATAGTAGAAAATTTAATTATATGATATTGTTATAATAGCGAGTTATATATTTCATCTAGAGCAGTGCGGAATAGCTCTTTTATAAGAATAAGGAAGTGTTGTGCCAGAGCATTCAGCATTAAAATCTACGTTACAAATAGAAAAACAATTACACCTTAGCCATAAAAAAGTACTTGAATACCTCAAGCGCCACAATAAGGCTACTCGTGCAGAAATAGCAAAAGCAACCGGTTTATCAAACCAAACATTAACACGCCTCACAAAACAGTTAATCGACTTAAAAATTATCTCTGTTGACTCAAAAGTGTCAGGGTTAAGAGGTCAACCTGCTATTTATTTACGTATAATTCCCGGTATTTTTGCTTCTATTGGCATTGTTTTTGAACATGATAAAATTGTCGTTATTGTCGATGATTTAAGTGGCGATAACTTATTAAGAACAAGTCAAAAAGGTACGTTTTTAACTGCTGATATTGCGATAAAATCAGCAACAGAAATGCTTGACCACATCTATTCACAAATAAATCCTACCCTGAAAATATTAGGTATTGGTATATCGATATCAGGCTTTTTCACTAACGTAGAAGGTGGTGTTTGTTCTCAGAAAGATCCTCAAGGTTGGTCTAAAATTGACTGGCAAAAAACCTTTGCTTATAAATATAACTGCCCATGTTATGTTGAAAATGATGGCTGTGCCGCTTCTATTGGTTTTTCACTATCAACAGAAGGCGCTAAGCTCCATAGTTTTTTCTTACTTTTATTTACCCTAGATATTGGTGGCGGATTCGTGTTTGAAGGGCAATTAGTGAATGGAACCTACGGAAATGCAGGAGAAGTGGCGACACTATTCAATAAAGACCTTAATGCGATTAGACCAACAGAAGGATCATTATACAGCTATCTTAGTAATCTTTGGGATGAACCGGTAACAAATGAAAAAATAGTTGCTGCATTTCATGCTGGTGATACCAATATAGCATCTTGGATTACAGCTTGTATTGAATCGATGAAATTTCCATTAAAAGCTATTCAAAGTTTATTAGACCCTGAAGCTATTATATTTACCGGCCGTTTACCCATAGAGATCCAACAGCAGCTGTCTGAGAAAGTCGTTATATCAGGTCCCTCTTATGGTGATGTATATGCACCTACGCCAAAAATATTAGTAGACAAAAAACAAAATATACTCGAAAAAGGTGTTACCGCAATACCGGCTTTCTATTTTTTTAATCGTGGCTAAGAATGAGATAAGCAACGTTAATACAAACAAACTAATAACGCTGCACATAATATTTACCTAAAAACACACTTACTTTAGTACTAATCAATGAAGCGAGATTCTCTTCGTTACCCACTCATCACTTAACTCCATCAGCCGATTATTGCATCACTTTTTCAATAACCGTTTTTATTTTTTCATAATTCACCGACTCAACAAAACCAAGGGAAAACGTTTGTGGTGTCTGTAGGTATTTGTCTTTATTACTACGGCCAAAACCAAATACCGTCATATCAGGGCGACTAACATAGTTATCTGGATACTCATCATCTTCATGATGCAATAAATAAAGCATACGTGAGCTTTTTTCATCACCAAAAGCGATCCATTCAGGCGAAGGTAGGTCACCTAAAAAGGGGTCATTGATTAAGTTCTTCTTGTTATTATTCGCGCTAAACCAAAAATCAGTATCATCCATTTCCCCAAAAGGCACCCCTTCATACTGCACCCAATACTTGTATCCAGCACTCACTTTACTCATAGTAAAATCTAAGCGATCAGGATAAAAATCCCATTGCCCTTCCCACTTTTTGTTTGCTGATGTGAATGTAATACGAACATGTTGTTTAGTGTCAATATCAATCACCGACGTTGATAAGTCTGTTCCAGCATTTAGCGCATGAAAGTAGTTACCGTCTTGTTTATGAATGGCGTTAGGAAAGCCGCGATATTCACCTTTATGACCTGATCCTTTTTCATTATGAAAACCAATCCAATCTACCCCTTCCTTATCTAGCATACTTGATAAACCACCACCTTCCTTTTCAAGGTAATAAGTCGCATTGGTTGTAGTAATGATATAGCTAGACACACCTCCTGCTGACTCATCAATACCATGAGTCAGTTGTACAGCTTGTGTCGCTATGCTTTGTTGATTGTCACTAGAACAACCGGAAATAAAAGATAGTACGCCTGTTAATAAAACCCAACGTGTTAGATTCTTAGGTATTGCTGCTAATGTTGTTAACCTCATATGGAACTCCCTCCAAATTTTATTGCGCTTACTTCAACTATGACTTTAAATATTGTTGTAACTATTATTTTTAACTAACCTTTGTATAAAAAAGGCGCTACATCAATAATGTTTGTAGCGCCGAATAAAGCCTAATAAAAATATATTTTAAGTTGCTTTTTTTACCTTAAATTTGTGCTGTAATTTGCTTTGGACTCGCGCTTTTTTTTAATAAAAATCCGGTGCCCAAAATAACTAATGCACAACAAACGAAAATTAAACGCCCCCACCATGGGTTAGGTATTAATGTCATCATGAAAATACCATAGCCCATGTACATCACCATAGAGCCTAATTTATTACGCTGTTGACGGTCATAATCGTCTTGCTCACCATCAGCAATTACTGGCTTAACCAAGTCTTTAAAGAACGCATCGGTTTGCTCTTTATATTGATCTTTTTCCTCTTTATAAAACAATGAAGTTAGGCAGAAGAAACCAGCAGTAATAACTAAATGTGCCCCTATGGTTAATATTAAGTTCATGTCTGTTGCTTCTCTTGGCGTAAACTCAGGTATACCAATAAAACGAGAGAACACATCTGGGGTCAGTATATTCATCACAAACCAAGAAACAAACAAGCCAATAACGACCGTTACCCACGGAGCCCAAGACGGCGTTTTCTTAATAAACAAGCCAAATATTAATGGAATAAGGATAGGCACTTGGATCATTACCGAGAAAGACATCATCAAATCAAACAAGCTAAGCTCTTTTAACGATTTGAAAAATAACGCCATTACAATAACCAGTAAACCACTAACAAAGCTTAGTATCTTACCCATTTTTAATAAATGCGCGTCATCAACAATTCGATTACGTTTCGCTAAAAACGGTTGGTAAATACTACGAATAAAAATACCTGAGTTTTTATTAAGTGCTGAATCCATTGACGACATAGACGCTGCAAATAATGCAGCTAGTAATAAACCGACTGTACCAATAGGCATCGCATTTCTTGCAAAGACTAAATAGACCGCATCTGATGCTTTATTACCAAGGTCGGCATAAGCTAGTGCAGCATCAGGATACAAAATGGCTGACGCCCAAGGTGGAATAAACCAAATAATACTGCCAATCCCCATTAACACCATGGCAAGTAATGAAGCTTTGCGTGCATTGTCAGAATCTTTCGCATTTAAAAAACGAAATGAATCATTCAAGTTCATAATGGTTATAAGCTGTTTAGCAAGGAAGAACACAAAGGTGCCCACCAATAGCAAACCATAATTCATATCAGGTCCCATAATAAAATCAGACGGGAACTTAGTAACTAGCTCTACAGGGCCGCCAACCATGACTAATGCAACAATAGCACAAGCAATAGATACCACAGCAACCACTAAGGTTTGTACAAAATCAGATGCAACTACACCCCAAGCACCTGATAATACTGAAATAAACAATACTGCTAACCCAGTGGCAATAATGGTAACGTTAATATCAGCTTCAAATACTGCACTGGTAAATACACCTAAAGCATTTAACCAAATACCAGCATTTAAAAAGCTGAATACGATTAATGCACAAGAAAAAAACAATTCATTTTGGCTACCAAAACGACGTTTAATTCCTTCTGTTGGTGTATCAACACGCATTTGACGAAAGCGATACGAAAAATATGCCCAGCCACAAAAGTAAGCAAAGGTATTAGCAAAGAACACCAAACTTACCGCAAAACCATCGGTAAAGGCTTTACCGGCAGCACCGGTAAAAGTCCACGCTGAAAACTGTGACATAAAGGCGGTTGAACCTACCATCCACCACAACATTCTGCCGCCGCCACGAAAGTAATCACTTGTTGATTT
>Ga0193951_1000576_pt1 | contig 16477 bp, 17 predicted proteins | sample BB_2_MG_FD_140370 | JGI IMG/M metagenome (GOLD analysis project Ga0193951, IMG submission 140370) | Microbial mat bacterial communities from the Broadkill River, Lewes, Delaware, United States - BB_2_MG | ecosystem: Environmental > Aquatic > Freshwater > River > Microbial mats | place: USA... | reverse complement strand
TGTATTTTTTATAAGCGCGCTCTACTATGGTTGCATCTTGTTGCGCCAGATATGTTTTTAATACTGATGTTTGAAATAATGCCATTTAAAGCTACTGTTTTTTGGTGGTTAAGTTCTTAATTTCTTCTTCTACTTTTTTGAGGATTTCCGTACTGTTGGATTCATCCTTAATCATTTTGACAATTTTATCAGCCATCCAAAAGTTTAGTAACTCATTTTTACTCTTGTTTAAAGCCTTTGCTAAATCTTCTACTTGTTCCTTTCTGGCCATACGTGTACCACGTTCAATCTTACTTAATAAAGCTGTATCGATATTCATTTGAGAGGCAACTTCACGTAGCAATAGTTGCTTTTCTTCCCTTAACTTCCTTATATAATTACCAAATGTCATTTTAGAGATATTTTGACTTGTCAATATTTGTCTAATTTAAGAAAAGGAAACAAAAGGAAAGTAAAAAGATATAAACAGTTATTAACAGGTAATGAGGATATTAAGGATTTGAGGAAGTCAATTTAATCATATCCTTAAATCCTTAAAATCCTTAACTATGTCTTTGCAGGATTTGAATAGTTGTTGTGTGCTTCTCTGTATATTAAACCTGCATCAACAAATTTGGTAATATAGCCTTCTGCGGTTTTGTGTGCGATGCTTTGTTTTGTGGCTAAATCTAAATACTCTTGTCTGCTAAATTGCTTTGGCAAACTTTCTAAAAAGCGTTCTTTTCTATTTAAGCGTTTTGTTGCTTTTTGCTCTATTGGTAAATCATTAAATACTTTACTACTGTGTTTTACTAAAATTGAAATTATGGTTAGTGCATTTTTAAAATCTATATCCTCACATTCTTTAGTTGCGTTTACATCACCATCCTCCATAATTCGGAATGCTGTGAATAGCATCATTATCCTAAACGCAATTAAGCCTAATCGCCTTATTGTTGCGATGTACTCTTCGGGTTGTAGGTTGATGTATTTGGTCTGTAAGGATTCAAAGAACGTATTGAATTGCTGTTGTTGGGTTGTGGTTAATCGTATTTCAATCTCTGGGTTGTTTTTTAGCGTTTTGTACAATTCTAAAAACTCACTACCTAATTGGTTATAGTAATCATCTAAACCTAACTTATTACTATTTTGAAATACATTTTTCCAAGTTGGTTTTATATTCATATAGTAAAACATAAAGCGACTAAATAGCCCATTTTCTGCATTGGGTATTAAGGTTGCCACTTGTTTAGGTGTGCCTGATAATACTGTTGACAAGCACGGTTTCTCAATATCTACATATTCTCTATCTGTTCTACGATAATAGCTTATGGTTTCGTGATGAAATGCTTTACGAAATCCATCGGAATAATTGCCATAATCACTTTTAAAGGCTTGTGCTAATGTATCGCCTTCGGTTTCAAAAATTAAACCTCTGCCTTTATTATCAGAAATTAATTGATATACGCCTGTTACACTATTGTTAGCAGGAATGAACAGCATTCGCTCTGGCGGTTTACTCGGTTTTTCCAAGTTTTCATCTTTGCCTTTATTCATATTATAAGTAGCAGTTTCTGCTTGAAATTGCTGCTTTAATACTTTGGCTTGTTCTCGTTTTAATTTATGAACAGGCTCTACCAAATTTTTAATTTGGTTAAGTCTTCCTTTACCTGCAGATGCAGGTGCGGTTACAAATAAATATAAGTTGCTGAATACTCTACGTTGGTCATAGATACCAAAGAGTTTAGGAAAACACGCACTAAATGCTGTTAATGAACCTAACAATAAAATGTCCTTTTCTTCTTGTCCATTAGCAGGATTTACAACTTGTTGTAAAAACTGTGGCAAATTCTCATATACCGTTTCTGGTATTGTAGGCATTGATTGGTTGGCTGTATCGACAACAGTTGCAACGTTTGTTGCAACTTCGTTGTTATACTGTTGTTTAGTCGGTTTGATACCTGACTGATGTGCATAGTGATAAAAGGTAGCAATTGTAATTCCGTGTCCTTTTGCGTTTGAGCATTTATCGAATTGTGCATCACACTCTTTAGCATCGTAACCTGCATAATTTTTACTCATACGGTGGAAATAATCTCTACCTATTTCTCCATATTCTTCTGCTAAAGCAAAGCCTAAATCTCTCCAAGTGGCATAACTTCCTGTTATGTCTGTACCTGATTGCTCGATTGCTGAAATGTAGGATTCAATGTCGTTATCAGCAACAGCAACAACATTAGTTGTTGCTGTGTTGCTTTTTGGTTTTGTTGGCTCTTTAGGAACTTCTAACCAATCTTTTGGGTTAAATATTTTAGTCATAATGCTTGATGTCTTTTATGTAAAAAGGCTGTTGGGTCATATGGTAAAAAACACGCTCTGGAAACGTCTTTACCTGACTGGTCAACCTCAATGTTATAATTGTGTTTAATGTAATTTGCTACTGCTGTGAAATATTCTGAATGTGTTACTTCTGAAATATCTATTCTAATAATCCATTTTAGGCCATCGCCAGATGGTGATATGAATAGCATTTCGGTTTCAAAATATTCATCATTTAAGAGCTGTGTTCTTAACTCTTGTAGATTCTCTAAATGGTCAAAATCAATGGTTAATAAATTAGAATGCTTTAGCAAATTGTTATCGCTTCGTTTTTCAAATGTTCCTGAAAGTGTTACGTAATCAAAGCGATTCGCTTTGAATTTACGTGCTTCTTTTACATTGGTAATTGCTCTTAATTCTTCAGTAATCTTTTTGTATTTATTACTTGTGATTAATGCAAATACTTGATGTAATCGCAAGGTTTCCGAAGGAAACACATTGCGAACAGGTGCTTTAAAAAAGCTACAGTTGGCATACCACCTATCGTCTGGTTCATTAAGCCATTCCAATTCGTCTTTTTCCTTGACTTCTAAATTTAGATGTAGCTCTTGATTTATCTTCTGGTACAAATCTTCTTCATCGGTTATTCTAAAATGATATTGTGCAAAATCGAATACATCACCTTTAAAGGCTTCTAATTCTGTATCTCGATGTGTTGCTATTACACCATCAATATGAATCCGTAAGGTTTCTTTACCACCATTAAAAGGGTTTCGAGTTATCCCACAGTCCCTTCCTTTTACAGAAAGGACTGTTTGATTAGGATAATACTGTCTCAACACATAGGCATAGATTTTTAAACCATAATGTGTTTTGTCTAAAATTGCTTCTCTACTTATTTCCATCTTGCTTGAAATTATGGTTGTAGTAGTTGTCTTGAAGCAATTGCTCTATGTCAGCAACTTTATAGTAAAATTTACCTTTTACTTTGCTGTAAGGCAAAGTGCCATTGGTTCTTAAAGTTTGTAGCGTTCGCTTACTTATATGTAAGGTCTGCAATACATCTTGATTGTCTATCCACGTATCTTTTAATACTTCTGCTCTCGATTGTCGTAACAATTCGATACGTGCTTTAATGTCCTTTATTTCTTGAGAGAGCGTTAAGAGTAAATCGATTATTTCAGTCATAACTTCACCGCTCCTTTCTTAATAAGGTAATCGGCAGCTTGCTGTTCGATTTCGTCTCTTGAGTTCATACGGTTACGCAGTAACCAATGGTCTAACTCTTCTCTTTGGAAATAAATCTTTTTACCATTCGGTTTATAATGTGGAATGGTTCCCGTACTTGTGAGTTTATACAAGTGCGATTGGGATAATTCTAAATACTTGCAAGTTTCATTAAAGTTTAATACTTGCTTTTGCATTGTTTGTTGCTCTAATAAGAGTTTTTCAATGCGGTCTAACTTTTCGATGATATTTGTGTCCATCGTTTATTTTGTTTTAAATAAATGAGGACATCTGGCCAAATGTCATTCTTGGTTTTCAAGAACAGGACAAAGGTTGAAAATTGGCTTCCCGATTTTAGTAAGAGTGTAAAACAAGGGTAAGACAACAGTAAGGTTTCTTACTATTCTTACTGTTTTTTATTGCAGTTGTTGGATGATTTTATCTATTTCTTCCTTTTCTTTTGGGTTGTGAATTTTGTTTTTGTGAAGATTATTCGCCTTTAATAGCGTACCTGTTTTAGTAATAAATTTTCCAGAACGTTCTATTGAGGTAGGATTGAAACCATTAAAAAATGGTTTAAGTTTTGTTACAAGGTAACTAAACTGTGTAGTTTCGCATTGAAGATAAATTTGCGATTCTGTATTTGCAAAATCTTTTGCTAATAACAATTGGTGCAAATGTTCAACAGTTGTGCGGTTATCTAACAAATCGATTTTTAGATTTACTTGTTTAAGTACAGTTAGCAAAGTTGAAGTGTCATTACTTTTATATCCAAAAGAAGTCTTGGGTGTTGCTTTCGTTTTTGATGTTTTTTTGGTAGCAACTTTTTTAGTGGTGTTCTTTTCTATTAAGCTAACATCAAAAGTTTCATCATTAAAGTATTTTTCTGCAATTTCAGAAATTGAGAATTTTGTATTTTCCGAAAATTGTCCGTATTGCTCTTGTAGTTCAGCATACAACCTTATTACAGATACTTTTAAGTAGTTTATGATATAATTGTCATCATTATTTAAATCTGTTGTTATACCTCTTTTATTGATATAAGTTGCAATGTCATTTAAGTACTTATCAAATTTATTAAGTAGAATGGTATAGCTGTATTTATTTTCTGGTGTAGTTGCATTTTTCGGAAATTCCTTTACAAATGATGCTACTGTATTTTCTGTTTCATTAATTATTAGCTTTTGATAGTATTCTTTTTTCGCATTTAAAGGCTTTTTAAAGTTTACTTTAAAAACTGCGTTATTAGCTTTTTGGTTCAATTTAAAATCAGACAATAAGTATTTAAAATCCTTTTCCTGTCTATTATCTCTATGTAAGCCATTGGTTATAGAAACCAAACTTGAAAATATACTTCCTTTCATTATAAATCCAGTTGAATACGGTTAGCAGCTTCTTTCTTTTTATCGTCAATTACTTTGGCATATATCTGTGTAGTTCGTAACTCTTTATGACCTAATAATTTTGATACAGTATATATGTCTGTACCCAAAGTTAATTGTAAGGTAGCGTAGGTATGACGCGCACAATGAAACGTAATAGTTTTAGTAATACCTGCCTTCATCATCCATTGTTGTAATTTTAAATTAGACCAGGCACTATAATGTAAGCCATCAAATACTTTATCGTCTGGATTACCTTTTTCTCCTAATAGATTTCTTGCTTGGTCTGATATTGGTAAGGTTTCGACACCTTTAGTTTTCTTTTGTCTAAATCGGATATAATATCCCATTTCTTTTGAGTGCTGGATTTCTGACCATATCAGTTTTTCAATATCTGACCAACGTAATCCGGTTAAAGCTGAAAAAATAAAAGCATTCTTTAAGATAGGCAGTTCACATTCTGTATTAACTGCTTTTTGTAATTCATCAAGCGTTAAAAATTCTCGTTGAGGTTCTCCTTGTTTAAAATACTCTACACCATTTGCAGGATTTACTTTTAAAATTCCATCCTTGACCGCCTGTTTTAATGCCGCTGAAAATTTACCATAATACGAATATTTTGAATTTTGAGACAATTGCTTACCTGCTCTACCTATTGCTTCTTTATCTAAATACTCTTTGAAACGCTCAACAAACGATTTGTCTATATCTTGAAAACTAACATCTGTTGGACAAAACTTTTTTAAATGTTTTAGCATACTATTCCAATTACCATAATTGCCAGAGCTTGTATTTTTCTTTTCTGCTAAAGCTGTGATATAAGTAATAAAACTACCTTTTAGCTTTTCAATATCTTGAAAGCCATAAATACCATTTTGAATTTCTATTTGTCGCTGTGCACATATAGTTTCAGCCAATTGTTTGGTTTTCTTATTAACCTCTCTTTCAGTTTTGGTTTTAGGATTAGGTGTAAGGTATAAGCGTAAGTATTCTGTTTTACGTTTGCCTTTATGATAGTAATCTAAATACAGACTTATTTTGTCGTTCTTCTTGCGTTGTCTTAATGTTACTTTCATAATGGAATTAATTAAAAAGGTTTTCTATTTGCCATCTGGCCACAATACGCTTTCTACCAAAAGGAACTGCTTTTAAACGTCCTTGTTGAATCATTCTTTGAATGGTCCATCTACTCACGCCAATCAGTTGTGAGGCTTCTGTTACGCTTAAAAAATCTTTGTTATTTACAGCATTAGGATTGCGAACTTCAACAACTTGTTTTTGCTGTTGCATATCTTCAGTAAGAGTAGCTTGAATTTTTTCTTGACGTTTGCGTGCCTTATAAGCTCTTTTTGCACAAGTATCGCCACAGTATTTAGTAACTGTTGTACGTGCTGTAAATGCATTACCGCAATGCTTACAAGTTTTAGGAATGAATAAATTACTGCTCATAAATGGTGCTTTATGTAGCGTAATGGTGCAACGTGGTGCGTTATGGTGCATCATTTCGCCAATATCTTCGCCAACAGAAATGGGCAACAATTCTATATTTCAGGCAACAGATATACAACAAATTTAATCAAAAAAGAGCAAATAAGCAACAAATAAAAGAAGATAAATTACTATAAAGTCAATAATAACAAGGGATTAACAAATAAAAGAAAGTAAGTTACTTCCCAATACAGAAATTAGCAAAAATGTTTCCTAACAAATCATCATTGGTAATTTCGCCTGTGATCTCACCAAAATGATACAAGGCTTGACGAATATCAATGGCTAAAAGATCTCCAGAGAGGCCACTTTCTAACCCATGCTGCACTTTTTGGATTTCCTCAAAAGCTTTTAATAAGGCATCATAATGACGAGAATTTGTAACAATAGTTTCGTTATTCCGTAAAGCACCAGTATTGATTAAATTTAATAGTGAATTGGTTAATTGCTCTACTCCAAGCCCTGTCTTTGCAGATAAAAGTAATACATCTGCAATAGTTGTATTGATTTCAGCTAATTGTGTGTCGTCTAGTGTATCAATTTTATTAGCAATGACTAAAAGAGGTTTTTGAGGATACTTATTTCTAATTTTTTCTATTTCTATTCTCACCTCTTCAAGATTATTAATATTCTTTTGAGCATCAAATAAATATATAGTAACCTGTGATTGTTCTATTTTTTCAAAAGTCTTTTTAATACCAATACTTTCTACCACATCTTCAGTCTCACGTATACCGGCAGTATCTATAAATCGAAAGCCTATTCCACCTATAGAAATTTCGTCTTCAATGGTGTCTCTTGTTGTTCCTGCAATTTCAGAAACGATAGCTCTATCTTCATTTAACAACGCATTAAGTAAGGTAGATTTCCCAACATTAGGCTCTCCTACAATTGCAACCGGAATACCGTTTTTAATCACATTACCAACGGCAAAAGAATCTATTAAACGTTTTAACACAAAGGTAATGCGTTCAATAAGTTGTTTAAATTGCGTTCTATCAGCAAACTCTACATCTTCCTCTGCAAAGTCTAATTCTAACTCTATTAACGAAGCAAAGTTTAAGAGTTCTTCACGAAGTTTAGCAATTTCAGAAGAAAATCCTCCACGCATCTGCTGCATTGCTATTTGATGAGAAGCTTCATTATCACTTGAAATTAAATCGGCTACGGCTTCTGCCTGACTCAAATCTAACTTTCCATTTAAAAAAGCACGTAAAGTAAATTCACCGGCTGTAGCCATTCTACAACCTAGCCTTAAAAACAACTGTATGATTTCTTGTTGTATATAAGACGAACCATGGCAAGATATTTCAACAACATTCTCTCCTGTATATGAATTTGGATCTTTAAATATAGACACTAAAACTTCATCAATCGTTTTAGAATTATCTACTATATGTCCTAAATGAATGGTATGCGTTGCCTGTTGCTTTAAATCTTTATTAGAAACGGACTTAAAACACGATGACGCTATAGTGATTGCATCAGCTCCTGATAAACGTATAACTGCAATGGCACCAATTCCTGATGGTGTTGCTAACGCGACAATAGTATCGTTATGCATCTTTTAATATTTATTACAAAAGTATTGTAATTTATGGGATTCTTTCAACTTTATAATTATCAACTTTAAGAGTTCGTGTTATTATTCCTTGTTTTTAAGCTTTGTTTTTATATTTGTAAGATCATAACGTTTAACGAGAATATTAGATTTAAAATAGTATCATGAAAAATGTATATATCTTCACCATTATTGGACTTTTACTCTTAGGATGTAAACCTGAAGAAAAACGAACAGACTTCATAATTAACGGAAAGGCTGAAGGTGTCTATAACGGTGTAAGAGCTTATTTAAAAAAGGTTAATAAAAACGGAAGAGAACGTGTTATAGACACAGCTATTGTTGTAAATGAAAAATTCAATTTCTCAGGTAAAGTCTTACACCCTACACTATCAGTCATTGAAATAAATTCAGTTAACGGCAAATTGAAATTTATGCTTGAAAACAGCTCCATAGATATTACTATTGACAAATCTAACCTGTCTCAATCTAAAATTGAAGGTTCCTCAAACCAAAAAGATTATCGAAAATATCAAGAGGATTTACAAGCGTATCGTAAAGAAGTCGCTAATATTAGAACCGAATTAAGAAACAATAAATCTAGCCATGTTTTAACTCAGAGAGACTCATTGATGAAAATAGCGAGTATCGCTGAGAAGAAGTATCAAGAACTTCCGCTTAAATTTATTAATAGCCATCCAAGCAGTTACTACAGTTTGGCTTTAATTGAGCAAGAATCTGCTAATAAAAACGCTAATATTGAAGATTATATAGCTGCTTTTAATAATCTGGATTCTGAATTACAATCTTCTCCTAAAGGGGTATCACTTAAAATAGCTTTAGACAATTTATTAACGACTTATCAAAAAAATTCTAGAGTTGAAATTGGCAAATTAGCACCTAATTTTGCAAGTACAACTCCCAACGGCACTACGGTTAGCCTCAATGACGTTAAAGGTAAAGTAACTATCATCGATTTCTGGGCGGCATGGTGTGGCCCTTGTCGTAGAGAAAACCCAAATGTGGTTAAAATCTATAATACTTATCACCAAGACGGATTAGAAATCATTGGTGTATCCTTAGATGGGGCGCGTAGTCAAAAAAACCCTAAACAAGCTTGGATCGACGCTATTGCTAAAGATAATTTAACTTGGACACAGGTATCTAGCTTACAGTATTTTAAAGACCCCATTGCTGAACTTTACAATATTAATGCGATTCCTGCAACGTTTATTTTAGATGCTGAAGGTAAAATTGTAGCGAAAAACCTGAGAGGTTATGCTTTAGAAGCCAAAGTAAAAGAACTCTTAAATCAATAAGTCTTAACACGTTATTTTACTACAAGCTACCACACTATAATTACTAAGTAAAACACAGAAATACTATAGTCGATATTTAATTATTTTAATTTTCCTGTTTTATATAGCACAAAAAGAATAATGATAGGCACAGCCAGTAGACCAACATAGCCAATATTAGTTGTAAATAGACTTGGCATCATTATTAAAGTTACCGCATAACCACCTACAGCTCCACCAAAATGAGCATCGTGTCCTATATTGCCTATTCTCTTTTTCATGCCGTAAATGGAATACAGCAAATATCCAATACCAAACACATATCCAGGAATTGGAATGGGTATAAAGTACATATACAATTTCATGTCGGGTTGTAATAAAATCGCTGCATATAAAATCCCTGTAACGGCACCACTAGCTCCAATAGCACTATACCAATACTCATCTTTATGAAAATAGAGCGAAAGTAAATTTCCAAATACCAAACTCGCAACATAGATGATGATAAAGTTGAAAGAGCCTAACTGGAAAATTACAGCATCTGCAAAAAAATACAGCGTAAACATGTTAAACAACAAATGCGTGACATCTGCATGTAAAAAACCAGAGCTAAACATTCTAATCTGTTCTCCACGTTTTATACTTCCTACATTAAACTTATATTTTTCAAAAAATCCGCGATCATCAAAACCTTTAAAAGACATGATAGCATTGGCTGCAATAATCACAATGGTAACTAAACTTATACCTAAATTGTCCATAAACTCTAATCCTATAAATCAAATATAATATATATTTGTACTTCAACACTAATATACCTTAATGCAACTTATTTCTTACATTATAATCTACCCAATTCTTTGGATTATTTCAATATTACCGTTTAAATTGCTTTATGGATTATCTGATATTTTATGCTTTTTTATGTATAGAATTATTGGGTATAGAAAAGTGGTTGTAAAGGAAAATTTACGATTAGTTTTTCCTGAGAAATCAGAAGAAGAAATTTCTGTAATCACAGGTAAATTCTATCACCATTTTTGCGACATGATGGTTGAAGCCATAAAATCATTGACCATTACTGAAGCACAAATGAATAAGCACTTTAAGTTTACAAATATTGAAGTCTTACACGACCTAGAAAAAAAACAGCGCAGTATAATTTTAATGTGTGCACATTACGGCAGTTGGGAGTGGATTTTTATTTTACAAAAACATATTAAACACAAAGGCTATGCGGTTTATAAACGTTTAGCAAACAAATATTTCGACAGATTGGTTAAACGTATTAGAGCTAAATATAATTCGCACTTAATTACAACTAAAGAAACCTTTAATGTCCTTCTCAAAAGTAAGAAAAAAGGAGAATTAACCATCAATGGCTTTGTATCCGACCAAACCCCAAAAGTGAATAAAGCGTTTCATTGGAATGAGTTTATGGGCATCAAAGTACCAATGTATACAGGAGCTGAAACCCTCGCCAAAAAACTAGATATGGCTGTGGTGTTTTTTAGCGTAAAACGTATTAAGCGTGGTTATTACGAAACCACATTTAAGACTATTGCAGAACAACCAAAAGACTTTGAAGACTACGAAATCACCGATATATTCTTTAAACTTGTAGAGGAACAAATATTTGAAGCGCCAGAATTTTACCTATGGACACATCGACGCTGGAAACATAGAAACAGAGTACCCGAAAAGTTTCGTTAATAAAATACTCCATTTATAGCTGGCAGTATCTAAATTTTAAAAGAAAGATATACCAAAACAGATATTAATCCAATTTAAACCAAGCATCTATATTAGTTACTGAACTTGGTTTATCAATTAATGTTTTGTGGATAAATTCATTATTACTTTTAGAATATTCATAATCTTTTGCCCAAGCTTCATGATTTTTTGCTAAATCTAAAATACTATCACAAACATAATTAATCTCTGCATTTGTAGTTGTCGGATGAATAGACATACGAATCCAACCTGGCTTTCTCACTAAATCACCAATAGAAATTTCATTAGTTAACTCGTGAGACATTTGCTGATCGACGTGTAATAAAAAATGACCATATGTCCCAGCACAACTACAACCACCTCGCGTTTGAACACCGAATTTATCATTCAATAACTTTACAGCCAGATTAAAGTGTAAATCATCAATATAAAACGAAATCACTCCTAAGCGATCTCTATGTTGACCCGCAAGAATATTAATATTAGGGATATCTCCTAATTTTTCAAATATAATTTGAACTAACTCATGCTCGCGCTTTAAAATATTAGACACTCCCATTTGTTCTTTTAAATTAATGGAAAGTGCCGTTTTTATAACCTGAAGAAATCCTGGTGTACCACCATCTTCGCGGTCTTCTATATTATCAATATATTTATGTTCTCCCCAAGGGTTGGTCCAACTTACGGTCCCTCCACCAGGGCAATCTGGAACCATATTTTTATATAATTTCTTATTAAAAACCAATACACCTGAAGTACCTGGTCCACCCAAAAATTTATGAGGAGAAAAGAAAATAGCATCTAACTGTGCATTGGTGTCTTTTGGATGCATATCAATGTCCACATAAGGTGCAGAACATGCAAAATCAACAAAACAAACTCCTCCGTGTTTATGCATTAATTTAGCGACATCGTGGTGCGGAATTTGAATTCCAGTGACATTAGAACCTCCAACTATTGAAGCTATTTTTATAGTACAATCTTTATACTCTATTAATAAATTTTCTAAGTTTTTAAGGCAAAATAGACCATCTTCATCTGGTGGAACCACCTCTACTTTTGCCATGGTCTCTAACCACGTGGTCTGGTTAGAATGGTGTTCCATATGCGAAACAAATACCACAGGTTTCATTTCTTCAGGAATATGTGTAAACGCTTTTAAATTCTCAGGAACTTTCAATCCTAAAATGCGTTGAAACTTATTCACCACACCTGTCATTCCATTCCCTGAGCAAATTAAAATATCATCATCATTGGCATTAACATGCGTTTTAATAATGTGCCTTGCTTTATGATACGCCTTGGTCATTGCAGTACCAGAAACTGTTGTTTCAGTATGTGTATTAGCAACAAAAGGTCCAAAATCGTTCATTAACTTTTCTTCAATTGGTCTGTATAAACGACCAGAAGCAGTCCAATCTGTATAGATGATTTTTTGTTCTCCATAAGGAGATAGAAACATTTGATTTTGGCCAATAATATGGTGTCTAAATTGACTAAAATAATGTTCTAATTCCGTGGTTTCTGTTGTATTAGTTTCTAAAATCATCCTACTATCATGTACCTATTAAATTCTATTTAATCTTAAAACTACTAAATATTAGCAATTGCTTTAATTTCTCCTATAATTCTGTCTGCTAAAGTATCTGCTGCTTCTTGTGTTGGAGCTTCGGTATAAATTCTAATAATAGGCTCTGTATTACTCTTACGAAGGTGTACCCAACTATCTGCAAAGTCTATTTTAACTCCATCGATCGTCGTTAAATTTTCATGGCTATAATTAGCTTCCATTGTTTTTAAAATACCATCAACATCTAATTCAGGTGTTAATTGAATTTTCTTTTTACTCATATAGTAATTAGGGTACGACGCTCTTAACTCGCTTACTTTCATTTTCTTTTCAGCTAATAAGCTTAAAAATAAAGCAACTCCAACGAGAGCATCTCTCCCATAATGAGATTCCGGATAAATAATACCTCCATTCCCTTCGCCTCCAATAACAACATTGTTTTTTTTCATTAAAGTTACAACGTTGACTTCACCAACAGCACTAGCTTCATACGTACCTCCATGTTTTTCGGTAACATCGCGTAACGCACGTGTAGAACTCATATTACTCACCGTATTACCTGGATTTTTACTCAATACATAATCGGCACAAGCTACCAAGGTATATTCTTCTCCAAACATTTCTCCAGTTTCATCCATAAATGCTAAACGATCTACATCAGGATCTACTACAATTCCAAAGTCGGCATGCTCCTTTACCACCGCTTTAGCTAAATCACCCAAATGTTCTTTTAAAGGTTCTGGGTTATGCGGAAAGTGACCTGTTGGATCGCAATATAATTTTACCGGCTCAACACCTAAACGTTCTAATAATAATGGAATAGCGATACCTCCTGTAGAATTTACACCATCAACAACGACTTTAAAATTTGCATCTTGAATAGCTTTAGTATTAACCAACTCTAAGTCTAAAACTTCATCAATATGAATATCAATATAAGCGTCATTAACCGTTATTTTACCTAAATCATCAACCTCAGCAAAATCCATAGTATTAGATTCAGCAATCTGTAGAATCTTCTGACCTTCTTCTCCATTTAAAAATTCACCTTTTGCATTTAAAAGCTTTAAGGCATTCCATTGTTTTGGGTTGTGACTTGCAGTTAAAATAATACCACCATCTGCATGCTCTAAAGGCACAGCAATCTCAACGGTTGGTGTTGTAGACAAGCCTAAATCAATAACATGAATTCCGAGTCCGACTAAAGTATTCATCACTAAATTCTGAATCATTTCTCCTGAGATTCGTGCATCTCTACCAACAACCACGATATAATTATCTTTTTGACGTTGTTGTTTTAACCAAGTGCCGTAAGCCGCTGCAAACTTAACAGCATCAATAGGCGTTAAATTGTCGTCTACTGGCCCTCCAATAGTTCCTCTAATTCCTGATATTGATTTTATAAGTGTCATAAATTTTTCATTTTCAACAAATATAAATAGATATACCGTTTTTAACTATTAAGTGATTATGAATTTGTAAATTCGACCTATGAATTTTCTCGCCCATATTTATCTTTCAGGAGACAATGAACTCATTACAATCGGTAACTTTGTTGGTGATGGTGTAAGAGGTAATAAGTATAAATTATATCCTAAAGACATCCAAATTGGCATTCAGTTGCATCGGCACATTGACACGTATACAGATGCACATCCACTATTTAGGCAATGTACAAAACGTCTTCATAAAGGGTATGGACATTATAGTGGAGTTATAGTTGATATCTTCTTTGATCATTTTTTAGCAAAAAACTGGAAGACCTATTCAGATATTCCCCTAGATGTATACATCTCTAATTTTTATAGAAGCCTCACAAAAAACATAGACATTTTACCTCCACGTTTTAAACGAATAACTCCAATTATGATAGAAGGTAATTGGCTACTGAGTTATGCACGTATTGAAGGTATACAAACCGTGTTAAATGGCATGAACGAACGCACAAAAGGCCTTTCTAAAATGAATGAAGCCACTAAAGAGTTAATAGAACACTACGCTGCTTTTGAAACGGATTTTACATTGTTTTTTGAAGAATTAATAGCTTTTAGCAAAATGAAACGCATTGCTATTGAAAAGCAGTTTCAAGACGAGTAGTCTATCTTTGAGATTGACCTTTTTAGCTATAAACTACCATTACATATTTCCGGTTTTTTAGATTGTAAATTTCCGGATAGCTTTTCAATATTGCCATCCTAATATATTAAATTTGCACCATAAACAAATCTACAAGTCGTGGCTAAGCAATCTAAACTAAAACAAATATTCAAAATAATAGGTGGAATTATTGTGTTCTTCACCTTACCTACGCTTCTCCTTTTTGGATTTATGTATTTAAAATATAACGAAGACTTACCGACAGGACAACAAGGTACTAAAGCAGATCTGTTAGCCACTAAGATGTTAGATGCACTTGGAGAAAAAGCCTATTTAGATACCGATTATTTGGAATGGACATTTAAAGGAAGACACCACTATAAATGGTTTAAATCTGAAAATACGTGTGAAGTACATTGGAAAGATTTCACCGTTCTTTTAGACTTTAATCAACGTAAAAACTCAAAAGTCTTCTTTGCCAATAATGAATATAATGGTATTGAGAAACAAGACTATATAGCTAAAGCAGAAGCTTACTTTAACAATGATTCATTTTGGCTTGTTGCACCTTATAAAGTATTTGATAACGGAGTTGAGCGTCGTTTAGTTAAGACAGGTGATGGTAAAAATGCCCTGTTGGTTACTTACACTTCAGGAGGTACAACACCTGGAGATTCATATTTATGGAATTTAGATGCTTCTGGAAAACCAACGAGCTTTCAAATGTGGGTAGACATTCTTCCTATTGACGGTATTGAAGCTACATGGGAAAACTGGATCACCACAGAGAGCGGATCTCAACTTCCAACGTTTCATAGGTTGTTGTTTTTTGGTATAGAAATTACAGATGTTAAAGGCTTAATCCTTTAATAATTAACACGATTTTTGGAAGCGATACAACTCCTACGCTACTTATTAATCAACCGTTGTATAATTATTCTATCAAAAAAGCGCTAACGGTTTAACACTGAGCCTTTATAAACCGTTAACACTTCTCAATGTTATTCTATTTAGTAAAGATCGTTTAATGCTAATTATTTGCTTCGCTGACCAACAAACTGCTGACTTTTTAATTTAAATAAGACATTAAAACTTGTTAAACTACCATAGCTTCTGGTAATGTATTGTTGCAAATCTATCTTTTCTTGTTCTCCTAAGCTACTGGAGTTTATCTTTTGTTCCATAACACGTAACCGATCGCGCACCATAGTGATTTTATGAAAGAAGGTATCTATAGGTAATTCACTAGACTTTAGATTAGGGTCACCTGGTTGCATAATTAGCTTTCCACCTTTCCATTTGTCTGCGATGGTAACAACTTCAGACACATCGGACCATCTTTTTAAGATGGATTTTAAACTCTGTTCTACTTCGAAAAAACTTATAGTATCTACCTCATCTTCTGCGGCTTCAATGACCTCAAATTCTGAATCTATTTCTAATGTTTCTAATCCGTTATCTATAAAGGTCACCCAATAGTGTTTTGATGTGACATTAGTAACGACTCCTTTTCCATATTCTGGGTGGTTAATTCTGGATCCAATTCCTAATAATTTCATAGTATATATTGTGTTATAATGCGTTATAAAAAACTAAAATAAGAAAAAAATATACCTAAAAACAGGTGGCATTTACAAATGTTAAGAATTAGCAAAAGTTTATTATGGTCATCTTGAGAATCGTTATTTTTATCATAATCACAATTTAAAATTGAAATATTATGAAAAAACTATTATTTACTCTTCTATGCTTTACATTCTTTTTAACCGCTTCTGCGAATAACGAGCCAAAAGTAGGAGATGTTTTAACGGTTAAAATACCT
>Ga0193951_1000575_pt1 | contig 16481 bp, 16 predicted proteins | sample BB_2_MG_FD_140370 | JGI IMG/M metagenome (GOLD analysis project Ga0193951, IMG submission 140370) | Microbial mat bacterial communities from the Broadkill River, Lewes, Delaware, United States - BB_2_MG | ecosystem: Environmental > Aquatic > Freshwater > River > Microbial mats | place: USA... | reverse complement strand
GCTTTTATTGAAAAAGCTCTTCTTGCTACTATCGATGATACTCTTTCTGCTGATCAACTTGTTGCTTTAACACTTGAAACAGGTAAATATGGAGTTGACACAATGGCTCTATTAGATTCTGCTAACACCGAAGCATATGGAAACCCTGAAATAACAGAGGTAAACATAGGAGTAAGTAACAAACCAGGAATCCTAATATCTGGTCACGACTTAAAAGATATTGAAGAGTTGCTTGCGCAGACAGACGGAACAGGAGTTGACGTTTACACACACAGCGAAATGCTTCCTGCTCACTACTATCCTGCTTTTAAGAAATATAAACATTTTATAGGTAACTATGGTAGCTCTTGGTGGGCTCAAAACGAAGAGTTCGAGACTTTCAACGGACCTATTTTATTTACAACAAATTGTATTGTTCCACCAAAATCAACAAATAAATATACCGATAAAGTATACACAACTGGAGCATCAGGTTTCCCTGGATTTAAGCACATTGCCGACCGTAAAGAAGGAGGAGCTAAAGATTTTAGCCAAATTATTGAACATGCAAAAAAATGTGCTGCCCCAACTGAAATTGAAAAAGGTACAATTATTGGCGGATTTGCACACAATCAGGTACTTCAATTAGCCGACAAAGTTGTTGACGCAGTAAAAACTGGTGCTATACGCAAATTCTTTGTAATGGCAGGCTGTGACGGTAGAATGAAAGACAGAAACTACTACACAGAGTTTGCAGAAAAACTTCCAAAAGATACTGTAATACTTACTGCTGGTTGTGCAAAATATCGATACAACAAACTTCAACTTGGCGATATAGGCGGTATTCCACGCGTACTAGATGCTGGCCAATGTAACGATAGTTACTCGTTAGCCGTTATTGCTCTTAAACTTAAAGAAGTTTTCGAACTTAACGATATTAATGAGTTACCAATCGCTTACAACATTGCTTGGTACGAACAAAAAGCAGTTATTGTTCTTTTAGCACTTCTTTCGTTAGGTGTTAAAAATATTCACTTGGGACCAACATTACCAGCCTTCTTATCTCCAAACGTAGCCAAAGTTTTAGTTGAAAACTTTGGTATTGCAGGAATAGGAACTGTTGATGAAGACATGAAGATCTTCTTATCATAACCATTAAAGCAATAGGGTGTTATAAACCCTATTGCTTACTTTTTTTATAGGAAATAAGAACTTTAATAATTAAATTCGAAACCTATTACATTGGAAAAATTATGATAAAATATGTTAAATTTCTAATCCCTCCTCCACGCTGGCGCAAGCCTGTTATTATTGTTTTAGGGGTTATGATTGGACTCTCAGCCTATCTTTTTCATGTAGCCAAAGCAACATCATATCTATCTGACGATCCAAAAACCTGTATCAATTGCCATATAATGGTACCTCAGTATGCAACTTGGGGACACAGTTCCCATCGCGAAAATGCAAGCTGTAACGATTGTCACGTTCCACAAGATAACGTTTTTAACAAATACTACTTTAAAGCTATGGACGGCCTGCGGCACGCTACAATTTTCACATTGAGGCTTGAGCCACAGGTTATTTTTATTAAGGATGCTGGTAAAAATGTGGTTCATCAAAATTGCATTCGCTGCCATGATAACCTTCTAACAGATGATAAACTACTAGCACAAACAGAAAAAAAAGCACATCCTAAAACGGACAGAGTATGTTGGGAATGCCACAGAGAAGTGCCACATGGACGTGTAAACAGTCTTTCGTCAACACCAAATGCTCGTACACCTGTTGACGATAGAGAATATCCAGAATGGTTGGTAAATACAATGAAAAAAGAAAAAAAATAAAATCTACTCCTATGAACAATTCAGAAAAAAAACAGAGAAAACCTTGGATTAACTGGTTTCTATTTATTTCATCGATGGTTGTTGTATTCCTTCTAGGATTATTAGCATCGGAAGTCATTGAGAGAAAAGCAGAAGCGCAATTTGCTTACACTCCACAAACCAAAATTGGCGAGTGGGAACCTAGAAATGAAGTATGGGGAGAAAATTTCCCTAAAGAGTTTCAATCTTACTATAAAACAGCAGAGTCTGATTTTAAGAGTAAGTACAACGGAAATCAAATGATCGATATGCTTGAAGTAGACCCTCGATTAGTTGTTTTATGGGCTGGATACGGCTTCTCTAAAGATTACAATCAAGGACGTGGTCACTACTATGCTGTTACTGATGTTTATAATACACTCCGTACAGGCGGCCCAACAGGCGATGAAGATGGTCCAATGCCAAGTACATGCTGGACATGTAAAAGCCCCGATGTTCCAAGAGTGATGAACGAAAAAGGAGTAGCTGAATTCTATAAAGGCAAATGGTCAAGATTAGGTTCTGAAATAGTTAATCCTATAGGTTGTGCAGATTGTCACGATCCTAAAACTATAAATTTAAGAGTTACCAGACCTGCTCTTATAGAAGCTTTCCAAAGAACAGGTAAAGATATTACCAAAGCTAGTCACCAAGAGATGCGCTCCCTTGTTTGTGCACAATGTCACGTTGAATACTATTTCAACAAACATACTGTTAAAGAAGCTAATTATTTGACATTCCCTTGGGATAACGGACAGAGCGTTGAGGCTATGGAGAAATATTATGATGATATGGAATTCTCGGACTGGACACACTCTATAAGCAAAGCACCTATGCTTAAAGCTCAACATCCTGGTTACGAAGTATATTTAACAGGTGTTCATGCATCAAGAGGAGTTTCTTGTGCAGACTGTCATATGCCATATAAATCAGAAGGAGGAATGAAATTTACCGATCATCAAATTCAATCTCCATTAAACAATGTTTCTAATTCATGTCAGGTTTGTCACAGAGAAGAGACTGATCAGCTTATTAAAGATGTATACGAACGTCAAGACAGAATAATTGGCAACAGAGATAAACTTGAAGAGTTAATTGTAAGAGCTCACATTGAAGCAAAAAAGGCTTGGGATTTAGGTGCCAAAGAAGACGAAATGAAAGATATTCTAATGGGAATACGTCATGCTCAGTGGCGTTGGGATTATGCAGCAGCCAGCCACGGCGGAAGTTTTCACTCTCCTGTTGAAACATCAAGAGTTATAGCAACAGGTATAGATATAGCTCAAGAAACTAGATTAAAGCTAGCTCGTCTTTTCTCTACGTATGGATTTAATGGTGAGGTTGATTATCCTGATATTTCAACAAAAGATAAAGCTCAAGAGTTTATTGGGTTAGATATGAAAAAAATTAGAGCAGAAAAAGAAACTTTTAAAAAGAACCTATTACCTAAATGGTTAGAAGAGGCTAAAGCTCGCGAGAGTAAAATGAATAGCTAGTTTTTTATAAAAAACACCTTTGAGACACACATAAGTGTGTCTCAAAAATTAAACCTTGATATTATGAAAAAATTAATATTGACTATTTTAATACTGTCTATTTTTGAAGGGTTTACAAACGCCCAATTCTTCGTAACAGGCGAATACCGGCCAAGAGCAGAATTCAGAAATGGATACAAATCATTATCAGTTACAGATCAAGAAGACGCTTATTTTATATCACAAAGAACACGTTTAAATATTATATTCAATAATGAGTATTTACGAACTAAATTAACTCTTCAAGATATAAGAACTTGGGGTAGCGAACCTCAATTAGCAGTTACAGATGGACTGTCGTCTATTCATGAAGCGTGGGGTGAAATTCTTTTTAACAAAGAAATATCACTTAAAATTGGCCGTCAAGAAATTATTTATGACGACCAACGCATTTTTGGTAATGTCGGTTGGACTCAGCAAGCTAGAAGCCATGACATTGCACTATTCAAAATTGAAAAAAGCTTTAAACTTCATCTAGGATTAGCTTGGAATCAAGATAAAGAGCAATTAAACACAAATTTCTATACAGTTGCAAACTACAAATCGCTGCAATTCGTTTGGTTTAACAAGATTTTTGGTAGATATTCATTAAGTGCACTTGTACTTAATAATGGAATCGAGAATAAGGTTGACAACATTAGAAGAATAAATTATAGCCAGACTTTTGGTCAAAGATCGGTATACATAACTGATAAATTTACTGGAACTTTAAATTTTTATATACAAACAGGCAAAGATGCGACACACATAGATTTATTTGCATATAATGCTCGTATTGATCTAGACTACAAAATTAGTGACAACATGAAAGCAATTGCTGGATACGAATTACTTTCAGGAAATGACATGGTTAATCCAGACGCTTCAAAAAATAAATCATTCACTCCTTTATATGGTACAAACCACAAATTCAACGGATGGATGGATTATTTCTATGTTGGCAACCATGCAAATAACGTAGGTTTACAAGATGTTTTTTTTGGATTATCGCTAAATCACAAAAAATGGAACATACAACTTCACAACCATGTATTCATGGCTTCAGCACCTGTTAAAAATCCAATTACATTAACAAAAGCAAGTGGCTATTTAGGCGATGAAATTGATATAACCGCCAAATATAACTTTACAAAGGATATTAATTTCTCTGTTGGATATTCGCATATGCTTCAGTCGGAATCTATGACATTTGTTAAAGGAATGGGAGATAAAAACGCGACAAATAACTGGGCTTGGTGTATGATTTCAATTACTCCTTCATTCTTTAATTCATCGAAATAGTCATATGGAACAAAAACGAAGAATTTGGGAGCATCCATGGAAATATAAAGAAGGATTTGTAATTGCTCTTTTCCTAATTATTATTGGATTTGCCATTCAATATAACACAAAAAATATTACAGTTATAAATATTAACTGGCCAACAAATATTTTAATAATAATACTATTTGCTGCTATTATAATAACACTTGCAACATTTTTTAGATCTTTCTATATTGTCAAATGGCTAGGTTCAATACCTGCATCAGTAAGCTCTATTAGTACATTTACAATCCTCACACTATTAATGGGTTTTATAGTTCAAGATCACTCAGCAAATCCCGAGTTTCTAAATAAAATAGGGCTATCAAATTTAACACATTCTTGGAGCTTTATTATTGCTCAAAGTTATTTACTAATAACCTTAGGTCTTGTTGTAGCTCGACGAATAACGCCAATAAACCTAAACAATATTGGATTCACTCTTAACCACTTAGGGTTATGGATTGTAATATCGGCTGGCGTTTTAGGCACAGGCGATTTACAACGACTTACAATGGATTTACAAGAGAATCAAACAAGTTGGATTGCAAAAGATTCGAAAGGTAACGAAATAGAGATGCCTTTTGCTTTTAAACTCAACGATTTTTCGATGCAAGAATACAATCCCAAAATTGGCATTGTTGACAACAATACAGGTAAACTTTTGCATAACGATGGTAAAAATCTTTTCCTTATAGAATCTGGGTTAAAGTGTACTATACTAGATTATAAAATTGAACTTAATAATTTTTTACATGAATCGGGCTACGTAATGGGTAGATTTGAACAAGTTAATGATATTGGAGCATCACCATCTGCATTTATTAAAGTTACCGACACAAAAACCAATAATATTATTACCGATTGGATATCGTGTGGAAGTTTTAGAATGCCCTATAAATCAATAAGAATAGATTCATTATACTCGGTAGTAATGCTACCCCCAGAACCTAAGGAATTTAAGTCGAAAGTAACATATTACACCAAAGATGGGGCAATTGAAAATGCAGAACTATTGGTAAATCATCCTATTAATGTTGATGGTTGGGAAGTTTACCAACTAAGTTACGACGACAAAATGGGTAAATGGTCTTCGTTATCAGTAATTGAACTTGTAAAAGATCCATGGCTAAACATTGTATATCTAGGTTTTTATATGATGATTGCTGGTGCAGTATTTCTATTCTTCAGAGGTAAAAAACTTAAAACAGATTAATTATGGCTTGGGTAAACTTTCCTATATATGCTTTAACTGTAGCAATACTTTGGATAATTGGAGCTACAGTTAGCTGGACTAATATAAAAAACAGTCATTTAATAGCCATTATTTCGACTATACTCGGAATTATTGTTTTTGGAATATTCTTAGGTAGATTATGGACTATACTTGATCGACCACCAATGCGAACACTTGGCGAAACAAGATTATGGTACTCAGCATTTCTCCCAATAATCGGGGTAATAACTTTTACTAGATGGAAATACAAATGGTTTTTAACATACAGCAGCTCATTAGCAATACTTTTTCTATTCATCAACTATACACATCCCGAAACATACAACAAAACATTAATGCCTGCTTTGCAAAGCATATGGTTTGTGCCTCATGTAATAGTTTATATTTTTGCTTATGCTCTGTTGGCTGCCTCATCAATTGTTGCTGTTAAAGGATTGTATGTAATCTACTTTAGCAAAAAAGATGATTTAGCTAATATTAAAACATTAGCCGACAATATAGTATACATTGGTTTTGCTTTTTTAACTTTTGGACTTCTTTTTGGCGCTATTTGGGCTAAAGAAGCTTGGGGTCATTACTGGACATGGGATCCGAAAGAGACTTGGGCATTTATAACATGGATGGGCTATTTATTGTACATCCATTTAAGTTATAAGCACAACAATAATTATAAAACTACATTTTGGATTTTAGCTCTTTCTTTTGTCTTTTTGCTACTTTGCTGGTTTGGAATAAATTACATGCCTAGCGCTGCTAATAGCGTACACACTTATTCTAATTAATTACCAAACTTATTATAAATAAAAATGGGTGCTACAAAAGCACCCATTTTTGATTCGAACAAAAAAACTAATTGACATAAAAACAAAAGTTTTAATTGCAGCTGACTAGACCACAATTGTTAATCAATTAACACTAAATTCATTTCAATTTACCTGCCATACACCTCATCTTATTAACAGCATGGCTATTATAAAAACACAAGGTATCAAAAATGAAAATCTCTCTTACTTTTGCTATAAGATAGGACACAAAACAACAAATACACTGTTCGATATATTAACACTGTACATTATTCATACAATTAAATTACGATTAACCACCAAAAAGATGTTTATAAGCATCAAAAATAAATTCCAATACAAATATTAGAGCTCTCAAAAGATTATACAAACAACCTGTTTAATTTAATACGAGAATAAACGTATATAATCAAACAACTTATTTGCTAATTTGCACATATGATAATTACAATAGCATTAATATTATCTGTACTATTCCAGTTTAGTGCATTTTTTATTACAATATCGCTAATTCGCAAAACGAAATTCAATATTTCGTGGATAGCTTTATCTGTAGGATTTGCTCTAATGGCATTCCGACGACTTATAGTGCTTATTGATATAAGTAATAATCCATACAGTAATATTGAAAATAATTTTGACAGCTGGATTGCAGTAATAATATCACTTCTAATGTTTATTGCATCTTTTTATATAAGACAAATTTTCAAACTTCAAAGCAAGATTAACAAACTTAGAAAAGAGAGTCAAACTAAAATATTATCAGCAATTATTAAAACAGAAGAACGTGAACGTCAAAAATTTGCAAAAGAACTACACGACGGTTTAGGTCCAATACTATCGTCAATAAAAATGTCACTTTCGGCAATTGATAAATCTATTATGAACCCGAAAAACGAACTAATAATAGACAAAACAGAAGTGGCTGTGGATAATGCAATAATATCTATAAAAGAAATTTCCAATAATCTAAGTCCTCATATTTTAGAACGTTTTGGACTAGAAAAAGCTATTAAGACTTTCACCGACACTATTGTTACATGCGAAAAACTGAACATAATAATATCGTCAAATTTAAACGGCAAACGCTATAACTATAATATTGAAGTAATTATTTACAGAATAATTGGTGAACTTATAACTAATACATTAAAATACGCAGCAGCATCAAAAGTAGATATATCTCTATTTAATTATCCAGATAAACTAGAACTATTTTATTCTGATAATGGCATAGGTTTTAAAATAAACAATATTGACAATAGCGGTATGGGACTTGTTAACATAAACTCGAGAGTAAAATCGTTAAATGGCTCTGTTGACATGTACAGCAAGCCAAAACAAGGTTTTTTTATTAAAGTAACAATACCGTTATGATTCCAAAATTAAAGATATATATTGTAGACGATCATAATTTATTTAGAGAAGGACTACTTTTTCTACTATCTAACAGTAATTTAGAAGCAGATATTTACGAAGCTGAAAATGGCGAACAGTTTTTAAATCAATTTCAATTAATTAACCCCGACATTATTTTAATGGATATTGAAATGCCTATTATTAATGGTATTACAGCAACACACGAAGCTCTTAAAATAAACCCTGACATAAAAATCATTGCACTTTCAATGTATGGTAACGAAAACTACTACTCAGAGATGATTGATGCTGGTGCTAAAGGTTTTCTCCTAAAAAACTCAAAATTCAATGATGTTAGAGATGCTATTTTAGACGTTTATAGTGGTAAAAATTATTTCTCTCCTGAGATTCTTGAAGGAATAATAAAAAACTTAAACAAGAAAAAATATAAAAAAGCTAATTACAATCTATCTGAACGTGAAGTAGAAATACTGTACAACATATGCAAAGGTTTCTCAAACCAAGAAATTGCAGATAATTTATTTATAAGCAAACGCACTGTCGACAAACACCGCGAAAACATTCTGCTTAAAACACAATCAAAAAACACTGCCGAATTAGTAGTATACGCCATTAAAAATAAAATTTTTGAAGTTTAGAGCTTATAAGTAGAAAAACGTACAAATACTATTTAACACCTATAATTTTTAATTACGTTTTAACACTGTTTTATTGCACAAATTAGTTATACATTTTTGTATTAGCAGCTTACTAATACAAAAAATAAAATGCAAATTATAGAAAACATAACAATAATAGGAGGTTTTGATAAAAAAGGTAATCCTGAAATTATAACCGAATTAATTGTTAACAAAGGCGAAATTATTGGCATTGTTGGGCCAACAGGAAGTGGGAAAAGCCAACTAATATCAGACATAGAACAGTTAGCTCAATTTGACACATCATCGAAACGACAAATTCTTATTAACGGCAAAATACCTAGCTACGAGCTCAGAAATAACCCACGAAAAAAAATGGTTGCCCAACTGTCGCAAAATATGAATTTTGTTGCAGACATGAGTGTTACAGACTTTCTCACCCTTCATGCCAAATGCCGCGGAAAATCATTATACGATGTAGGCAAAATAATAACTCTAGCAAACGAATTAACTGGAGAACCAATAAAGCAAAACGACAATCTAACAATATTAAGCGGAGGACAATCGAGAGCATTAATGGTTGCCGACGTTGCTATTATCAGCGAATCGCCTATTGTTTTAATTGATGAAATTGAAAATGCAGGGATAAAAAAATACGAAGCATTAGAATTATTGTCGGGACAGGGAAAAATTGTTTTAGTTGTTACTCACGATCCTGTTTTGGCATTAACGGCTCAAAAAAGAATATTCATGAAAAACGGAGCGATGCAGGGTATAATATACAGCACTATAGAAGAAAGAATTGCATCGGAAAAACTAAACATCATTGATAAAAACATGCTAGTATTACGTGAAAAAGTACGAGCAGGCGAAACTATCACAAATATAAATTTCTAAAAAAAACATTTAAATAATGAAATTAATAATTGTTGCTGGCACACCTGGAGCAGGAAAAACATCAATCCTTTTACATACCATTAAAATACTAAAACAATCATATAAACCTTCAGTTGTTAAGGTAGACTGCCTTAATACAGATGACGACAAACGATTTGCAAAACTAGATATTCCTGTACTATTAGGATTAGCTAAAGACATGTGTCCTGATCACTTCTCTATTTATAATATTCAAGAGATGATTGAATTTGCTAATAAAAACAAGTCGGATATGTTAATTATGGAGACTGCGGGTTTATGTCACAGATGTGCTCCGTATACAAACAATAGTATTGGAGTTTGCATTATTGACGCTACAAGTGGACCCAATAACCCAACTAAAGTAGGACCATTTTTAAGCAGTGCCGACATAGTTGCTATTACAAAAGGAGATGTTATTTCGCAAGCAGAACGCGAAATTTTTAGAGAACGTATTCTTGAGGTTAATCCCAATTGCAAAATTATTGACATGAACGGAATATCTGGTCAGGGTGCTGCTGAGCTTGCAAACATGATAAACAAAATAACAATTTGCGAATCAAAAACAGACTCTTTAAGACACAATGCTCCTTTCTCGGTTTGTACTCTTTGTGTCGGTGAAAGAAGAGTTGACAAAAAATATCATCGAGGTTTGCTACGAAAAATGGATGGTTTTCAACAATACATAGGAGAATAAAAAAAGATATTATTATGATAAAAGATATTATTAAAAACCTGCCAGGATATAATTGTGGAAAATGCGGATATTCTAGATGCGACAACTTTGCAGAAGATCTATTAAGCAATAATAAAAATGTATTGGATTGTTCGGTATTATCATTTGAAGAATTTAAAGATAATCGTCTAGCCATCGAAAAAGTTTTAGAACACAACCCAAATACAATATCTTATAACGAAAAAATTATTGGATTAATAGATTCATACAAAGCCGATATTACCTTAGATCCTATTGATGGAAGCAACTCATGCACTGAAGTATTACTACCAACATCAAACCATAAATTACGAATAAACGATATAGTTAAATACCGACCATTAGGTTGTCCAATAATACATTTCGCTAGAATAGTTGAAATTAAAGGGTTATTACTTTCGGTACATATTATAGGTCCAAAAAATAGAATTACAAACAGTGTTGATAAATCTATTGACATTGGTCCATGTATAATTATTGCATTTCATGGTAAGTATAAAGGTAAAAATATAAAAGTTGGTGAAACAATTCGCTTTTTACCATCGCATTGTATGATGCAAAAAGTACACTCTGGAGTAGTTGTTAACATTGAAAATAATAATGTAATAATTGAGGGAATAGATTTAAAAGTGTGGGATACACCTAAAACATATTAATCAAAAACTTAACAAATTAATTATTATGCTTATACCATTTATAATTCCTTTTATTATTGCAATATTCCTCTCGTTAAACATGGGAGGCAGCGGCACAGGACCTGCATTCTCTGCTGCTTTTGGTGCAAATATTATTAAACAAAGTTTAATACCAGGATTATTCGGAATTGCTGTATTTGTTGGAGCTATTGTAGGAGGCGAAGAAACAGCCAAAACCGTTGGAAAAGGTTTAATAAATCCCGATTTAATGTCATTTACAGTTGTATCAATTATTCTGTTTTCGGTTAGTATATCGCTACTAATAGCTAACCTATTTGGAATACCTCAATCAACCAGTCAGTCAACTGTGCTTGCTATAATAGCACCTGCAATATATTTTAATTCGTTAAATTCAAATAAACTGCTATATGAAGTATTACCTACTTGGTTTATAATGCCTATTGCTGCTTTTATAATATCATTTATGATTGGCAAATATATCTACAAGCCAATACGTAAAAAAGGGTATACAATATCTAAAAGAGTTAATAACAGCCCAATTGTTAAAGGCTTAATACTTCTTATGTCGTTATATGTAGCATTCTCCATAGGAACAAATAACGTAGCAAATGCGGCTGGTCCATTAGCCACAATGGCTGCCAACGAATTAAATATTGCACAAAACCATGCTGTCCATGTAATGATTTTAGCCACACTTATTGTTGCGCCAAGTTTTGGTATAGGTAGTTCGTTTTTTGGAAACAAAATTCTACACAAAACAGGAAAAGACATTATACTTTTTGGAAGAATTGAAGCTGTTATAATAGCTTTTATTTCGGGTAGTTTATTACTTACAGCTTCGTTAATAAAAGGAATTCCTACTTCATTAGTCCAACTTAATGTAGCTGCAATTATAGGCATTGGTGTAGCTAAATTGGGAGCAAAAAACATCTTCAGAAAAACCGAGGTAAACAAGTTTTTTGTTATGTGGCTTGTCTCTCCAGTAATAGCATTCATACTATCGCTAGGTTTAATATACTTAGCGGACAAAATAAATATTTTGTATTTGTAAGCAACAGGGTTTTAGCCAAATAATAAAATTAAAGAATCACTATTTTGATAATAAAAAGATAAAAAACAGCAAACCGAGGGAAGACTATTTTTAGTAACCCTCAGTTTTTTTTGCTTGTATTAGTTTTATAAACATTAGGCTCTGCATCTTACAAAATAACTGTCAAAAATTAGTTTGATACCATTACCGACGGGAATAGTGAATTCCTAAATTTGGTTTGATATCATTACCAATGGTAATAGTATATTTCTAAAATTGGTTTGACACCATTACCGACAGGAATAGTGTATTCCTAAATTTGGTTTGATACTATTACCGATGGAAAACTGTATTTCTAAAATTGGTTTAATACAATTACCGATGGGAATAGTGTTTTTTAAAATAAAGAAAGACTCCTCTCCTCTTATACCAAAGCTTAGTTTGCTTGTAAAGTATTTATTTGATTGCGTAGCACACAGAATCTAATGATATATATTATATTGCTACAATATTTTTTCGGCAACAACAATAAACGCAAAACTAGATTCCGAATTAAAAGGCGATTTTTTAAAATCGCCATAAGTGGCAGTAATTTTAAAACCATTCGATTCAATTCTACGCAAAATTTCATCAGGCAAGAAAGGTGTTAACACCTCACTATTTTCAAACAACTCGCCAGTACTTTTAACAGACAACCTAGTGTTGAAGGTAACTCTACCATCGTCTCGGTGCCAATTATATTCGCGTTCAAATTTTACAACATCATTCTCAATAAGAGGTAATATCGACTCTTTATCAGCGTCAAATCTATCGTAATTAACAACTTGAAAAATTAGTTTACCATTATTATTAAGTCGCTTATAAATATTATTAATAACTAAGTCCAGCTCACCAATATTTATTAAATGAGCAATGGTATTACCTAAACAATAAACCAAATCGAATGAGTTATCAACAAAAAACAAATCAAGATTTAGCATATTACCAATAGCTATTCTAGCTTTTTGACTCTTTTCGGTTACTTTGCTTTTGGCTAGTATAACCATCTCACTATTAAGATCGACACCAAATGCCTTATGCCCTTTATCTATTAAAAAAGGCAAAAAACCTCCCGTTGAGCAACCAATATCGAGAATAGCAGCAGACTGAGGTGGCAAAAAACTTCCAATAAAGTCGGTTTTAATTCTATCAACAGGAAAGATAAAATCGTAGTAAGAAGAAATGCTAGTATACATTGGATTTGAGATTTTTAATATAAGATGTCATATGTATGATAATGATTTCACTATTTTGCTTTTTTGTTAAGCACTGCCGCCTTTCGCATCGCATTAGAAATTACTTTTAACTCATTAGCCTCTCGCTACAATAGAGTAGCCTCCTCTTTAGTAATCAACTTCAATTCAACCAACAACTCAAGTCAATACATAGTTTTATCAGACTCTTCAACAACAATACCGAGTTTAGATATAAATTCTGCAATTGATCAATAACTAAAAAGTGGACCCAAACAACTGTACTTTCATAAACCATACTTCTCTCTTTTTAATAATTGATTCCTGCTGCCATAATATTTTTCGGATCGAATGCGTGACAAGGTGTAACTGCATAAACCATATTACATGTTGGGCATTTACTACAAAATTCAGCCATCTCAAATGTATTTCCACATTCTACACACTCAATTTCCATTGGCATTGGCATTAACTGATCGGCAAAACCCATCATACGTACCTTATCGGCTATTTGTTTGCCATTCTCGAAACTTCCTGAACATCCGTCGTGCATAATTTCTTTATTTATTAGTTATTAATTAATGGTTATCAGAAAATCGCCATCTAACCATAAAACTGTTTTATATTACTTCTAAACTATTTATATATATTACTGATCAAGTATCTATCAAAAGCTTTACATCAAATATCTTAAATCTTATATTTTACATTCTACACAACCGAAGTAATAACCTCTCCATTACGAATTCGGTGTCGTAAATTTTGAACAACTTTATCCATTTCGTTAAGCTCGGTAAGCAATTCTCGCTCTTTATCTGTTGTATTTAAAACCATATTAATACCACCATTCTTAATAACAATTCTACGATCACCCATAAGTGCTAAAATTGGATCGTGAGTAGCCATAAGTACAATTTTCTCTTCGCCGACAAGAAGCTCAAGAGCCTTTTTACGGTCGATACCAGCATTCTCAATCTCGTCGATAAGCACAATAGGACTTTTGCTAAGAATAGCAGTATCGGCAATCATAAGAGCACGACTTTGTCCACCACTAAGACTAGTTATTGGAGTCGACAATTCAAACTTTTCGCCAGCCAAGTTATTTGCCGAAGCAATAATACGCTGAATTACATCTTCAATATTTTCAACCAAACGACTCTGAGCATGAAGCTCCAAAAATTCGTATACTGTCAGATCCATCACAAAATTCATATTTTGCGAAAGCTGCGCCACCAATTTATTACCCGACGACAATCGCCATTTTTTATCAGACACCTCGCCGTTAATAAGAATTGATCGCGAAGTAGGAGTATCATTCTGAGCCACCCACTCTATATCGCCCAGCAGTCGGCTTTTGCCCGAGCCTGTTGGACCTACAATGCATACTATCTCGCTTTTTTTAATTGTAAGCGATTCAAAATTCTCCTTTTCACCAAACTTATTTGTACCTGGTAATATTGTAAGACTATCGACACCGCTATCAATATCGTCACCTAAAAACGAAAGCATTTGGTTAATATACTCAACCAACGAATTTTCCATTGTATCGAAGTCAATGGCACGATCTTCGGCCTCATCATCGTCGAAACTACGAATAAAGTCGCTAAACGAAAGTTGTTCGTTTGTATCAATCTCTAAACTTTGATCAGAGAAAAAGCCATCAACAAAAGGGTATTTATTACGAAGCTCGGCAATAGGAATTCTCTTTATATCCTGAATACTAATCATTTTTTTCGTCCTCCATATTTATTTTACGAACATTACCCATTTGGTACGAAGCACCAATTCTTGTTTCTCCAAGACAGTATGAACACATAGCCGACGGCATCGAGAAACGCAATTTCTTACCAACCAATGTGTCAACATCTGTATTTTCGTCGTACAATAATGTACTAAGTTCAAATGCACCTTGCCCAGTAAGTCCATTAACATGCATTGTAATAGCCGAAGGATTCACTGTTTGCACTCGCGATGCAAAAACCTCACGCTCTGCCTGCGAAACAATATCGCCCTTAGTTATAATAACTATATCAGCCATTTTTAACATAGGACCAACCTTTTTTGGAGTATTAATTCCACTAAGATTATCGATTACACAAATCGACTTAATATCTTTAATATATGGCGAACAGCGGTTACACAAACCTGCACTCTCGGTTATAAGCAAGTCGAGACCTAATCCACGTCCCCACTGAGCAACCTCTTCTACATTACTAACAAAATAATGATCGGGACATTGCGAACCAGAAAGCCCTTTACGAACAGGTACTCCAGCTTTCTCGTATAACTTATCGTCGTCGGTAGCAAGGCAGTCGAACTTAACAACGCCAACCTTCAAACCACGATTTTTAATGGCATCTATTGTTTTTATAATTACCGAGGTTTTTCCTGTTGAAGGAGGACCCGAAAATGTTACTAGATTCATGGTGATTTTGTTTTTAGTCATTAGACATTCTAAACAACTTGTCTACAATATTTTTGCTTTAGCGTCTGGTCTAGGGGCTTTAGTTACTAATATTCTTGCAACTACATCGCTTTCATTACTTATATAATGAACAATATTAGCAGGACTCTCAATCAAATTATCTCTATCAAAAACTAATGATTCGTCTGCAATATGTATTGTAGGAGCACCTTCTAAAACATAAAAGAACACATCCACAGGAGTTTTATGTGGCTTTAAAGCTTCTCCTGGCAATAAAGTAATATGCATTACCTGTGCCGAGGCATCGTTATACAATTGTCTAACATCTACTTTGTGCGGATTTTCTTTTATAGGTTCTGATTTAAAATTTCTGTGTATCATAATTATTTGGCTTTTGGTTATTTATTATAAAATATAACAAGTACAATCTCTTATTACTAAGTACTATTTAACTGCATTATTAAACAATCTTTCGCAATGAGTAATTAATGCACCTATATCGTTATTGTAGATGTAGTCCCAACCAACCCACATAAATTTATTATCGACAGGTAAATTATTATCAACATCGGGATGAACACTAGGAAATAATCCCTGATGAGAAAGTAATTCTCCAATCTCTTTCGACATAAACACATCGACAATGGCTTTAATTTTGTCCTTTTTACTCTTCTTAGTCAACATAAATATTGGACTGATAATAGCTCCATCTTTAGGCCAAACAGCTTCCATGCTACTTCCTGGTTTTACCATCTTTGTAAAGAAATAAGGC
>Ga0193951_1000570_pt1 | contig 16552 bp, 13 predicted proteins | sample BB_2_MG_FD_140370 | JGI IMG/M metagenome (GOLD analysis project Ga0193951, IMG submission 140370) | Microbial mat bacterial communities from the Broadkill River, Lewes, Delaware, United States - BB_2_MG | ecosystem: Environmental > Aquatic > Freshwater > River > Microbial mats | place: USA... | reverse complement strand
TTTCATTGCAACTGTTATTGCAAATACAGCAGCAAGTGCTAAAATCGCACCAGCCATATAAGCTCTAATCACAGTATCTTTAGTAGACATATAAACTTTTGATTCACCAGAATCAACCATTTTTGTTACGAATTCAGATGGTTCTAAATACGACATTGTTTCTCCTTTTTAATTGTGTAAACCTATTTTAATACCTAAGTATTTTTTACATAAAGAATTAAAACAAATAAAGTGAGGAAAAAAATAGGAAAACTAAAAATAGCTGTATAATTTTTAACCAAAGAGAAAAATATAAACTGTTTATATTTATTTATAATAAGAATAAAAAAGGTTAAGTAATCAAAAAGTCAATTATATATCTGTTTATATTTTTCTTGCTATCACTATTTTTTATTATTGGTTATACGATTAAAAACTCTTATACAGTTCAAGAACAACTCTTAACAGATAGTTTAAAAAATAAAGCTGTTGCGATATTTGATTTAATTGTGGATATGAGACATTGGAATGCCCAGTATGATGGTGTTTATGTAAAATCAGAAAAATTAAAACCAAATCCATATCTAAATCCAAACTCAATAAAATCTGAAAATGGTGAAACAATGGTTTGGGTAAATCCAGCTTTTATGACAAGACAAATATCTGATATTGCAAGTTTAAGAGATGGCTTTAAATTAAAAATCACAAGTAATAAACTTATAAATAAAAATAATGCTCCTGATGAGGATGAAAAAAAGATTTTAGATCAATTTGATAAAGATCCAAATATCCCATATTGGTGGGAAATAAAAGATAATGAGTTTAAATTTATGGGAGCTTTAAAAACTGAGCAAGCTTGTTTGGTTTGTCATGCGAAACAAGGTTATAAAGTTGGAGATATAAGAGGTGGTATTAGTGTAACTTTTGATGTAGAAAAAGAGTTTCAACAGTTAAAAGAGATAAATAAAGATAAAGAACAAACAATAATATTTTTAATAATCGCAGCAATTGGCGCAGTAATTACATTATTAATCCACGAATATACTAAAAGATTAAATGAACAAAAAATTTCAAAATTAAATGAATCCTTGGAGATAAAAGTAAAACAACTTGATGATTTTAATCAAACACTACATAATAAAGTAAAACTAGAAATTGCAAAACAAAGAGAAAAAGAAAATTTATTAATCCAACAATCAAAATTAGCAGCACTTGGAGAAATGATAGGAAATATAGCTCACCAATGGAGACAACCAATAAGTGCAGTAAGTGCTATTATGATGAATATAAAATGGACAGCAATCTCTCAAGGAGGAGATACAAAATTTTTAGATGAAAGAATTAAAGAAGCAAATGAACAACTAAAATATATGTCACAGACAATAGATGATTTTAGAAATTTCTTTAAACCTACAAAAGAAAAAGAGTATTTTGATTTAAAAGTTGAGATAAAAAAAGCTTACAAGATATTAGAAGCTTCTTTACAACATAGCAATATAAATCTTCAAATATTCTCTTCAAATGTAGTTACAGCCTATGGTCATGCAAATGAATTTTCACAAGTTGTATTAAACCTAATATCAAACTCTAAAGATGTATTAATCGAGAGAAATATATTAGAACCAAGAATTGAAATACATATTTCTCAAGATGAACAAAATGTATATTGTGAAGTAAAAGATAATGGTGGAGGAATAGAAGATAAATATATAAATAGAATCTTTGAACCATACTTTACTACAAAAGAACACCATGGTACTGGTATTGGATTATATATTTCAAAAGAGATTATTGAAAAACATATGCAAGGAAGTTTAAGTGTTGAAAATATATCAAATGGAGCAAATTTTATAATCACAATACCTATAAAAAAGGAAGAAAATGCAACAGTTTGAAAGACTAAAAAATAAAACTATCTTACTAGTTGAAGATGAAAGAATAATAAGAGAAAACATATCTTCTATGTTGAAGTTTTTTTTTAAAGAAGTTTATACTGCAATTGATGGTTATGACGGACTTGATAAGTATGAAAACTATTTACCTGATATTATAATGACAGATTTAAAAATGCCAAATATGAGTGGATTTGAACTTATAGATGAACTTCAAAAACGAGAGAGTAACTCATACACTATTATAGTATCTGCTCATACAGATACAGACCTTTTGATAAAAGCTATTCATAATGGTGTAGATAGATATCTAATAAAACCAATTACTGAAGATGAACTATTTGAAACCTTTGATGCTTACTTTAAAAAACTTGATAAAGAAGTGCCTCAAAGTGTACAGTTAGATTCAAATATGAGTTTTGATTTAAATAAAAATCAAATCATACTTGATGGAGAAGAATTACATCTAAATAAAAAAGAAACAATGCTATTGAAACTTTTATGTAGTGATGTAAATAAAACTTTTTCATATGAAGAAATAGAGTATCAAGTATGGGGCAGTTCATCTATGAGTTTAAGTGCAATTAGAAGTGTTGTTAGAGATTTAAGAAAGAAAATAGGGCAGGATTATATTATTAATATTTCTGGAATAGGTTATCGACTTAGATAAATAATACCTAAGTAATAGTTTCAATTATGTTCGTGCTTAAATAAAAAATTTCGAATATTTAGGTAAATCATTTTGGTATAAATAAAGTTTAATAAATTTAAATGTAAGAAGATGTAAAACATAGACTATTCATACTGTTGTGTCAGGATTTGATAGTTATTGAAATTATGTGATAATTTTTACAGGTTGTTGAACTTGTTATTGCGACTCATCTTTTAATATGCTATTCCCTGTTAACATAATATTAATCTAAGATAAAAGAAATAAAAGAGATAATATAAAAAAATTATTTAAATAATTTACAAAGGATGAAATAAATGAAAAGTTTAAAAAAAACGCTAGCTGTTGGAATATTCAGTTTAAGCGTAATACTCCCACTACATTTATTTTCAGATACCCTAAGAATAGCTACCGATGAATGGTGTCCTTATGATTGTTTAGCTGGACAAAATAATGGAAAAGTTGGTTATTTAGGTGATTTACTAGTTGAGACAATGAAAGCAAGAGGTCATAAAGTTGAGTTTGTAGAAGTTAGTTATACTCGAGGTTTAGAACTGGTACGAGAAGGTAAGCTAGATGGTACAATGGCTTGTTTTAGAGAAGAAGCACCTGATTTTATTTTTCCAGATTTTCCACTTGGGAAAAGTAACAGCACTTTTTTTAGTCTTAAAGACTCTTCTTGGAAATATACAGGAACTAAGTCACTAGAAGAAGCTAAAATGATAGGTATAATTGATGGATATGATTATGTTGACCCTAAAGTGATGAATTATATTAATAAAAAACCAAATAATGTTTTAGCAATAAAAGGTGAAAAACCATTGGAAAGATTATTAGAGATGTTACTTAACGGTCGTATATCTACTATTATTGAAGACAAAAGTGTTTTACAATATAAAATTAATCAAATGGCTAAAGCAGATATGATAAAAGTATCTGGTGTGACAGATGTAGTGATTGATGTATTTGCTAGTTTCTCACCAAAAAAAGAAAGCTCAAAAGAGTATGCAAAAATTCTATCTGAAGAAACTATAAAAATGAGAGAAGATGGACGATTAAAGGTTCTTTTAGATAAATATGGAATTAAAGATTGGCAATCAAAGTAAAAGGTTTAGTATTTAATGATTAACTCTTTATTAAAACGTTTTCGTCAAAGTATTGCTTTGCATCTATTAACTACAATATTTAGTTTTTATTTCTTAGTTGCAGTTGTTGTGACAGTTGTTCAGCTTTATAAAGAATATGAAGATACTAAAGCTAAATTTTACAAAGAAATTCAAACCTTGCCAGCTACTTTCAATAGAGGAATTGTCGACTCTGTTTGGACTTATAATAAAGAGTTATTGCAATCTATTTTATTAGGTATGCATAATTTACCTATTGTAGTTGGAATTAAAGTTGAATCAATTGATCATAAAATGGACTTTCAAATTGGTGCAGTATTAAATGAAAAAAATGAGATTACTTACTATGATTCTTCTGGAAAACTAACAGAGCAAAAAGAGTTTGGTTTGGGTACAGATACCCTGTTTAAGCATGAATTTCCTATGGAATATACAGGCGAGGGATTTGAGCAAAAAGTACCTTTAGGTCAAGTTACACTATATTCAAATAATCAGTTAGTATTTGATAGAGTTAAATATGGTTTTATTCTTATTTTAATCAATTCTATTATCAAAACAATTGCACTATGGTTTATCATATATTATTTTATAAGAAAATATTTAGGACGACCTTTAGAAGAGTTTACTAGCAAAATACGTAAACAAGATATTCACTCTCCTCAAACTATTGATTTAAACATTCCAGGGACAGATACAAATGAACTACTAGTATTAAAAGATAGTTATAATCAAATGATTCAAGGCCTAAATGAACATAAAGTTCTTAGTATCACAGATAAACTTACAGGAGTTTTTAACAGATTAAAACTTGATGAAGCCCTAAATGATGAATTTAATCGTAGTAGTCGATTCAAAAGTAGTTTTGGTGTTATTATTATAGATATTGATTATTTTAAAAAAACCAATGATACTTATGGTCATCTAGTTGGGGATGAAGTACTTATTGAGTTCGCTAAAATACTTAAAAAAAATATTCGTAAAATTGATGTTTTAGGACGATGGGGAGGAGAAGAGTTTATGATAATATGTCCTCAAACTGATTTGGAAGGCACTAAAAAAGTAGCCCAATCTCTTTGCGAAACAATTAGTAAATATGAATTTCCAACAGTTGGTAATATTTCCGCAAGTTTTGGAGTATCTATGTATGATGGTGATGAAAATATAGATAAAATTATTGCACGTGCAGATAAAGCTTTATACAAAGCAAAAGAAAACGGTAGAAACAGAGTTGAAATTAAGTAATAATTATACTAGAATATCTTACTTTTAGATTATTTCACTAATGAAAAAATTGTTCCAAAAAAAGTTGAGAATTGGAGTATCTTAAATAATATAATAACCAGTTGTCATTCCTTTATAATTTAATATTCTATTTGTGATACAAAACTTTAAACACTTCCTAAAAATAAAATTATTTAATTAATCTTTCATTAACTTCTTATTAGAAAACTGTTAATTGTGATGGATTATAATTGTTTTATGACTTAAAAGGAAACGCGAAACCTTTTAAAGTTCAAGAACGATTTTTAAACATTTTTCTCTCCTAAAATAGAGAAGGTTCTTTTGAACCTTTTTTATTTATACTTTTTCAATTTTAACAGCACTGTGATTATAATCAGGCTGTAATGAGTCTTTATCATATAAATCATTTGTTAAAAAGTTTACTTCTCTATTACTTACGGGTATAAATATACTATCAATTCTAATATCATCATTTACAATTGCTTTTGATTCTATCTCTCCTCTTTTTGAGATGATTTTAATAGTATCCCCTGTTAGTATTCCTAAGTCTTTGGCATTTTTACTATTTATTTCACAAAAATTTAGTTCTTTATGTTTTAAAAGTGTTTTTGGAAGATTTGTTTTTGTTCCACTGTGCCATTGATCTCTTGTTCTTCCTGTTAGAAGTGTAAGTGGAAATTTTAAATCAGTTTTTTCACTTAATAGTTTATTTTCTACAAAATAAATATTTGCTTTTTTATTTTTTGTATAAAATTCTTTATTTTCTCTAATTTTCTCTCCCCAAATAAATGGTTCATTTGCTAAGTCATCATAAGATGCTTCATAGATATTTAGATGTGGATTTAATTTTGTCATTTCTTGATACTCTTCAAATATCTCTTTTGGAGATGCAAAGTCAAAGGCTTCTTTATATCCTAGCTTTTGGGCAATTAATTGAAAAATTTCCCAATCAGGTTTACAATCTATTGAAATTCTTGTTAACTTTTCTTGTTTTGTAATTGTTCTATCAAGATTTGTTTGAGTTCCTTCTTTCTCTCCCCAAGGAGCTGCAGGAAGTTTTATGTGTGCAAATTTTGATGTTTCAGAGTTTTCATAAGCATTTATATCTACAACTAAAGGAATTTTTTTCATTAGCTCTTCCATTTTATTTCTATTTGGAAGATGATATATAGGGTCTGTGTGACATACTATTAGTACATCAAGATTTGCTTCTAACATTTGAGTTGCTGTAAGTCCTGGCTGATTTGATACTTTTGTTGTATTCCAAAATTCATTTACTTTTTTTATAGATTCTGCTTCAAATCCTAGATGAACAGCAAGCATAGTTGAAAGTCCACCAACTTCTCTTCCTCCCATTGCATTTGGCTGACCTGTAAGTGAGAAAGGACCATTTCCTTCTTCATATATTTTACCAGTTAAAAGGTGGGTATTTATTATTGATAAGTTTTTATCTACACCTTGAACTGATTGATTAATTCCCATTGTCCAAGCAGTAATAATATTTTTGTTTTCTTTATACATTTGCCAAAACTCTTCAAATTGCTCTTTTGAAAGTCCAGTTCTTTTTAACATCTTAGTAACAGGAATTCTTTTGAATTTATTTTTTAATAATTCATAATTATTTACATACTTTTCTACGAATTCCTCATCAACTAGTTCTTCATCAATTATTCTTTTTGATACAAGATTAAAAAAATCAATATCACTTCCAGGTTTTAAAGGTAAGTGTAAATCTGCAATTTTAGCAGTATCTGTAAATCTTGGGTCGATTACAATAATTTTAAGACCTTGTTTTTTTGCAGTTTTTATTCTATTGTGAAAAACAACGTGTGCTTCTGCAGTATTTGCTCCAACAAGTATTAATAAATCTGACTTAAAAATATCATTCATTCTAACTGGAACATAATCAATTCCTAAAGATTTTTTGTATGCAACAACTGCACTTGACATACAAGTTCTACTATTTGTATCTACATTATTTGTACCAATAAAACCTTTCATTAGTTTATTTGCAATATAGTAATCTTCTGTTAGAAGTTGTCCTGATAGATAAAAACCAACCTTTTCTTTTGGAGAAATAGCTATTTTTGTAGCTATTTCATTTATCGCATCATTCCATGAAGTGATTTTAAAGTCTTTATTTATATCTTCTCTTATATGAGGTCTAAGTAATCTTGTAGGAGTTTGAATACTTATAAGTTCTGAAATACCTTTTGAACAAAGTTTTCCTTCATTTGTTGGGTAGACTACATCACCTATTAATTTATTTTCTTCAAATTCAAGTCCACATCCAACACCACAATATCCACAAACTGACTTAATCATTTTTCATCCTATAACTTTATAATTATTATTTAAATTTCAATATGATTATATAATAATACTTAATGTAAAATTAAGATTTAGATGTATTAAATATATACAATTCTGGATTTTATTTTAAAAATTGAAGAAAAATATAAAATTTATAATGTAAAATTCAATTTTTACTAAGCTTACTTCTTTTATTTATACTATTTTCTAAAATATTAATGGAGTTAAATAGTTTCTAATATTTAATTAATGTAAAATTAAGGTTTATTAACACTAAATAGACACTAAATTATGTTTTTATATGTATGTAAAAATTTATTAATGAATAATTAAGTTTAATTTGTATAAAAAATGAACAATAAAATTATATATTTAGTAAAACTCTATGTTATCATTTTTCATCAAAACATTCAAGGAGAATAAAAATGTTAAAACAAGTGTTAAAAATAGGATTAGGTTTATCATTAGTTGCAAGCTCATTATTAGCAGCTCCAGAAAAAACAAAATTAAAAATTGGTTTTATTGCATTAACTGATTGTGCACCATTAGTAATTGCAAAAGAGAAAGGTTTCTTTGCTGCTGAGGGATTAGATGTTCACGTTGCAAAAGAAGGAGGAGGATGGCCTGGTATTCAACAAAAAGTAATTTCTGGTGAATATGACTTTTCTCATGCACTTGCAGGTATGCCAATTGCTGCCACATTAGGTATAAATGGTGATGCAAACTTACAAGCACTTTTATCACTTGATTTTAATGGTAATGCTATTACTTATGGTAATAAAATTATTGGAGAAATGGAAAAATATGGTTTAGACAAAACAAAAAGACCTGTTAGTGCTGATAGTTTAAAAAAATATATAGATGCAAAACATAAAGCAGAAGGTTCAAATTATCAACCATTAAATTTTGGTATGGTTCATCCAGTTTCTACACATAATTATGAGTTAAGATATTGGATGTCTGCAAGTGGTATTAAACCTGATGAAGATACTACAATCAAACCTTTCCCACCACCAACAATGCCACAAAATTTAATTGCTGGGAATATTGAAGGATATTGTGTTGGTGAGCCTTGGAATTCAAGAATTGTACTTAAAGGAGCTGGCTCTGCACTAGTTACTAATTATGATATTTGGAATAACAATCCTGAAAAAGTTTTACAAGCAAGAGCAGATTTTGTTAAGAAAAATCCAGAAACTACAAAAGCAGTTATGCGAGCAGTCATAAAAGCTCAAATGTGGTTAGATGCATCTTGGGAAAATAGAGAAGAGGCTATTAAATATTTAGCTCAAAATAATTATGTAAAAGCTCCAGTTGATGTTTTAAGAAAATCTATGTCTGGGACTTTTCTTTATAATAAAGGTGTAGACTCTGAAAATCCAATGTTTAATGTCTTCGCTAATTATTATGCATCATATCCATTTTATTCACACGGTATGTGGTTTATAACTCAAATGTATAGATGGGGACAACTTGATAAACCTGTTGATATGAAAGCAACTATTGAATCTGTTTATAGACCAGATTTATTTGAAGAAGTGGCTAAACAAGTTGGATATACATTACCACCAAGTGCTTGGAAAAAAGATGGTGTTGATGAATATAATAAATTCTTAGATGGAAAAGTTTGGGATCCAAATAAAGCTGTTGATTATATCTATGATTTCAAAGTAACATCTCCAAAAGTTACAAAAGATGAATTAATGAAAGTTAATAAATGGACAGTTGAAACTAAACAACCTTCATATGTTTGTCCATATGGACCAGCAGGTTGTGCAGATCCTAAGTTTGTTACAAAAAAATAGTTTAAAGTTAATAAAGGTTTAGGCTCTACTTACAGAGTCTTTGCCTTTTTGAGTAGTTAAATTTTTAATTAATCAAAAAGGTAAAAGAAGAAAAAAGGAAATAAAAATGAATAAAGAGACATTGAAAAAGATAATTCTTCCTGTGATTGTATTTGTAATAATCGTACAAATTTGGTCAGGAATTTCTGTATATATCCCTGGTTTCCCAACACCAACTGATACTTATGTTCACGCATTTGGAGGAACAACAAGTGATGGAGAAGAATTATCAGGGGTTTTATCAGATCCTTTTTATGTGGCTAATCAAGATGACAAAGGTATTTTTTGGCAATTAGTTGAATCTTTAAAAAGAGTTTTTGGTGGATTTGCCCTTGCAGTAATTATTGGTATTCCAATTGGTTTAATGGTTGGTATGAGTAAAAATATTGAGTATGCACTTGATCCTTTTATTCAAATTTTAAAACCAGTATCTCCTCTTGCTTGGTTACCATTATTACTATTTGCATTTAAAGATATTGATAACACTGCCATGTCAACAATTTTTATTACATCGATTTGGCCAATTATTATAAATACTTCTTTAGGTGTTAAAAGTGTAAGTGAAGATTATTTAAATGTTGCAAAAGTCTTAAGTTTTACTCCACTTGAAAAGGTATTTAAAATTATATTACCAGTTGCTGTTCCTTATATTTTTACAGGTATGAGACTATCATTAGGAATTGCATGGTTAGTTATTGTTGCAGCTGAAATGTTAACAGGTGGTATTGGTATTGGTTTTTGGATATGGGATGAGTATAACAATCTTGCATATCATAATATTATCATTGGTATTATAGTTGTAGGTATTGTTGGATTTATATTAGATATTTTAATGGGTAAAGTTGCCGATTATTTTGATTATAGAAAAAAAATGTAGTAGAAGGGCAAATAAATGAGCACAGAAAAATTTTTACAATTAGAAAATATTCATAAAGCTTTTCCTCTTCCTGGTGGAAAAGAGTATAAAGCTGTAGTTGATGTAAATGTTAACATAAAGAAAAATGAAATCATATCAATCATTGGACATAGTGGTTGTGGAAAATCTACACTACTTAATATGATTGCAGGACTTGATGGTCAAACACGAGGAAATATTATATTAAACAATAAAGAGATAAAAGGGCCAGGACCTGAACGTGCAGTTGTTTTTCAAAATCACTCACTTCTTCCTTGGTTAACTGTTTATCAAAATATTGAGTTAGCAGTGAAAAAAGTAATGCCTGAATTAAGTTCAAGTGATTTAAGAAAAAGAGTAGAACACTTTATTTCAATGGTTAATTTAGATCATGCAATAGATAAATTACCTGGAGAAATCTCAGGTGGTATGAAACAAAGAGTAGGGATTGCTAGAGCACTTTCTATTAAACCCGATGTACTACTTATGGATGAACCTTTTGGAGCTTTGGATTCTTTAACAAGAGCAAATTTACAAGAGCACCTTATGAGAATTCAGGAGAGTGTACAAAATACGGTTATTATAATTACCCATGATATAGATGAGGCTGTGTTATTAAGTGATAGAGTAATTATGATGACAAATGGACCTGAAGCCACTATTGGAGAAATACTTGAAGTTAATATTCCAAGACCAAGAGATAGAGTAGCTCTTCAAAGTAATCCTGAATACATAAGATGTAGGGAAGCTATTTTAGATTTCTTATACAAGAAATTTGCAAAAGAAGATGAGTAAATTTATTCCTCTTCTTTTTTTATATTAAACTCTTTTATCATATTATCTGCAAGTATTCCTAAATTTGTTTTATCTATAGTATTTTCAATATTTTTTGTAAGATTCAAAATGTTTTTATGAAATTTTTCAAAAAAATGTAATATTTTTGGGTCTTTTTTTTCAGGGTTATTAACTAATGCTCCTTCATCAAGCATTTGTATTACTAACTCTTTTTTACCCATAAATGCAGCATAGTTAATAGGTCTCACTCCAAAATCATCTGCAATATTTATGACTTCACTGTTATATGAATGAATTAACTTAAAGTATCTTGTTGTATCTTTCCAGATACAACTATGAAGTATGCTTCTTCCCTTATTGTCTCTTGCAAAGCAATCTGCCTTATTTTCTAGTAGAAGTTTTACTGTATATTCACATTTTTCTGCAACTGCTTTATGAAGTGCTGTTAATCCATCTTTATTTTTATCATTTATATTAACACCTAAGTTAATTAAACTTTGAATAGTTCCTAAATAGATTTTTTTATCTTTGATTGTATGATGAGAATTGTAATCCATCAGTTTAAAGATTATATTATTCCCATCTTTGTCTTTTTGATTCATGTTAAGACCAATATTTTTTAAAAACTTAAATAATTTAAAGTTAAAGTGAATTATAGTTTCAAAAAATAAAGGTTCACCCTTTGAATTCAATTGATTTAAATCTACAGTGGAATTTTTAAGAATAGTTTCTAAAACAGTAGCGTACTCTCCATCTTCATTTAATAGTATTTCTAACTCAAAATTTATCTCTTTTCGATTTTCACTGTGAAGTATGATATCTATAAGTGTTTCTATAATAGTAACACCAAATTTATTTTTTATATTTGGATTAGCACCATGTGCTAGATAAAGTTTAATTAACTCACTATTTTTAATTCCATTTAAAACTAAAATTGTAAATGCAGTTTCTCCATTTATATTTTCATGATTGATATCTAGTTTATTACTATTTAGAAATATCTCAATTAACTTACTTTCTTCACTTCTTGTTGCATGAAAAAATGCATTTTCTTCTTTATCATCTACTGCATCTATTTTTACGCCTTTTGCAATTAAATGCTTAATCATTTCAAGATGACTTTCTCTAGTTGTTTTATCATCTTTTGGGGTATTGAAAAAATGATTTATTGATTCCATTAATATGGTTGTATTGTCAGAACTTTTACTATTTATATCACATCCAAGACTAACAGCTTTTTCTAATATTTCTAAGTTTTCAATACCTTTAGATATTGTATAAAATAAAAAGTTTTTACCATTTTTATCTTTTATTGTAGGATCTGCACCTAAATCCATAAGTAGCAATGCTAAATTTTTATCTCTTAAAACTGTTTCTTTATGTAAAATGGAATTACCATCAAGATTTATTTGATTTATATTTATATCTTTTTTGAGAGAACCTACTTTTTTGATAAGTTCTAAGTTGCCATTTGCAACTGCATCAAAGATAAGATTATTTCCATGGATATCACTATTATTTAATAAGGTAGTTTTTCCTAGAATATAGTCAAAAACTTTATTGTTTGCACTAATTGCTGCATCTTGTAAAGCAGTTCTTTTAAAACTATCTAAATGATCTATATTTACACCATTTTCAATAAGTATTTGAAGTATGGCACTGCTTCTTGCTTCAATTGCATAAAATATAGCAGTTTGGCCCCGCTCATTTTCCGCTTCTATATTAATTCCGTTATTTATTAGCCAAACAACGCTTTTTATTAATCCTTTTTTGCAGCATATATTAAAAATTGATTCTTCATTTTCATAGATATTATTTAAATCTAATTTTAATTCATTTTGCATTTTTTCTATTTTAATTGGGTCAAAGTCAGTATTTAATAACTCTTCTACAAAATTATCTCTATCAAATTTCTGCTTATTTAAAAGTTTTTTTAACATGTCAATTACCTATTACAAAGAAAAAATTAATTATTAATCATATTGTATATAAAAATCTTTAAATTTAGATTTTTTACAAAATTGTAGAAAAATATATAACTGTATAAAAAATATACAAATATTTATTTACATAGTGTTAAAAAATATCTATAATTACCTTATAAAAATTGACAAAGGAGTCTTATGGAAAATTTTACTGATGTAAAATATATTTTAGATGGTTTTCTGTTTTGTTTCGCAGGAATCCTTGTAATGTGGATGGCAGCTGGGTTTGCTATGTTAGAGGCTGGTTTAACAAGAACGAAAAATAATGCAACTGTTTTAACAAAAAATATTGCTTTATTTGCAATTTCTTGTATTATGTTCTACTTCGTAGGTTATAACTTTATGTATGGTGATGGAAGTGCATTCATTGGAAGTGGCGCAATGTTATCAGGAAAAACAAATGCTGATATGGGTTATCCCGTAATGGCTGACTTTTTCTTCCAAGTTGTATTTGTAGCAACGGCAGCTTCAGTTATCTCTGGAACTATTGCTGAAAGAATGAAATTATGGCCATTCTTAATCTTTACAGTTGTTTTATCAGGATTAATTTATCCAATCCAAGGTCACTGGACATGGGGTGGAACTGAACTTGGTGGTGTAATCGCAGGTTTCTCTGATTTCGCTGGTTCAACTATTGTTCACTCTGTTGGTGGATGGGCTGCACTTGCTGGTGTTTTAATTTTAGGTGCTAGAAAAGGTAAATATGGTAAAGATGGGCAAGTAAGACCAATTCCAGGTTCTAACTTAACATTAGCAACTTTAGGTACATTTATTTTATGGATGGGATGGTTTGGATTTAATGGTGGTTCTCAATTAGCATTAGGTTCTAAAGAAGACATCGATGGTATTGCATCAGTTATTGCAAGTACAAATATGGCTGCTTGTGCAGGGGCTGTTATGGCTGCTGTTTTAACTCAACTTATTTATAAAAAAGTTGATTTAACTATGGTATTAAATGGTGCTTTAGCAGGACTTGTTTCTTGTACTGCAGGACCTGATTTAGGTATGAATATTGCATTTATTGAAGGTTTAGTTGGTGGTGCTTTAGTTGTATTTGCTGTACCATTCTTTGATAAATTAAGAATTGATGATCCTGTTGGTGCTTTATCTGTTCACTTAGTAGCAGGTATTTGGGGAACATTAGCTGTTGGTATTTTTAATCCAGAAGTTGCAATTATGGCTCAATTAAAAGGTATCGTTGTTATTGGTGCATTCGTATTTATTTCATCATTCATTGTATGGAAAATCTTAGATATCATCATGGGATTAAGAGTTGATGAAGAGACTGAAGTTAATGGTCTTGACATTCATGAAACTGGGTTAGAAGCTTATCCAGAATTCAAAAGAGCATAATTAAGGTAAGGATGAAGAATGAAAAAAATTGAAGTAATAATTAAACCTTTCAAACTAGAAGATGTAAAAGATGCTCTAGTTGAAGCTGGAATTACAGGTATGAGTGTTTACGATGTAAAAGGTTATGGTAGACAACAAGGTCACTCTGAATTATATAGAGGGGCAGAGTATGTGGTAGATTTTTTACCAAAAATTAAAATTGATATCGTAGTAAAAGAAGATATGGTTGAAGCAGCAATTGCAGCAATTGTTAATTCTGCTAAAACTGGTAAAATTGGGGATGGTAAAATATTTGTTTCATCACTTGATGAAGTAGTTAGAATTAGAACTGAAGAAAGAGGAAGTGAAGCTGTATAGTTTCTCTCCCACAATTTAAGGAAAAGTATACTTTTTCTTAAATTGTATACTTTTTATACAACTAAAAAACTCAATATATTTTTTATACTGTTATAATTAATCCCAAAAAAATAAGGGGAGATTATTATGAATATAGAATCTATATCTTACATAATTGATACGTTATATGCAATTTTTGCAATGACACTTATCATTTTTATGGTTCCAGGTTTTGCTATGCTTGAAGCAGGAATTGTAAGAACAAAAAACGTTACAGCAGTATTAACAATCAATACTTTAATTTATGCAGTTGCATCAATGTCATTTTTACTTTTTGGTTATTCACTGGCTTTTGGTGATTTTGGTAGTGATAGTATGAGTAAATGGGCAGCATTTTTATTTCAAATGGCATTTGTTGGAAAAGTTGTGAATATAATGAGTGGTGGAGTTAGTGAAAGAGCTAAAGTTATTCCATTAACTTTTTTTACAATAATAATGGCATCAATTCTATATCCATTAGTTGTAAATGTAACTTGGGGAGCTAATTTTTTAGAAGGAACAGCTTTAGCCTTATCTATGTATGATTTAGCAGGTTCAACTGTAATTCATAGTACAGGTGGATGGGCACTACTTGCAGCTATTATGATAATAGGTGCAAGAAAAGGAAGATATACAAAGGAGGGTGGAATTAGAGTTATCCCTGCTTCAAATATTCCTTTGGTTACACTTGGAGCATTTTTATTATGGATTGGTTGGTTCGGATTTAATGGTGGTTCTGTAGGTTCAATTGCATCAAAAGAGAATGCAGATGCAGTTGCTCTTACAATTATGAATACAAATACAGCAGGGTTAAGTGGAGCTATCATGGTTTCAATTATTATGTATTTTATGTATAAAAAACTTGATCTTACTATGATATTAAATGGTGCTTTAGGTGGATTGGTTGCAGTTACAGCCGGTCCTGATTTATATGATATTTATACTCCTATTTTAATTGGTGCTATTGGTGGAGTTATTGTGGTATTTGGTGTATCTTTCTTTGATAAATTAAGAATTGATGATCCTGTTGGAGCTTTATCAGTACATTTATTAAATGGTATTTGGGGAACAATTGCTGTTGGACTTTTTGCTTCAAATGGTGATAATATAACACTAATTGGACAATTAAAAGGTATACTAGTAGTTGCAGTATTTGCTTTTATAAGTTCATATATTGTTTTATACATAATAAATAAAATTACTCCACTAAGAGCAGAAAATGATGAAGAAATGCAAGGACTTGATGTTGACGAGTGTGGACTTGAAGCATATCCAGAGTTCAAAAGAGCATTTTAATATATAGATAATTTAGATTTAAAAAAAATTTGATAAAATATGTCAATTAAAAAAAGGATTAATAGTGAAAAAAATTGAAGCTGTAATTAAGCCATTTAAACTAGAAGATGTAAAAGATGCATTAGCAGAGGCTGGTGTTACTGGTATGACAGTATCTGATGTTAAAGGTTATGGAAGACAACAAGGGCATTCAGAATTATATAGAGGTGCTGAATACGTAGTAGATTTCTTACCAAAAATTAAATTAGAATTAATAGTTGCGGAAGAAGATGTAGATTCTACAATTGCAATTATTATAGATGCTGCAAAAACTGGTAAAATTGGAGATGGTAAAATATTTGTTTCATCAATTGATAAAGTTGTAAGAATCAGAACTGGTGAACAAGATGAGGAAGCTATTTAATGAGTAGTGTAACTACTTTTGAAATAAATGAACCTTTAGACATGCACCTTCACTTACGTGATGGTGATATGTTAAATTTAGTTGGTCCACTAACTTCAAATACTTTTAGTGGTGCTTTAATAATGCCAAATTTAGTACCTCCAGTTACAACAAAAGAAGCTTTATTATCTTATAAGCAGAGAATTAATGAAGCTTGTAAAGGTGATGTTTTTGAACCTTACTTAACACTATTTTTTAAAAATGATTATTCATATGATTTTTTATGTGATATTAAAGATGAAATTATTGGTATAAAACTTTATCCTGCAGGAATTACTACAAATTCTTCAACAGGTGTATCATCTATGGATGTTGAAGTTTTAAGACCTACCTTACAATCTATGAGT
>Ga0193951_1000569_pt1 | contig 16574 bp, 12 predicted proteins | sample BB_2_MG_FD_140370 | JGI IMG/M metagenome (GOLD analysis project Ga0193951, IMG submission 140370) | Microbial mat bacterial communities from the Broadkill River, Lewes, Delaware, United States - BB_2_MG | ecosystem: Environmental > Aquatic > Freshwater > River > Microbial mats | place: USA... | reverse complement strand
CTTGGTGTACAACTCTGCCTGGTTAAAATTATCAGGCAAATTAAAAGATACTGCACCCCCTTCGGCAGTAGTTAGATTTTTTACTGCATGAAACGAAAAGACACTAATGTCGCAAAGCGATCCAACCCTTTTCCCTTTGTAAACAGCCCCCAGAGAATGGGCAGCATCGGCAAGAACTAAAATTCGTCCCAGCTTTTTCTGTATATCATTATTAGCAGAAAACTGATTTACAATATTATTAGAGGAAACAATCTTTACAATAGAATCGTAATCGCAAGTAAATCCACCAATATCAACAGGCATAATTACTTTGGTACGAGGAGTAATATTCTTTATTATCTCGTTTACAGAGATTACAAAATCGTTTTTATTAATATCAACAATTACAGGCTTTGCACCACAATGACAAATAACACTTGCTGTAGCCGTAAAAGTATAAGCAGGAACAATAACCTCATCGCCTGGACCAACGCCAAACCAACGAAGAATTAACTCCATACCTGCTGTTGCCGAATTTACTGCCAAAACACCTTTCGAACCGCAAAACTCTGCAAGCAACTGCTCAAACTCTTTTACTTTTGGACCCGTTGTAATCCATCCCGATTTAAGAGTATTAGTAACTTCATCAATAATTTCTTGATCGATATGAGGTGGTGAAAAAGGGATATTAGCAAAAGTAGGAGCTGAATAATTTAACACCCCTTTCAGAAAATCTAGAGACAACTTTTTGTATTCATAATTCTCTAAAATATACTTCCTACCATTGCGACCAAGAATCTCCAAATCTAAGTCGCTTAAAAAACTTATTCCTTTTAAAACAGAAACTAAGGCTTTTATATCATCAGGTTTTACAGAATAACCACACTTTGCATCTAAAACAGGATTATTACCAGCATCAATAGCCGAAATGATAGGCTTAGCAGCCATCATATAGTCCATTAACTTATTAGGACTAATTCCGAATTTAAAAAGTGGCGCAGATTGTAATCCTAAATAGCAAACATCTAATTTACTAAGCAATTCTGGAATTTGACTCTTCTCTACTGGAGGTAAAAAAGAAACATTAGAAAGCACACTATATTTTCTGACTAAATTATCTTTATCTAAACCAGAACCCACAAGCACAAAATGCAAACTACATTTCCCCTCCAGTTTTTGTGCTGCATCTAATAAATTATTTAAAGAATATGCCAATCCATGACTCCCTGCATATCCAACTATTTTTTTTCCTTTTCGCTTGATATTATCAATTTTCGAGAAGTGCTCATAAGGAAGTTCATCGGTGCATTTTTCCCAATCTTCTTTAAGTACACCATTTGGAATACAGATAAACTTTTCGGGCTTCATTCCTCTCGAAACCATATAATCTTTTGCCTTAGGTAAAAGAGAAACTACCTTATGGGCTTTTCTATAAGCGTAATCTTCGAAATATTGTGTAAGTATAATAAACGGATGATACTTAGAGTATCCATATAACTCAATAGGCGACAAAGGCCACAAATCGTGTACTTCGTAAACATGCTTTGCTTTTGCTCTTTTAGCAATCTTATGTGCAACAAAGTTATCGTATGGATAAGTAGAAGAAGCAATCACTAAATCAGGATTACAAATAGTTATAATCTTTCTTATATGTAGAAAAATCTTTTTATTAAAATCGAAAATATTTAATAACCTACTAACACCATTGCTCTTATACTCGCGAGTTTTTACCCAAATATAAGTAACACCTTCAATTTGTTCTATCTGAAAATCTTTATCTACTTCGGGGTTTTTCTTTCTAACATGAGAATAATCGGCTGAAAGTATATACACATTATGCCCTTGTCTTACCCACTCTCTAGAGAGATAAAAAGGTCTAAACTCCATGCCCATTTTTGGGCTACCTGCATAATGATTAATTAGTAAAATATTCATTGATTCTAACCTTCCCCCTCATTCAAAAAATCTTCAATAATAGCTAGCGCGCAATGATAACGATTTTTTTTGTTTTCTTATTGCAAAGAGAATCCTTTATTATATCACTTATCATAGAGATTGCTGATTTTTGAAACAATAGAATTTATATCAAACTCTTGTGAATAATGTCGCAAATCTATTTGTTGAAATCTATTCTCCCATAATTGATACAGATAGTTAGCTAGTTCCTGAGGATTATCATTACACACAAAACAACAATTTGAATCATCGGCTATCTGTTTTAAATCGCTAACATTAGTGCTAACAAAAGGGATATTGCAAGCAAGCCCCTCTTTAATAATATTTGGCCAGCCCTCGTGTGTAGATGTCAGCAATATTACATCTACTCTATTTACAAATTCGCAAACCTTATTATGAGCAACACCAGTCATGATAACCAACTCCGAATCGGGCACCTTCTTATTAAAAATATCGAAAGCTGCTTTTGCTAAATTATATCTTTTAACAGGATTGTATTCAGCCACTGAAGAAAACAACACTCTAAATGTATTATTATAACTCTTTACTGAGGAAGGCTTAAAAACGTCGAGGTTAATACCATCGGGAACTACATCTACTTGCTTATTTGGTGATATCTGCTTTACTCTTGCCTTCATATTATTAGACATAACAACAATTTTATCAGATCTGCGTATAGCCAACTTTGTCAGTAAGTTTCCTATTGAAATGTGTATCCTCTCAGCAAATGTAATAGCAGGTGTCTTAAAAAGATCCGATCCGCGTAGAGATAAAATTTTGCAACCTCGTGCAAAAGTCGACACAAAACCTGTAGCCGAACCATATTGAGCATGTATAATATCAAACGACTTTAAGTCGCGTCTTAACCTAACTATTTGCCTAAATAACTTAACTGGATTAAACGAAGGGGAAATATGATATAACGACACATCCATACCCAACTGTTTACATTGATTATATAAATCAAACATAAACACACCTGAAGAAGGGTTTTTACTTGTATCGAAATTATGTACCCAAACTATTTTAGACATATTATAATGTTTTCTTACTAATTATTGCTTAATATCGAACTCTTCCAACAAATAAATATTAATTATGGCTACGCTAAAACCAAGCAAAATATACATAGGGAAAAAATATATTACAGATCCTGGACCAATAACTGTAAAAACAAATCCTACTAAAGCCAAAAACACTGATTGAGAAAAATACTTTAAATCGCGATTGTTAGACTTTAGAGAAATAGAAAAATTTTTGTGTAGAATCTTGAAATACCAAATTCCAGCAACAATGAAAAACACCAATCCGCCATTTACGAGTAACTCTAACCAAAAAAAGTGTAAATCTTTATATTCTAATTCCTTTTCTTTATTAAGATTTACTCTTGCTCCATTTCCTCCATAACCAACTATTGGAGCTTCATAAAACATTGATAAACCCTTTTTAAGTAATTCTTTTCTTGATGACTTTGAATTATCTGTAATTAATTCCTTATTAAAATCACTATTACTTATTAAAGATAATTCATATACTTTTTTTGATTGAGTTGGAAAAATATAAAAGCCATCAGAAATAATAAAAGCAAAGCAGCATAGAATAATATAATTTATTACTGACTTTTTTCTAGAATACACAAAAAAGAAAATAATAAATACAATAAACAAAGTCCAAAAACTTATCCTTGCCCCTGCCGATACAACAAGAAATAATATAACAATACTTCCCAAAAATGAGATTAATTTCTTCGAATTCCCTAAAAAGAAAGGAAAGGCTATACACAACAGAGCTGACAATGAATTAGGATTCCAATGAAAACCTGTAGGCATAGAAAAAATATAACTATTATCATTTCTAAGAAGTATTTCCGGAGTCAAAAATACATCTCTTCCAAAAAAAGGTAATAAAAAAGAATGGCGCGATATTGGTAATCTAAAATCGGTAGTTACTTCTAAAATACTAAGAAGCATTTCGAATATTACAATAATTGAGGTTAACGAAAACAGTAACTTTAATTTGCTAATATCTTTTGAATAATATATATAGTATAGAGATATTGATGCACCACAAAAAATATAAAATAAATACTTAAATGCTAGAATAGTATTCTCTGCCCAAAGTATACTAATTGCAAACCAAACAAAGAAAAAAACATAAAACAGATGATAACTGCTCAATAATCTTAAAGGGACAGATAGTTTTTTGCGAATGACTGAATCATAAAATAATTTTACAATAACTAATCCTAAAACAATGTGAAACAAATACAAAGCTGAATAGCTAATTGCTAAACCCACAACTACAGCAAAGACAAATAAAGTAGCTTGCCAATCTCGCTTTAGTAAATCAAATAAATTTTTCAACTCCTATTTCTTAAAAATTATAGATACCCTATAAAACGATAACAAAGCCAAAATAGTATACGCTACAATAATAGCGGCAATAATAGTAATAAGACTACTATAATAGATACCTATTCCCGACATTAAAACAAATATAATTGTAGTAAAAACAACATAATACGATATATATGGTCGACGATATGCTGCATCAACCACACTTCTGAAAATTGTAAAAACAACAAACGAAGGGATACTTAATACCATTACTTTAAGTATATACGAATACCTAACCAACTCTACACTTAAAAACTTTTCAACTATAAAATCAACAGTAATGTAAAGAACAAAAGTGCAAACAACACTATAAAGCAAAAGCAGAATAGTAAGCAACATTATCTCTTTCTTTAAAGCTTGTTTATCTGTATTCAACAACTGAGCACTACGCGACAATGAAACAAACGATATTGCTGTAGCAGGCAAAGTGGCAAAAGTTATTAATCCCGCTCCAAAGCCAACAATACCAGCGTATTCAATTCCAAAATAGTGATTAACTAAAAAGGCAGGTAGAAACAGTAATAAGGCAAAAGAGATATCACCAGGAACTCTTTTAATGCCGTAAACAAATAATTCTTTAAATGACGAAACTAGGTTATTATAACTAATCTGAATTTTTTTAAAAACTATTGAAATAGCAATTACTAAATTCAGAAGAATCATAACAACCCCTAGAAACAGATACATATCAGCTAAACTATCGAAACTCAAAAATGCAATAGCAGGCAATATTGAGACTACAATAAACTCAAGCACACCAGCTGTTTTCACCATTAACCTTCCTCGATAATAAGCAAATATAACTCCAAAAAGAGCAAAACCAAATATAAACAACGAAGTAGCTGTATTTAGTCTAACAACAAAATCGGAACTACTACCCCATATTGACTGCGAAAAAAATCTTGGATTTATAACATTTAATAACAACCAAATACCTGTAGAAACAGCTATTACAATAAACGAAGCAAGAAACATCTCTCTGCTCTTTTTATCATCGCTATTGTAAAAACCAATAAATCTTGGCAAAGCAACCCCAAAACCTAAAAAAAGAATTGGATAAATAAAGGCAATAGCGCGTCGTGCATAGGAATAATAAAAAAATGACTCTTTATCAATCTGATACATAGCAGCCCTAAAAAACCACATATTAAACAAAGCTCCTAAAATGGAAAAGCCGTATACTATGGCATATTTGTTAAGGGTTTTCTTATCAAGATTTGTGAATATACTTTTAAAAAAGGTCATATGTAAAACAATTCGCAATGGTGGTAAATCTAATAAAAATAGCTCACTAAATAATTCAATTATCCAGTGAGCTATTTACCTCATAAAATAAGAGTTAATTTATAATACTAAACAAATGCTTTTTTCGAATCTACAAAAACATTGGCCATAACATTCAAGAAAAAAGCCAACGTAAATCCATAAAACATACCATAACTTGGAACAAACCATGCTATAGCAAACAGAATAAGATTAAAAGCAAACACTAACAAAACTACTTTCTGATGACTATATCCGGCCTGTGTTAAACGCTGATAGGCATGCTTTTTATGAGCCTCACTAAGCTTCTCTTTACGAATAAAGCGACGAATTAATGTAAAAGTAGCATCGCACCAATAAACAGATGTAAGAATCAGAATAACCTCAAGATTAAGAGCTGACACCTTATTAAAATAAATTGCCAATACAGCAATATTAAAACCTATAAGAGTACTTCCAACATCGCCCATAAATATTTTTGCTCGTTGCCAATTCCATGGCAAAAAACCCAAAACAGCTACTGCTAATAAAAGCAGTACCGATGATTGGAAAAACATATATGTTGCAACTGCAAAAAACATTGCTGCCATTGATATATGACCATCAATTCCATCTAAAAAGTTAAACAAATTAATAGCCCATAATATTGCAACAAATGCTATTGGCGAAAGTATCCATATATTATCAAATATTGTGAAACCTAAATCTACACTTCCTAAACCACCAATAAACCAAAGAGCCAAACCAGCCGATAACGATTGAAAAAACAATCTCACTTTTGGCGACACATTTCGTATATCATCAATAATGCTTATTGCCGAAAGAAAAACACCAGACATTAAAGCCAAAAACAGATTTAATTCAATTTTACCTAAAAAATAAAAAGTTATAAGTCCAGCATACCAAGCAATCATAATGGCCAATCCTCCACCTCTAGGTGTTGGTACCGAATGAGAACTACGCTCGTTTGGAATATCCATTATTGATTTTTTTAAAGCCAATTTCCTAACCAAATAGGTTAATACAAACGAGCAAATAAATACAATTGTAAGGGTAATGTTTTGAGATGTGAAGTGTTGCATTATTTTAAAGTTTTTCAAAAAAAAAGATAAATCCTCTATTGTTTTTGTATGGCATCAACCATATCCTTTATACCATTCTCTATTTTAAATTTAGGTTTGTAATACTGGTCACTTAAATTACATTCTACCAATAATGAGCCAAATACTTTATTATAAATAGTTGAAAATAATTTAGAAGCTATTTGTAAACAAAACTTAGGAATAGCAATCACTCTAACTTTATTATTAGTATTTGCTCCAACAAGTTTCACAATCTCTTCTGTTGATATCGACTGTTTATCTGTTGGAAGTATTATTCCCGCTATACTGTGCAAAACAACACTATTCAATGCTTCTACAAGATTTGCCACATTAATAAAATCGCGTTTATTATTAACTCCTCCAAACGGCAGAGGTATTCCCTTAAGCGATGCTTTAATTAACTTAAGCATATTACCAGGAGCTAATCCGCCACCATATACCATTGGAGGTCGAATAGATGAAACTATAAAATTAGAATCTTGCATTTTGGCTAACCCATGATCTGCCTTAAGCTTTGATTCGCCATAAAAATTAACAGGATTCTCAAGTGAACTACTGTTTATAAAATCAACATTACCATAAACAGCTATTGTACTTAATTGAATAAAATGTTTTACCCCTTCTGCTTTTGCTTTATTAGCAAGCGATAATGGTAACTCATAATTTATTCTATCATAAATAGACTTTTCTTTAATATCTGGTCGATGAACAATTGCGGCAAAGTTAATAACTGTATCAATACCCGAAAAGCAAGTCGAATCTACTGAAAACAAATCTTCTATAATCAATTCGCCACACTTACCTGAATCAATTCTTGAAATTACAGAAATATTAAATTCCGATTTATGAGTATCAAAAAACTTGGTGGCAATAAATGAGTCGCCACCTATTATAAGGATATTTTTCATTTACAATAGGTTCTTTTCACTTTATCATTTATACTCTTACGTTCTTTATCTACAAACCATCCCCATTTATTAAAATAATAAACTGCAGCTTTCACATGAATCCAAAACAATCTAAACGACTTATGAGAACCCTTGGCAAACTCATGAAAAACTATCACATTAGGATAAAATATATTTCTGTATTTAACATAAATTCTACGTGAAAGATCTGTATCCTCTCCATACATAAATATCCCCTCGTCAAAGACTCCAAGCTCTTGAATTACACTTTTACGAAGAAACATAAAGCATCCTGAAAGATAGGGAACACTCATTTCACTATTATAATCTGTGAATTTCATCTCGAAATTATAATTACGTCTCTCTTTCCATTTTTTAGAAGGAACAAAAAATCTTCCAATCCAATCAGTGGGTGTTGGCAGAAGCTTACATAAAAATTGAATTTTATTATCAGGATAAAGCACTTTAGGCATTACATTACCAACGTCACTATTCTTTTCCATATATTCATACAATCCCTCAATAACACCTTCTTCATAATAAATATCAGGGTTAAGAACAATATGATACTCTCCCATTTTTTCGGGCTGACGCATAATAACATTATGACCTGCACCAAAACCAACATTAGCATTATTAAAAATATACTCAATACGAGAATCATTGCACAATGTTTTTATCTCATCTGTTGGCGAATTATCTACTATATAAAGCTTAACATCCATTTCGGTATTTAAAAACGACGAAATAGCTTTATTAAGCATTTCATGACTATTCTTATATGTAACTATAGTTGCAGAAACTTGCATTGTATATTATATGTTTAAACCTGTACTCAAAAAATAAACAGAAAAGCTCAATAAATAATTGAGCTCTTCAAACAAAAAACAAAGATGGTAAAGTATTTTTTATTAAACCACAGCTCTTAAATTATTATTTAGCTTTTTACTACTTTACCAAGTGACTCTAGCAACTGCAAATTATCAGCAAGTGCTATACGTGCAACAAAAAAGAAGTCCGACAACCACTCTTCGGCCTTTTGAAAAGACTCATCTTTTAATTTTGTTGCATCTTGCGACTCTCCACGCTCGCGCATATAATCACGTCTTAGATCCTCAACAGCAGTCAAATTTTCACTTGCCTGTGTTAAAGCCTCTGTAGTAATACCAAAATCAACAAAACCAGCAGTAACAGTTTCGTTTGTCAGAGAGTTTTTGTAGAAACGCTTAACATATTCTAACCACGTAGCGTAAGCCTCGGGGATAGCTCCTTTTAGCGATAATAAGTCTACAATATTAGGGTCTTTGCGGAATATTACTTTTGCTATATTTCTATTCGAAATAAACTCGCTATGTAACAATTCACGCTTCTCTGTAAATAGGCGATAGGCATTTTTAGATTCTACAGTCTCCTTACTATTATTTCGGAAACACTCTTTTGCAGACTCTAAAAGCACACGACCTTTATCTAGCTCTTCTGCTCCAAACTTATATTTAGAAAGAGCTGCAGCTATCTGAGCTTGCGCTTTGGCATTCTCAATAGCTATATCCATACTTTGGAGAAAACTCTCCTCGGTAAGTCTCAAATTATTGCTCATGTACAAATAATTTAGGTGTTAATACTATATTAAGAATTGTGGTTTACAAATATTTATTTTGTAATAAACAGCATTACTAAAAAATCGCTAGTAGCAGTTCCTCAACTTATGGCAACTGTTCCTCAATATCTGACAATGCCTCCTCAGCTAAGTATTATACTCCTCAAGTTAGCGGAACTGTTCCTCATCCCTTGTCAACAATTCCTCAGTAACAGAAAGCTTTCCTGAATGTCTGAAAGTGTTAACTCAGTATTTTTTTTAGTAAAAAAGAAAATAATTATTACAAAGAACTAGTGCACTTTAAAAATGACTGTTGAAGATATAAATTAATACTTTACAAACAAAAACAATCTATAAAAAATCAAACTAATAAATATTACTTAATATATATCTCTAATATTTTAGCTTCGGTAAGTGAATATGTTTTAATATTTTTAAAGCAAGCTGGTATTAATACTGTTTCTCCTAAATTTATAACTAAAAACTCATTATCAGAATACTCTATCTTAACACTACCCTCAACACACATATAAATAATAAAAGAATCGATATCAGAATAGCTTCTATAAACAATATCTTTAACATTAAGAAGGTTAACAGTAAAAAACTCACAAGAGACTAGTAGAGATGAATCGTGCTCCTTATTTGAATTAACTCTACAACCAACATTAACTTCATCATCAATAACCTTTAATGCCTGATTAATATGCAATTCTCTTAAGTTACCATCCGAATCTCTCCTATTGTAATCATACAATCTATAAGTAATATCAGACGATTGCTGGATTTCGGCTAACAGCACCCCTTTACCAATTGCATGAACAGCACCAGCAGGGATAAAAAACATATCGCCAGAATCGACAGATTCAACATTCATTAAATCCTTAAAAGTTCCATCCTTAATATTAGCAATAAACTTTTGCTCATCGAATTTTTCTTTTAACCCAGCTATTAATTCCGAATTTTCATCTGACTGACAAACATACCACATCTCTGTTTTACCAAGAGAATTACAAGCTTCCAGAGCCTGCAAATTGTTTGGGTGTACTTGCACAGATAAATCGTCACTGGCATCGATAAATTTAATAAGCAAAGGGAAGTTATCACCAAACTTAGCAAACACCTTTTCGCCTAATAAATTAGATTTATAGTTACTTATTAATTCGGTTAAAGTAACACCTGTAAGATTACCATTTGCAACAACAGACACACTGTTTTCAACACCAGACAACTCCCAGCTTTCACCTATGTTATTGCCTTCTATCTTTTTATATAAAAACGTTTTTAATTTATTTCCGCCCCAAATTTTCTCCTTAAAAATTGGATTAAACTTTAAAGGGTACAAATTATTATTCATACTATGGCTTTGTGGGAAAACTAATTATTAATAAATTTGTTTGCTTTTGATTCTCTAAAAAAAGTGCTTATTTTCTATAAAATAAAGCTTACATATTAATATTAAGTGCACTTTTATATAAATCCATATATTTTTGACACATTGCTTTTACACTGTACTTTTCCTGAACTTTTCTAAAAACATTAGTTGATAACATTTCTTTATTTTGGATAGCAAAATGTAACGAACGAGCTAGAGATTTAGGATTATTCAACTCGAAAAAAACAACCTCTTCCTCAGAAAAAATTTCACGAAAAAGCGGAATATCTGAACATATAATTGTACGCTTATAGTTTGCTGCTTCTAAAACACTTAAACTAAACCCCTCTGATATAGATGGCATTGCATAAATATCAATATATGATAGATATCGGTATGCTTGATTTACATATCCCAAAAACAAACATCTATCAAAAACATTGTTTTCTTTAGCAAGTTTTATTAAACTATCCTTTTCTTTTCCATCCCCTATTACTAAGAGTGCAAAATCAGGTGCATCAATAAGAGCATTTATAATCTCATGTATCCCTTTTCTTCTTGTTAACAATGCAAATGCACCAATTAATTTATACTTAGCTCTTAGATTCTCAATTTTGGTATTATCATCATCAGGAATTATATTGTTTTCATTAATCTTTATATCTCTTCCATTATAAATTGTCTTTATAATCTCATTTTTCAAACGACCAGAATACTGATTTCGCATGGTTTCTGTCAACGTTACAACTCCGAACTGACATCTTAAAAGATACAACCAAATTTTCTCGAAAATTACAGCTGTAAAAAGATTATAATTCCCCTTCAAATTTTCTTTAATATCTTGATGCAAAGTCGAGATCAAGACAGCTTTCTTAATTTTGTTTTTATTCTTCCATACATAGGCATCAGGACGTAGCATATGCGTATGGATAATGTCATATTTATCAAAATCAATAGATTCCCAAAACGAAATTTTTTGAGTATTACATGGGAATTCTAATTCTACAAATTCGTCGAAATAAAATACATCAATTAATTCAACATCATTAACAATATTATTTATGATATCTCTAGCAACAATAGTTGGCCCAGAATTTACTAAGGCAGGGAGAATTACAGCTATTTTCATTTTAAGCAAACTTTTTTTAACGAATTATATAAACCAAATACAAGAACATATACTAAAATAGAAAAGATCTGAAATGAATACTCATTAGGCACACCACTTAGGAGAACATACAACAAAAGCAATAATGCAAATTCATTAGAATACTCAAATTTCAACAATCTCATGCTCCAAAAAGTTAAAAATATTAACACAAAATAAGTTATTAAATTAATTATAAAAGTATAATGAGATTTTATATAAGAGAGAAACAAGGCCCCTTGAGTACCTGGCATATAAGCAACATTCATTTCTGATCTTGAACAATACAACCAAAATAGAATTTGTTCAGGTCTTGGTGAAGGCATATACTTAACCCCAAAAACACCTCCTAAAGCCTGTTTTTGAAAATAGTAATCATCCATTTGTGTCATATTTTCTTTAAAGTATTCAGCCTCTTGCAATATAATAGCTGAATCTGAAACACTTGACAGTCTTCCTGTTAACCTTCCAAAAAGAAAATGCAATAATGGTAAATCCTCATTGGGATCATGTCGTAATTCCGATCTTAAATCATATAAACCACTTACAAAAAAAGGGAAAATTAAAAGTATAGCTAATACTGTAATTTTCCTTCTAGAAACAAACAATTTAATTTCAGTAAAATATTTTATTAAAAACACCATTCCTAAATATAGGAAAACACCTAAACCTGCTCTCAAAAATGCAATAACAATAAACAAAAACACCACCAAAAATTGAACTCTACTTTTTTTAGGTGAAACTAATATATATAATAAAGCACCTATCGAATAGTTTAACCTATTCATAATTTGGATTATTGGCTTAATAAAATGAGGTGCTTCATAAGGCGGAGCAGCCATAACTCCAACACCAAAAAGCAATGTAACAACAATATGCCAAACGAGTATAAATAAAATAAAAAAACCAAAGAAATTCATAGGTATATAAATTCTTTTATTTCGTTTTTTTGACTTATATTTTTTGTAGATATGCCAAGTTATATAAAAAGGCAAAAGAGAGCAGAACAAATTAACAACCAAAACAAAGTTAGATAACTCAACAGGCCTACCCAAAAAATCTCCATTAAAACGACCCGTAATCAAAGAATAAGAATATGATAACAAGGCGCTAACAATAAATATTAACACTAAATATTTTGCAGATTTATATGATGTTTCGCATTTAATAGATGATTTCATACAAAGTAGTTATTGAAATAGTTTATTGTATTGGTCAGTGAAACAAACAATACTATTATCAACAGACAAAGTAGCTTTGGCCTTTACTAGGTTAGTAACTTGCTCTTCAAATTGAGATTTATTATTCAAACTAGATATATTTTTTACAATTTCAACCATTTCATCTAAAGAATCACATAAGTATCCTATGTTTCCTAATTTTTCAAAATAGTAATCGAAAAAAGGATTATGTAATGCAATAATAGGTGTTTGATATTTAATTGCATCAAAAAAAGTTCCACTTGGACATAAATCATAATAAGAATTTTCAGTGAAAAAATATATAAAATAATTAGATTCACTTATAGCCTTTTCAAAAACATCCATGCTCATAAAACCATCACTCTGCAAATATTTCACATAATCATTTGAATAATTAAGTACCTTTGCGTTTACATTTCCAATTTGATGAAATTCTATTTTACCTGCTTCTACTTCATCTTTACACAAGAAAGCTAAATCATAAATAAAATGAGAGTTCTTATTAATTAGGCCTGTACCTATACATGAAATAACAACTGGTCGTTTTATTACAGATATATCTTTTTCAGCATTATATACATAAGGATGATCAATGGCTATAATGTTTTTTTGATTATAATCAGGGTATAACGAAAAAAGCTTGTTCTTTATGCTCTCCCCATAAATTAACAAACCAACATTAGAATTACGATTTTTTAAAAACCATGTAATAATATAACGAAAAATCTTAATCGAAAACTTATTATCTTTTAAAGTAAGAACACCAATATCGCCGTGTAAACAAACAATTATATTTTTTTTAAAAATCTTCGCAAAGATATTTAAAAAGACTGCTGTAAATGGAAAAGCCGATGCAAATAAAATTTTATCAACATTATTTTTATTTGCAGATCTAAAAATACTGTAAGCTAATTTAACCTCTCTTAAAATCTTATTTATTATAAATATCTTTTTTAACTCTTTATCTCCAGTATAATTAAACGTTTCAAATTCTATGTTAGATAAACTTGTTATTTTATTTTCGATTTCCTTTTTCTGAATTTCATCGCAAACTATTTTAATAGGTAATAATGGGAATGATTTAGATAAAATTTCTAATAAACCACAATTAACATTTACATGCTTTTCTCCTTGCATTTGAAGCTCTGCAAAAACAATCATAAATCACCTCCTACATTATTATTAATAAAATTCAACTTTTCTTCCTTTAACAAAATCATACAATCATTGACATTATGTGCAATTTCGACTTTATAATCAAAATTTCTATTTTGCTTCTTAACAGATCTAATTAACATTCCCGCTTTTCTTTTAAAATAATAAACTAACAAAGTTATATATGAAATAATATTTCTTTTACAATATGCTTTTATACATGGATAAATATATCTAAAAAGAAAAAACTCATAGGCCAACATTGCTGAATAAAAAGCAATATAATTTATCTCATCTTTAACATTAAAAGCCCTCAGAACATCTGAAACTGTTTGAGTATAAGTACTCCGCTCTGACCATATTTTTGGTACATTAGGATTCCACCTTTCAATAATATCACGCGGAAGGAATGATTGATCCTCTATTTTACCATAATGTTTATTTTTAGCACTCATCCCTCCTCCACTATTTTTTGAAGCACCAAATACTGTTACAGGATAATCCATATAATGGTACTTATCTAAAACTAAAGCTAATGAAGTCGCAAAAGCAATATCTGGACTCATACCAGGTAAGTAAGTTCCGCATTTCACTTTAATGGTCTCCAAAACTTCTCTTTTCACAATCCCATGATAAAATTTTGGTAATTTATAATAAGAAACGGCTCCGTTTTTTAACATAAATTCAAAACCTAATTTGGTATCTATTTCTATAATTTCAGAAGAATGTTTTTTTGGTAACCATAATGCATCTTTACGATTATAATAATCTTCTTTAACAAAGTCAATAGTATTCCACCAGTAATAAGCAGGATTGAATGATAAACATTTAATATTTGCCTTATCAATCAACTTTACAATATCATAAATATAGGGCGAGACTAAATCATCATCACCTATAAAAGTTAAATATTTACCTTTTGAATTCTCAATAGCATAAATAGTATTATCGACAATAGAAATAGAACTTTTATTATAAAAATATTTTATTCTATTATCTTTATTATCATTAATATAATTGATAAAAAACTGATTATGATCAGAATTATCCTGTACAATAATCTCAAAATCCATACTATCTACATATAGTAAAATAGCAGAAATAACAGGCAATAAAGTATCATATCTATTTTTAGTTGGTATCAATATGGATAAAAGAGGAGTTTCATTTTTCATATATATTCTTAATTATTACAAATGTGAATGAATTAACGCTTTATAAATACCTTTAATTTGGATAGCAACCCTTTATTTAAGAAAACTAAACTAATTATTAATGTAACAAATCCAGTAACAACAGCATAAAACAAAGACATGTAGGTGCTAAAATCTAAAACATACCTAATTAAGTAAAATCCTGAAGATAAAACAAAAATGAACAATAATGGTATAATTGTATCCTTTAGAAACCACACAAGCCAAGATTTATTCATAAATCTTGAATACACATAACAATTATAAACTGGACCAAAAAGAATCATCATTATTAACCAAGACGTAGCAGCACCAATAATCCCAAATTTATCAACCAAAAAAATTAAAGTTGGAAATAAAATAATAATATTTATTATACCAAAATAAGTGTTTATTTTAGTCACACCATTAGCTAAAGCGAGATTATAAGGTATTATCTGAAATGCTAAAAACATACTACCTAGAATCAGTAGTATCAAAGGAATAAATCCCTTAGAAGCTATATCAATATTATGAGTCCAGACTTGTAATATTTCCTTAGAATAAAGTGCAATATAAATAACCAGACATATTCCAATAATACTAGTTATTTTATACGCTATATTAAATAAGTAATGTAGTTTTTCTTTTTCTTTCGATGTAATAAAATCAACAAAACGAGGGAAAATAGCAACTGAAATAGCACTTATCAAAATAACTGGCAATTGTGATAAAGAAAAAGCTAAATTGTATATACCTAAATCAGATATTGGTAAATACTTGCTAATAATTATTTTATCTAATTGAAAATTTAATGCTGATATAATTGAAATAGCTAGAATACCTGATGCGTATCTCCAAATCTGATTTAGATTACTAATCTCATTTATTCTCCAACTTTTCAAATAATTATCACTGATTCCTGCTAGTAAATGATGACGCAAAGTAAATAAATAGCAAATATCAACTATAATAAACCAAATATAAAACAAACGAACATCTGGAGAAATCAACCATAGTACTAATAAGACTCCAACACTTTTCGCAGTAGACCATAGTATTTGAAAAAAATTAGCCTTAACCTGTTGTTCTAAACCCAATAATCCACCACTATATAAAGTGGATAAAAACTGTAATGCTATCGAAATCCCCATCAGACGTATTGTTGTAATTGCGACGTTAACATCTATTTCGCCAATGTTTAACCAGCTTTTAGCAATCATATCTGCACTAAAAAAACATCCGCAAATAAGCACAATATTCAGAATAATATAACAAAACTCTATAGATCTGAGAAGTTTATATTTTCTAATTTTATTTT
>Ga0193951_1000567_pt1 | contig 16618 bp, 19 predicted proteins | sample BB_2_MG_FD_140370 | JGI IMG/M metagenome (GOLD analysis project Ga0193951, IMG submission 140370) | Microbial mat bacterial communities from the Broadkill River, Lewes, Delaware, United States - BB_2_MG | ecosystem: Environmental > Aquatic > Freshwater > River > Microbial mats | place: USA... | reverse complement strand
TTCTTAGTTTTTGGAGTACTAGTGTCATAAACATAATTCATTTCACCATTTAATATCTCATCAACTGATATCTGATAGAAATTCGCTAAAGACATAAGTAACCCAGAATCAGGTAAGTTCTCACCACGTTCCCATTTTGATACTGCTTGATAAGAAACTCCTAGTTGCATTGCTAAATCATTTTGTGTTAAGTTATGTTCTTTTCTAAGTCTTGATAAAAAATTTGCTATTTTAATTGTGTCCATTTCTTTCACCTCAAATTAATTATACGACTTATATAGAAAAATCATATAAAGTGTTGGTTTTATCTTCTCAACCTAAGGTTGAATTAGGGTTATTTCATCCTTTATTTAAGCATTTCCTGTATTTTTTCATCAATATCTTTTATTTCTTTTAGATATTCAGAGAAACTATTTACATCAATTTTTTTATTTACTAATATCATTTCTAAATTGTTTCTTAAGTGATGTAAGTTTAAAAAGCTTTGGTTTTTCCAATCATTTTTTAACTCTTTTACTACTAAGATTAAGCTTTCTAGAACTTTAGTTTTATCAAACTTCTTATTTTTTATATCATCAACATACTCAAGATTGATCTCAAGTCCATTACTCAAATCTTTTAATACGCTTTTTGTATAACCAACTAAACAACTATTCCCTCCACATGTACCACATGTGTTTTCACCAAGGCAAATGTCTTCAAGTTTATCATACATTACACTATATACACTTCTAAGTTTTTCAGCAGTCAATACATATGCTGATTTACGACCTGATTTTCTTAGTTTTAAAGTAGGTCTTAAAATCATGTATCCGATAATTAAAACTGCTAGGATAAAGCAAATTACATAAATAGGGTTTAAGAACTTTTGATCTAAAGAACTTCCTAACTTTACAAGCCCAAAAATAAAGAAAACAATGCTTGCTCCTATCTTCATATAAAATTCTGGAATCTTTGATCCAAGTTTTATTCCAACAAATATACCTAAAAGACCGGTAATTACCATTCCGGTTACTGTTCCAGCAAGAATAAATACTGGATAATTAGCATCAGTTGCAAGTGTTATCGCAGCTAGTTGTGTTTTATCACCTAGTTCACCAATAAAAAATGCTAAAGAAACTGTTATTACAGGACCATACTTACTTATTTTAACTTCTTCCTCTTCATCTTCAAATTTTAAGCTCCAAAGCGCAAAAATAAGAAACATTATTCCAGCAATAATGCTTAGTGTGTTTAAAGGTATAAAATTACTTAAACTACTACCAAGAATTACAGCTAGTGCGTGATTTAATAATGACCCAATAAAAATTCCTAAAACCACATTTCTAATTTTGTATTTTGTTGCAAATGCCATAGCTAGAATTTGAGTTTTATCTCCCATTTCAGCTAAAAATATTAAGAAAAAAGCTTGTATCATTTCGTTTACCATCTTCATCATCCTTTTCAAACAAACCTATTGTATCATAATTACTTATTTAGAAAAATAAAAAAACTATGAAAATCATAGTTTTTTTTAGATATTAACTTTTGAAACATGAACTACATCTCTTAATAGTTCATTAAATACTTTTAAAGATTGTTCCCTACAAGAAGGACAACTAGCTCCCAAATTTGTGATTACTTGAATTTCTTCAAAATCAACAATTCCGTTCTCTATTAGTCTCTTCACATCTCCTACAGTCACATTGTGACATTCACAAAGTATTCTATTTTTCATAAGCACTCCTTATCTGTCTATTTACATTATACATTGTTTTTATATATTTCTAAGATTTTTTTATAATTTGACAGTATTTATTATTGTTAGTGGTGAAGATATCATGTTTTTTAGTTCTATTAACGATTCGTAAACAACAATAACACATGTTGAAGGACCAGCTGATTTAAATAAGTCAAGTTCATCTGAAGATACAGATAAACCAAGTTCCTGTTTGATTTTTGCTTTTATTCCTTTTGAACCTACGCTGATGACTCTTGAAACATTATTTGAATTAACTAAGCTGAAAATCTCTTTTAAAGGTACAATATCAAGTTTATTAGCGAGTACTTCATCACCAACTAGTGGTTTACCAATAATAGCAATATTATTATGTTTTTCTATTTTTTTCTGTTTTTGTTTTCCAATACATGTAAATGATATTGCTGATTCATTCATCCTAAAATTACTTTCTGAAGATGAAATGAATGGCAATTCATACCCAAGGTCATTTTCTACCATATTTATTCCCTCAACTATTGATTGGTGATTTTCATCACCACAAAAATTCGCTAAAGTAATTCCTATGATTTTGGTATGTTGGACAATATTTTCTATAATTGCAGTTCTTAAAGTAAAATATGATACTGTTTTGTAATCTACATCTATTGTGTCATTAATTTTTTTTCCAATACTTCCTGCATTATCTATTGTTATGATTAAATCATTAACTTTGAGATTATCCTTCATTTTAATCTTTCCTTTAATCCATATATTATCTTATAAACCTCTTTAGCATTAGCTATAAGATATTTGTATACATTGCCACAATTATCTCTAAATTCCCTTTCAAACTTTTCAATAGGTACAACACCATTACCGTTAATGTTAAAGATAATAATTTTGTCTTTTAAATCAAGTTTCTTAATATAGGTAAGAGGATCAATATCACACATCATTAACTCTCTTATAACAGCATCTAAATCATTAATAATTTTAAAATTTAGTAAATCGTTTATATTATCCTTTTTAATATCAAAATATACATCAATGTTAGTATCTTTTAAAACAGTTTCTAACTTACCATTAAAAATGCCACCAAAATATATAATCATAAGAAAATCACTACTCCCAATAATAACACTTCAACAATTTCTACATAACATCCTATCACATCACCGGTAATTCCATTAAATTGCTTAATTGCGAAATGTTGATAAAGTTTCATATAAAGATAAGCAAATACAAATAATAACAATGAATCAAAACTATTAAATAGTAAATAATAAATAGCTACTACTATTAATACATAAAAATAGAACAAATACTGATATTTCCTATCTAAACTCTGATACATTTTAGCTAAAGAATCTTCTTTTGCATATCTCGTATTTGTTAGTAAAAATACTTGCATGATTCTTGAGACTATTGGGATAAGAAGAATTATATATCCTAGATTATTGTTTATGCTAATCTCATTTATCAATGCAAACTTAACCATAAATAAAACTGCTAAATATACAACTGCAAAAGCTCCAACATTTGAATCTTTCATTATCAATAATTTTTTATCAATATCTCTTCTTGAAAAGTGTGCATCCATTGTATCCATAAAAGCATCAAGATGCAGACCACCAGTAATTATTATGAAATATACAATATAAAAAATAGCTATAATAGTTGAGGAAGGATTGAAATATAAAATTAGATTATAAACCATAAATAATCCAAAACTTATAACAAGACCAATTATTGGCATAAATAATGGAAGATATTTTGTATCATCTTCCTCCCATTCTATATATTTAACAGGAATTGTAGTAAAAAATCCTAAAGTTATAATAAATCTTTTAATAATTTTTTTCATATTATCACCCTTTTAACTTTCTTCTTAAACCATACTCAACTTCATAAACTTTATCAGATAACTTAACCACTTGTTTATGGAGTTCACCAAGGGTTTTTAAAAACATCTTTGTTTCATCAAAATATTCATTACCATCTTCAAAAATGTTGTTAGATACAATTACAAATTTCTTTGTCTTTGATTTAATAAAGGATATTCCTTTAATTATTGAATATATGGCATCTAGTGGTTTTTTATTTAAAACAAATAACTCATTAGCAAGTAGGTTAGTTAAACAGTCTAACAGTACATATTCGTCATTTATCTCAGTATTCATATCTAGATTGTATGGGATTTCTAAAAGATTCCAGCTTGAATCCCTTCTTGATTTATGAATAATAATTCTTTGATTATTTTCAGAGTCATTATTTATCATTGTAGCGATATATGTTTTTTTATTGCATTGAGTTAGAAGTTCTTCTGCATATGTGCTTTTAGAACTTCTAACACCACCAACTAAAAAGATTACCATTTAACTTTCTTTAAGTTCTCATATATAATAGTAGCTAAAATCACATTAATGCTTGACCCAACCAACAAAAATGGAATTAAGGGTGTAAACAATGAAAATTTGTATACAATTCCTAATATGATAATTGCTAGGAATACATTTATTAAGATTCCTAAAATAATTGCTAGAAATTTATTTTTTTTATAAAGCAAACCAAATACAAAACAAGCAACAAACATTGTTAAGGCAATAATTATATGGGAAGTAATTCCAAATGGGAATCCAGCAGTTGCCGCTGTTGCAATATGTCCAATTGCACCAATAAAACCACCAATACTTGGTAATAAATAAACTGCTGCAAAGAAACCAGGAATGGCATCAAATGCCACTGTTCCAACAGGCGATGGTATTTTAATAAAACTAAAAACTACACTAAGTGCAATAAGGACTCCAATTATAGAAATTGTTTTGATTTTTTTATCTCTCATTTTATTTTCTCCTAAAATATTTTTTTAAAGTAATCGATATTTGAAAACCACATTATATGTGGGTATCCAGCAATTACATTTTTATTTTTAAATCCAGTTTTATAGTTTTTATTTATAACTTCATAATATTCATATTCTTCATTGATACATCTTGTTTTTGAGTAATGAAACTCATGTCCTTTTAGTTTATACCCATCTTTAGTATTAATATCTAAATAACCAAAATGGGAAACATCTAATTTGTCAGTTAGGATTGTTTCAATATCATATAATCCAACTAAAGGATAAAACTCATCAAGAACTTGCATGCCTTTACTTAAGTAAATAAATCCTCCACATTCAGCAATTATTTTTTTATGAGTATTTCTGATTTGTTTTATTATTCTTTTGTTTTCAGCCAAAATAGGTAGATGATTCTCAGGATAACCACCAGCAAAGAAATATAAATCAGCTTCAGGTAATTCATCAACTAAAGGACTGAAGAACTTTATTTTAGCTCCACTTACTTTTAACATATCAAGATGTAGTTGATAAAAAAAACTAAAAGCACTATCATTTGTAATTGCTATTGTCTTATTCTTATGACAATCAATTATTTCTTCAAAATAGTTATGATTAGTATATTCAAAACTATCAACTGTGTGTTTCATTATCAAGTCGATTTCAAGTGTTTTTGAACTTATCTCACGTAAATTATTAATCAGTAAATCATACTCATTAATCTCCTCTGGTAAAACTAACCCTAAGTGTCTTTCTAGAAGAGGCTCGTCTAATTTTGGAAGATACCCAAAAACTTTTATTCCTAGACTTTCGACATTTTCTTTATGATAATCATATTGAGTTTTATTTACGTTATTAATGATTACACCAATAATTCTTACATTTTTATCGTAATTTATATATCCTAGTATTTCAGCTGCAAGAGAGCTATCTTTCTTGTCTCCACTGACTACTAAAATAACTGGTAAGTTTAATACTCTTGACAGATGGGCAGATGAATAATTATCCAAACTATGGTTTAACCCTCCATATAATCCCATTACTCCTTCAATAACATTGATTTCACTTTTATAACGATTGAATATAAATGCAGTTTTCTCTTCACCATAGGCAAACAAATCTAAATTATATGATGGTTTCTTAGTTATTTTTTGATGATGAAGTGGATCGATAAAATCTGGACCAATTTTAAATGCTTGAACATTATTCATTTGGCTTAGTAAAGCCTTAGTAATAGTTGTCTTACCAACAGATGATGAAGTTCCTGCGATTATAAAACTATTCACAAATTTCCTCGTAATTTATTAAGTAACCATCTTGATAATCTAAAGCATAGCCAAGTCCATTATTAATGTTAAATTCAAAGAAACTTTTAGTAGGATCAATAAGTTCTGACATTATCGCTCTAATTGTTCCTCCATGAGACATTATCACTTTATTATTGTTATTTAAGGATAAAATCTTCTTGTATTCATTTACAACTCTATTTTTAAAATCAGAAAATTTTTCACCATTTGGTGGATAGTTTAATACAGGATCATTTATCCACGATAAATAAGAAGGATCATTCTTTAGATTTTGATATGATTTACCTTCCCAATCGCCAAAATCAGTTTCTTTTAAGTCGTTGCAAATTTTGTATTCCTCTTGATAAATTAACTCTAATGAACTAATTGCGCGTTTCATTGGTGAAGTAAATAACTGACAATCTTTAGGGTATATATTTTTATTACAATATGTTTTGATTTCTTTTACTCCTTTTTTTGATAAATCAATATCAATACTACCAGTATATGTTTTTTTCTCATTTGATAACGTGCTTCCATGTCTAAATAAATAGATTTTCATTTTTGAACTCCTTCAGTGCTTTTATCAGTAATTTATTTTCTTTATGTTTTTTTACTGCTACCCTTATATATTTACCATTTAAGTTTAAAAAATTTCTAGTATGTCTTACTACAATTCCTTTTTCAAGTAAGAAAAGAATCAATAGTTCATCATTTTTTGTTGGAATTAAATAATAATTACATGAACTATTTAAGTACTTTATTTTTAAGTTACTTAATTGATTTTCAATATACTTCTTTTCTCTTTCATAATGTTTCTTTGTTTTTTCTATAAACTTTTCATCTTCTAAATATTTGCAAGCTAAATGTTCAGCTATAGAATTTACACTCCAAGTAGGCTTTTGAGTATTTAATAAACTGATTATTTCTTTGTTTCCATATGCATATCCTATTCTGATTCCAGCAAGATTATAGATTTTAGTTAGACTTTTTAAAGTAATTATATTATCTTGATATTTTGTTTCTTTATGTTTTGTAAAATCGATATAGGACTCATCAATTATTAGTAAGATATTCTTTAAGTTTAAGTAGCTATTATAATTCTTATAGTACTTCCCTAAAGGATTGTTTGGGTTTGAAAAAATTAGAATATCAACGTCTGTTACTTCTTTTATTGAGTTAAATATTTTATATTTTACTTTTAGATTTCTTAAAGCAATACTATATTCTGAATAATCAGGATCTAGCAATCCAAATGTTTTTTCTTTATAAAAGTTAATAATCAAATATAAAAGTTCATTAACACCATTACCAATTATTAACTGCTTATCACTAATTCCATGTTTGGCTTGTAGTAGTGCTTTAACTTTAATGTTTTCATCATCAGGATAACTTGAAATATATTTATTTATATTTATAAAGAACCTTTTTTTGATTACATTAGTATTAGTACTAAAATCAATGATTTTTTTAGGTTGTTTTATTGAGTTGATTTCATATGTTTTTTTAGGGTTTGCACCATGGTTTCTAAACTCCATAAATAACTCCTATCATTAGTAGTAAGAAGATTGAAGAGGATATGAATAACACTTTATAAGTTATTGTTATATCCTTAAGTGTGATTAATCTATCGTTATTGCCTATATATAATTTATTAATAGTGTTACCAAAATAAGTACTAGGACCAGCAAGTTTAATATCTAAAATTCCCGCTATTGCAGCTTCTGGAAAGCCAGCATTTGGTGATGTTTGATTATTTCTGTTTTTTAAGAAGATTAAGATAGATTTTTTGATATTTTTACTATAAAAGAGCCCTGAACAAAGCATTACAAAACTTCCAATTCTTGCTGGGATGAAGTTTAAGTAATCATCAGTTTTCGCTGAAAAATAACCAAATTTCCTATATTTTTTGTTTTTGTATCCCACCATTGAATCAAGTGTATTTACGATTTTATAAGCAACTAGCAACTCAATATCTATTCCAAATTTTGCACCTAAGGCTAAGTAGAACAAAGGCGCAATTACTCCGTCTATTGTATTTTCTGATATGGTTTCAATCAGAGCTTTTTTTATTTGCTGTTCATTTAGCATTGTTGTATCTCTACTAACTACATAAGATAATAGCTTTTTGGCTTCTTTTATATTGTTTTTTTTAAGAGCATCTACTACTTTTAATGTTTCCTTATATAAAGATTTTGTTGCTATTAAGGAGTAGATTATGTAATACTTAAGGATTAAAAATATAAAGGTGAAAGTGGTGTTTCTTATTATATAGATGGGTATGATAAATATTAGAATAGTGAACAGTAATAATAAAAAACCATTGAAATATTTATCTTTGTAAATAAACTTTTCAATTTTTTTTATTGTATTACCAATTTTTATTATTGGATGAAACTTAAAAGGATCTCCAATAATTAAATCGGTAATAAAAGCTAGAAAATATATCATTTGTTGATGAGTTGCATTAAAAATGAAGTATCAATATTTTTCTCGAATATCTTAGCTAACTTATCAAAATCTTCTTCTTTTTTTGTAGATGTGTTAATTTTTTGTTTTAACTCTTTTTTAGCTTTTTTGCGAACTTGGTTTAACCATAGATTTCTAAAGTCATCATTATGAAAAACATTATGAAGATAGGTTCCCATCACTTGATTATTATTAAATGTTGCCCCATCAATTTTGTTGTCTTCTAAAATGGAAAAGTGTGGTTGATTATGGTATGTTGTATCACCTAAATGAATTTCGTACCCGCTAATTTTTTGATTAAAAATATTTATTGCATTAATGTTTCTCACCTGTTTGTTTTCATTAAATGTAGTATCAATATTAAAGATATTTAAACCCTTAACTGTAGTTGTTTTATTAGTATCTACATTTAAAGGATCAATTAGTTTGTTTCCAAGAATTTGAAAACCTCCGCATATTCCAAATACTATACCACCATTTTTTATGTATGCTGTGATTTCATCTGCAATACCATTAGATTTTAACTCTAATAGATCATCAATTGTCGATTTTGTTCCAGGGATAATAATCGCATCTGGACTTCTAAAATCTTTTATATTATTTATGATTCTGATGTTTACATCTTCTTCATAAATAAACGGTTCAATATCAGTATTGTTTGAAACTCTTTCAAGATGAATAACTGCGATATCTAAATTGCCTTTTTTTTGTTTAAATATCATTTCACTTTGTGCATCTTCAGTCTCAATATGGATATCTTTTAAGTAAGGAATTACTCCTAATACTTTAATATTTGTATATGCTTCTAACCAAACTAAACCATCTTTAAGGAGATTAATATCGCCTCTAAATTTATTGAAGATAATTCCCTTAATTCTTTTTCTATGTTCAAATACAAGTTCAAGTGTACCAACTACACTTGCAAAGCTACCACCACGATCGATATCTACTACTAAGACAACATCAACATCAGCTGTTTCTGCAATTCTCATATTTACTATTTCTTTATCATTTAGGTTAACTTCAGCGGGTGATCCTGCGCCTTCAATAACGATGATATCATGTTTACTTTGATGGATGTTTAGTGCTTTTTTAACTTCGTTTAATCCTGTAGTTAGTGTAAATTCTTTTGTATATTTAAAACCATCTATTGTTTTATATACTTTACCATTCAAAATAACTTCTGAAGCAGTATCTTTTTTTGGTTTTAATAGAATTGGATTCATATAATACTCTGGTAATACTTTAGCAGCCTGTGCTTGTGTACCTTGTGCTCTTCCAATTTCTAAACCATCATGCGTAACATAGCTATTATTAGACATGTTTTGAGACTTAAAAGGAGCAACATTGTATCCTTTATTAGCAAGATATCTACATAAAGCAGTTGTTATATAACTTTTACCAACATCACTATGTGTTCCTTGAATCATTATACCTTTCATATTGTTTCCCACTTTCTATATGTGTTTAACATATGATTTTTTATGTTCAGTTTATATACTTTCTTGATTTCATTTGAACTAAGAACATCTTTTGTTAGACCATCTTTGACAATTCTTCCTTTGTCTAATAACACAGTTCTTAAGGAATATTTTAATGCTAATGACAAATCATGAAAAACGGATATAACAATTTTATTGTTTTCAATTGCCCACTGTTGAATAAAATCAAGTAGTTCTATTTGGAACATTAAATCCAGATGATTTGTAGGTTCATCAAGTAATAATATATCTGTATCTTGGGTGATTATTTGTGCAAGAAAAACTCTTTGTTGTTCACCACCACTGAGCTCCTTAAGAAATTTATTCTTTAGATGTGTTATTCCTAATAGTTTTATGTTTTCTTCAGCTATTTTATGGTCTTCAAACATATATGAAGATGTTAGATTCTTTAAATGCGCGTACCTTCCAAGTAAAACGGTATCATAGACTGTATATTCTTGATTAAGAGAACTAATTTGACTGAAATAGCTTATTTTCTTAGATAAGCTTTTTCGTTTAATTTTCGAGATATTCTGGTTATTAATTGAAATATTACCACTATGATTTACGATATTTGCTAGTGCTTTAAGCAATGTTGTTTTCCCGCTTCCATTAGGACCAATTATTGAGATAAATCGATCATCAATGAACTCTATATTTATGTTGTTTAATACTAAACTTGTATTATATTTAACTGATAAATCACATATTTTTATCATAGGTTACCTCTTCTTATAAAAAAATACAAAAGCAAAAAATGGTGCTCCAATTAAAGCAGTTATAGCACCTACTGGTAATTCGCTTGGGCTTACAATTGTCCTTGCGATTAAATCTGATGAAACTAGAAATATCCCACCATAAATAAATGACATGGGTAGTAAAATATTATGTTTAGCCCCATAAATTCTTCTCACCACATGAGGAGCTACTAAACCAATAAAACCAATAATACCTGTCAATGCAATTGCTGACCCTGAAAGTAGTGATGAAACGATTATTATTATCATTCTTGTTCTCTTTGAATTAACACCTAGACTCTTAGCTTTTTCATCTCCAAAACTTAATGCATCCAATTCTTTATTAAGAAATATTAAAATTATTGTACCAATAACACAAAAAGGCACAAGAATTAAGAATGTGTCGTATCCTTTTAAAGATAAACTACCCATTTGCCAGAAAATAATTGATTTTAAATCATCTCCTGATACAGCAATTAAAAGAGTAAGTATCCCATTTACAAATAAACTTGATACTACACCAATCAAAACGATTGTTTGGTTATTAAAATTAGGATCTATTTTTCTAGAAATATAGATAATCAAAATTACAATTAAAAGACTTGATAGAAAACCAGTAAGGGGAATTAGAAAAGAACCCAATATGGGAACTGAAATATTTAAGACAATAATCATTGCCACACCTAAACTAGCTCCGCTTGAAACACCTAACGTATATGGTGATGCTAATGGATTATTTAAAATTGATTGTATCGCTGCTCCGCTAATTGAAATCATACCACCAATCATCAAACCAATTAGAACTCTTGGAAATCTAATTTTTAATATTATAGCTGTTTCTCCTAAGCTAATATTATCTAAAAGCTTAATTCCAAATAAATGATTTAGAAAGATTGAAGTGATTTTTGTAAAAGATATATAGACACTACCAATTGAAGTACCAATCAATACTGTTAGTAAAACTAACAGTATTGATATAGTAATCTTTGATTTAGTTATAGTCATAGTAATCCGGGTATAAAGCTTCAGCTACTTGTTTAATACCCTCTATAATAAGATTTGAACCTCTTGAAGTTTTGTTCCCATTAACCACAAATATCTTGTCGTTTATTACTGCATTAATAGTTTCAAATCCATCACGGTTTTTAATGTTTGTGATTATTTCTGAATTGTAGTCTTGATTCGAAATAATTACATCAGGATTCTTAATTATTATGTCCTCTGAACTAACACTAATCCATGATGTTTCATTAGCATATATGTTATTACCACCAACTAATGTAACAACTTCATTTAAGAAAGTTTCACTACCAAAAGTATACAATTTACCGCTATAATCACCTATCTCAAAATAGACATCAACTTTGTTAGTAATAGTACTAGCTATAGCTTTGATTTCATCAAACTCATCTTGTAAATCTTTAGTAATATTAGTTGCCTCAACTTTTTTGTTAGTTACTTCTCCAATAAATAAAATGTCATCTAGAATTCCTTGTAAACTTGTAGCACTTGGAATATAAACTACTGCAATCCCTGCTTCTTTTAAAAGTTTAAAAGGGTCTTCATCACCTACTTTATTATGTCCAGAAGCAATAATTATATCTGGATTTAGTGCTATAAGAGCTTCTGCATCTGGTTCTCTAAAATTTATTACAGTTACATCGCTGTTTAATGTATCCTTTGGTGAATATTTATCCACTGCAACAATTTTATCACTTAGTCCTAATTCTATTAGGACCTCAGTATTTGATGGCGCAGTAGAAACTATTTTGTTAATTGTTCTTGGTACTGAAACTTGATTTCCTTCACGATCTGTAACATCAAGATTTGATGATTCTTTTTGGCATCCACTCATAACTAGAATACCCAGTACTAGCAAAGATATTGTTAGTATTTTTTTCATGTTTTGATCTCCTTTAATTTTTTGCGTAATAAAAAAGTCATGCCTGAGTAGGTATGACTTTATACTTTTTTAGTTAAAAGAAGCACAAAAAAAGGACTTCTGTTATTAGCCAAGTATCCATCTCATTACCCAGGAGAAAACTTTCAATAATGGTAGGTCTACCGGCTTAACTTCATCCTACTTTGCACCTTCCCACCTTATAAGGCAGTGGTAATTGCATTTCGTCCATTCTACGGTTGCTGGGACAGCTTGAGATTCTAACTCAATTCCCTGTTATGTCAAATGACACCATCATTTTTTTATTCGCTTGTCTATATATTAGTTGATAAAACTGGAAGTGTCAACAACTAAATATAATAAATAGAAAAAGGAAATAAAATAAATTATTTCCTTTCTGATTTTACTTATAATGACTTTGTCAAGATGTCTAAAACATCTTTATAATCAAGATTTAGATACCTACCGATTGTTCCATTCTTTGTTGCACGCTTTGCAAGTTCTTCTAATGGAGGGTCAATAATATCAACTTCTCTTAATGTTAATGGCATTTTAATAGATTCATAAAATTTATAAACTTGATTAATTCCTTCTTTCGCCACACTCATTTTATCATCAGATTCTTCTACACCCCAAACATTTACTGCAAATTCATAAAACTTATCCAATGTTTTTTCATTCAATATTTTTTCCATCCAGTGAGGAGCTAGAATGGCTAACCCATCTGCATGAGCGATATCGTAATATGCACTTAGTAAATGCTCAGTAGTATGATTAAAACCATCCCAAGTTTTCGCAAACCCTGATAACCCATTTAAAGCTAAAGTACTTGAAAACATTAAATTTGATCTAGCTTCAAAGTTGTTTGGCTCTTTTAAAGCTATAGGACCAAAGTGTATAACTGTTTTCATTATTCCTTCACAAATTCTATCATTTAAAAATGATTGGTCACTACTAAAATAGTACTCATAAACATGTGTTAATGAGTCAACAATACCACATGCTGTTTGATGCTTAGAAACTGAGAAAGTATTAGCAGGGTCTAAAATCGAAAATTTAGGGTTTGTGAATTGACTGCCCCATCCGTTTTTTTCTTTAGTGGCAAAGTTAGTTACAACACTTCCTCCATTCATTTCGGAACCAGTTGCGCTCAAAGTTAGAATGCTAGCTATAGGTAATGCTCCATTTGATTCGGCTTTATAAGAGTAAAAATCCCATGGGTCTCCTTCATAAAGAGCTGCAGAAGCGATCCCTTTTGATGCATCAATAACACTACCACCACCAACAGCTAAAACTAAATCAATTTTATGGTTTTTACAGAGCTTTCCACCTTCTCTAATTGACTCAATACGTGGATTAGGATCAATACCAGGAAGCTCAAACACATTAATATTTTCTTTTTTCAGACTATTTATAACTCGGTCATAAAGACCTATTCTTTTTATTGCTGTTTTTCCATAAACAAGTAAAACATTGTTTCCGTATTCCTTACAAAGCTTTCCTATTTTATCAGTTTCATCTTTTCCAAAATAGATTTTTGTAGGATTATAAAAATTAAAGTTTTTCATTATATCACCTCGTAAACATTATAACAAATCAAAAAATATAAAACAATATTACGCTGCAGGAACCACTGCTCCACCGTAATTTTCTTCAATCCATTGCTGTACTTCACTTGATTGCAAAGCATTTACTAAAGCAACAATAAACTCATTGTTTTCATCTTCACTTCTACAGGCAACAATATTTACGTACTCACTCGCACTACCTTCAATTACTAAAGCATCTACTAATGGATTTAAACCATTGTCTAATGCATAATTTCCGTTAATCAATACAGCATCACCTGATTTATTGATGTAGTTTGTATAAAGTAGCGGTGTATCTACTTCAATGAAAGTAATTGTTTTACTAGAACTAAATAAGTTATTTATATCTTCTAACGAGGAATTAATTATATCCTCATTACTTGTAGTTGAATTTATTAAAAGCAATCCAGCTTCATCTAAAAGTTTAAGTAATCTTGGACGATCAGTTGGTGAATTTGAGATTATTAGTTCAAGATTGCTTGGTAGCTCATCAATTGAATTATAATCTTTAGAGTATAAACCAATTGGTTCAACATGAACGCCACCAGCATTGATAAAATCATATCCATATTCGGATATTTGATTGTTTAAATATGGAGTATGTTGGAAGAAATTAGCAATTATATCTCCACTATCAAGACTAGCATTTGGTAAAACATAGTCTGTAAACTCAATTATTTCAAAGTCGAATCCTTGTTCTTTCAAAATCGGTTTGACATGCTCTAGTATTTCCTTATGTGGAATCGGTGATGCTCCAACTTTATAACCAGTTGATTCCTTACAACCTGTAAGTGTTAAACTTAAAATTAATACTACTACAATATTTATTATTTTTTTCATTTTTCTCTCCTATTTTTTAGTTAGTTTTTTTGAAGTAAAATCACCAATAAACTGAACACCTATTATCAACAATACTATTAAAAAGGTAGCAACTAGTGTTACTTCTATCTTGTTTCTTGCATATCCATAGAGATACGCTAAATTACCTAAACCTCCTGCACCTATAGCTCCAGCTATTGATGTATATGAGATTATTGTTATTGCTGTAACCGTTAACCCTCTGATTAAAGAAGGTAAAGATTCTGGAATTAGTATTTTAAGAACTATATTGAATGTTGTAGCCCCAAAACTTAAACCAGTTTCAACTAAATCTTTTCCTTTTTCATGAAGTGATAATTCTACAATTCTTCCATAAAAAGGTGTAGCTCCAATTATTAAAGCAGGTAAAGCAGCACTAGGTCCCAATATTGTTCCTAAAATTAGTCTTGTAAATGGAATTAGTAGGACAATAAGAATTAAGAAGGGAATTGATCTACCTAAACTAGTTATCAGACTTAAGATGAAATATGCAAATTTATTCTTTAACATTCCATTTTCACTTGTCAAGTATAAAAATACACCTAGTATCAAACCTAAAATCCCTACAAAAATTGTTGAGATGGCAGACATAAATACCGTTTCTTGTAGTGCCTTGATAAATAAATCAACATCTAGATTATTAAACATTTTCAACCACTACTCCTAACGATTTTAATGAAACTAATATTTCATTAACATTGCTTTTTATATGAACAACCATTATTCCTTTTTCATTTGGAGTTATACTTGCATAAAGTATATTTATTCTAGTATTAAATTTGATTGAAATATCTGTAATTATAGAAGATTCAACAATTTCTTTTTCAAAGAATAAAATGTATTTGTTCTTAATATGTTTGTTATTACTTATTATCAATTCATAATTAAGACCTATACTTGATAATAATTTCTTTGTTGTTAGTTGTGAGGGATGATAAAACACTTCATCTACTTCTCCATTTTCAATTACCTTACCTTTTTCCATTACCGTTACATAATCACAGATTTCCTTAATCACATACATATCATGAGTTACGATTACTACTGTGATATTAAATTTACTCTTTATATCTTTTATTAGCTCTAAAACACTTTTAATTGTTGTTGGATCAAGTGCACTAGTAGGTTCATCACAAAGCAGTATCTCTGGATTATTAATTAAACTTCTAGCTATACCAACCCTTTGCTTTTGTCCACCAGATAAATGATTTGGATATTTATCAATAAAATTACTAAGCCCTACTAAAGCAATGAGTTCTTTTGCTTTCTTTATATCAGAAATCTTTGCTTTTCTATTTATCGAAACAGGCATTAAGACATTTTCTAATACCGTTTTTCTCTCAAGTAAGTTAAATGACTGATAAACCATCCCAATCCTTTTCTTAAGCATTCGTGATGATTCCTTGTTCAGCTTTATAATGTTTTTATACTCAAACACATCAACACTACCGTCTTGATAATCTTCAAGACCATTAATTAATCTAATCAAAGTACTTTTACCTGCTCCACTTTCACCAATAATTCCATGAATAGTATTCGCTTTTATTCTTAAAGAGACATCTGAAAGAGCTTCAAACGAATTTTTATTTACTTTATATACTTTTTTTATGTTTTTAATATTAATCATAATTTCCTCCAAAAAAAAACGACTTTCTCAATGAAAGTCGTAATTATATATTATATAAAAATCTCTCATTGTTAGACATAAATATGTCCCTAGATAAAAGCACCTAATTTAATAGGTTGCTGTCACTTCA
>Ga0193951_1000566_pt1 | contig 16622 bp, 16 predicted proteins | sample BB_2_MG_FD_140370 | JGI IMG/M metagenome (GOLD analysis project Ga0193951, IMG submission 140370) | Microbial mat bacterial communities from the Broadkill River, Lewes, Delaware, United States - BB_2_MG | ecosystem: Environmental > Aquatic > Freshwater > River > Microbial mats | place: USA... | reverse complement strand
TTTTCAAGTTATAATATAAACCTAGTTTTGCGCGGATGTGGCGGAATTGGTAGACGCGCCAGCTTGAGGGGCTGGTGACTTAGGTCGTGGGGGTTCAAGTCCCCCCATCCGCACCACTAGATTATATTTAAAATCAAGAGCTTATATAAGCTCTTTTTTTTGGTCCGATTTCCCATATATTATATTTAAATACTTTCGATTATTTAACGATTCATCGTTTATTTTCAAACTTTACCTAGTTTTATCGATTGTTACCTATAAGCTTTATTTTTCTATTAACATAATTTTATTTAATACTCCCATCATACTGCTTTATACCAATCTCACTAACTATGTGATTATTTCTACTTGCTAAAATCACCAACTACATCCTTATTTAATAATTAGAACAACTAGTTATTGAAATAAATGCTTTGTATTTGGCAATTTTTCTACGTATAAAATTGTTCACTTAATTAATGAAACAGGTATTACTGACAACATAATTTACTCTTGTAGTTACTTTTAGCTGCATCCCTTAAAAGTTTAAGCTCAGAGATACTTTGCAGTAATAGCAGATTGCTTATTTTTTTGATAAATGTGTGAGGTTATTCGTGTTATTGAAAGGATAGGTGCTCGTAATGGTGAAACAGCAAGTCAAGTAACACAAGTGACTGAGCATATGGCTGAATTTCTTCAATAGCTTACTGAAAGCTCTAAGCAAGTAGATATAATGGCTGAGAAATTACAGCAACTGGTTGAAACTTTTAAAGTTAGTTAATAGTTCGCTACTAACTAACTTTAAAATTAAATGATTTTAGATCAACTAATAGCGATTAAACCTGTAGATACCAATAGAGCAAAACCAATAGTTACAGTGAGAAGAGAGATTAATGTTGATAGTATGATTATTTTCGCAGCTAAATCAGCGTTGCCGCCCATCGCTTCTACCATAATTAAACTAGCTGTTGCTGTGGGTGACGCTGTTAACAAAAATAACACACCAGCTGCTTTAGGATCGATTGGTAAAATAAATAGCAATATTACCAAAATTAGTGGGCTTAAAATAATCTTACCAAAACTTGCCATCAAGGCAGGCTTCAAGTTTTGCTTTAATTGTTGAAAATTTAATGACCCACCAATGGCGATTAACGCTAAAGGTAGAGTCATTTGTGAAATATACTGGTTACTTTGTAAAATTAGAGCAGGGGTTTTGAAGCCTATTAAGTTTGCAACTAAACCCGCGGTTATTCCAATAATTAATGGGTTTTTAATAATATCTTGAATATTTTTTTTAATAGAGCCACTTTGCTGATTTAAGCTATTATTAAGGGTAAAAATAGACAGTAAATTATATACAATAATCGTTGCTGCTGTTGGTATTGTCGCGATAGCAATGCCTTTATCCGGATAAGCATTCGCACATAAAGCTAAACCTACAATAATTAAATTACCTCTAAAAGCTCCTTGAACAAAAACACCTTTATCCCGCTCAGCACCAACAAACTTGAATGCCGTATAATGGCTTATAATGAATACAATAACGGTAGTTAATAATATTAATGCAATATGGGAAACATTAATAAGTTGTTTAAAATCATGAGATGCAGTACTGGTAAATAAGATAATGGGTAGACCAATATTGAAAATGAATTTAGACGAGATACGAATAAACTCTTTATTAATGAATTTTATATGAAATAACCATGTACCTAACGTTATTAAGATAAATATTGGCGCGGTGATTTGGAGGGCTATAGGTAAGAGTGAAAAAATATTTTGGTTATATTCCATTGTGCGTTTGGTCTTTGTTTATTTTACTAGCGATTAACTTTTTATTTTACGTTATTTCTCCCATAAAAACTCGGTTAACATTAGGTATTGTTTATATTATTAAGTGCTTATATGTTTTATATATTACTAGCGCAATACACGATTTTAGCTGTTTACTGTCTTGTCATCATTTTTATTGTTGTCGATGTTGGGGAACTCAAGACAGAAACAAGAGCCACTGCCTAATGTAGATTCAATTAATACTTTTCCTTTATGCTTATCCATTATTGTTTTAACAATCGTTAAGCCGACACCACTTCCATCTGTTGTTGATAGTCTCTCAAATATAGCGAATACTAATTCGTGATATTTAGGGTCTATCCCAATACCATTATCTTTTACACAAATGGTAGTGGAAGATAAGGTCTGTTGTGTGTATATATCTATTACTAAAGGGACCGATGGGTTACGGTAGCGGATAGCATTACTTAATAAGTTAAGTAATGCTTCACCGAATAATCGTGGGTTTGCATCTACCGTATTTAAATTATCGGTAATGTTTATTGTAGCGTTGCTCTCATTTATAGCTTCTTCAAGAACTCGACATTGTTCTTCAATTATTGTTTGTACATTAACTTGAGAAATAGCAATAGTTTGTTGAACAATACGAGATAAATCGAGTAAATCAGTTAAAAGGCTTTCCATATTTTTAACATTTTCAATGATGCGAGTCAGTCGATGCACTTGCTTTTCGGTTAATGTTGATAACAATTCTGATTTCAGTTGTTGAGTGAATGCTGAAATAGTAACCAATGGTGATTTAAGATCATGAGATACAGTATAAATAAATTGCTCCATTTCTTTATTTTTATTTATTAACTTTTTATTTAACGTATTGGCTTGTTGTTTTTCTTTTTTAAGATCTTTCATGATGCTCACTAAAGTTGCTTGTGAGCGTGTCATCTCTGTTTTTTGAGCTTCCATTTTAATATTTAATGCATTACTTTTATTAAGCTTATGTTGTTGTTCTTTAAAAAAGAATCTGACAATAGCGACTAATGTTATGAGAAGTGCAATCAAAACAATAAGACTTAATTTAAGACTACGCTCTACTAAATCAGTCATTAGTGCTTCAAGTGTGAGTGTAATCTTATTGTATGCCAAGGTGATTTCAATGTGAGAAGGCTCGTCATTATAACGAAGAAATTGGTCTAACTCATGTGTGGTCATTTCTTTATCAAGGAGTTCTGGAAGTGATAAAAGATGCTCATTATAAGCAGATAACATATTTCTTGTATCTTGCATGTTGAGCTCTCCAAGTATTAAAGCGCCTTGTCGCTCAAATTTACTTAATAGAAGTTTTGCAATACGATAATTCTCAAAAGCATTTTCTCGATAGCTAGGCTCATTCGGTCGTAAAATAGCATTTTTAAAATTATGTATTAGGCCGACATAACCAATTTGATTTTGAAGTTCAATGAGAGAAGCATATATTTCAGTTCTGCTCTGTCTGATGTCTTTTTGTTTAGCAACGAAATTTAACGCTATAAATATTTCAAGTGAAATAAAAAAAAGTAGTAGTGTCGCGAGTATAATATTGTTGGATTTCATGGGTGATCACAACGTAACTCTCTAACCAACAATATAACTGTTGAAAGATTATTAAATTTTATAGGTGTATATTTTATTGAATTCATGTATTTATATTCCTATTTTGTCTTATTGTAATTGTTCGTTATTCTGCTTTTGGAAAACATAGCTCTATACACGTTCCTTTATGCAATTCAGATATTAGTGTTACCGTACCGTTTTGCTTTTCCATTGCGGCTTTAACGATATTCAAGCCAACCCCTGTACCTGTATTCGCATCTTTATTAATTTGTTCAAAGATATGAAACACTCGTTCATGGTTTGATTTATCTATACCAATACCATTATCACAGATAAATAGTGAAACAGAAGTATTACATTCTTTAGTATATACTTTTACTTGTAGATCCCGTTTATGGCTTTGATATCTAATTGAATTTTTAAAGATATTATCAATACATTGAGACAGGAGGGTTTTATTTGCCCATAAGAGGTGTAAAGGCTCTGATATAATTAATGTAAATTCCGTTTTTTTATATTCAGGCAGTACTCTTTGCCAATTTTTTTCAATGAGTTTTGTTACATTAAGTGAGGTTTTCGTTATTTCTGTATTCATAATCTTTGAAAGTTGTAACAAGTTGATCAGTAATGTCCCCATATGTGTTACATTTTCAATAATTCTTTTGAAGCGATGTTTTTGCTTTTCTGATGTATAGGTTGATAACTCGTTAGCTAATGTTGAAGTAAAGCCGTTAATAGTCACTAAAGGCGACTTTAAATCATGGGATACAGCGTATACAAATTGTTCTAGCTCTTTATTTTTTGATTTTAGTGTTTTTGCTAATGCCTTGGATTTAGATAAAAGGTTATCTTGAACTTGCACAGCTTTTCTCAACTCTAATTGCACAACAACTTGCTGGGCGATTATTGTCAGCTGTTTTTTTTGAATATCAGTTAATATTGATGGCTTATTGTTGAGCACACAGAGTGTACCTAACCGAAGACCGTTAGGTGTTATTAGTGGTGCTCCAGCATAGAACTTGATATTAGTTGGCCCCGTTACTAAAGGGTTATCGTGAAATCTCTCATCTTTGTCGGCATTTTTTACTTCGAATACTTGTTCATGGTGAATAGCATGCGCACAAAACGCAATATCTCGAGGGGTTTCTTGTACTGTAACACCGAGGTGAGATTTGAACCATTGCCGTTTCTCATCAATTAACGAGATAAGGGCAATAGGCATATTACAAATACTTGATGCTAACTCAGTAAGTTGGTCATAGGTTTGTTCAGGTAGTGTATCTAATATCTGATATTCATTTAAAGCCGCCAGTCGAGAGGATTCGTTGTCAAGAATTGGTGCAGATTTCATTGCTGAACGCTCCCTTATCAATTATATAGATTGTTATAAATCTGATAACAAAGAATACTTTTCTATTTATCTTTGTTCCTGTAATTTTACTTCTAATAAATCGGCAGGCATGGGCATGCCAAGGAGGTATCCTTGAAATTTATCAATTTTAAGTTTACGGCAAACCTTTAGCTGGTTTTTAGTTTCAATGCCTTCGGCAACTACGGTAAAGTTTAGTAACTTTAACATAAGAGTTACGGCTTCTAATAAGCTATTCTTTTTATCAGTATTTAATTCATCTTCTTGCAATGTTTTATCTAATTTAACGATATCAATGGGATAATTGTTTAAATGTGATATTGAGGAAAATCCCATACCAAAATCATCCAAGGCAATTTTAAAGCCTGCAGATGAAAGGGAATTGAGAGTTTGTCGAGTAATATTATCGTTGTCTAGTAAAGCGGTTTCAGTGATTTCTAATATGATAGTGTCAGGTTTAACTCCATATTTTTGTGCTGCATATTTAATTTTTTGAGTCAGTTGAGCATTTTGTAATTGGATTGCTGAAATGTTAATTGCTAAGGTAAAATTGTCATCATACTTAGTCTGCCATGATGCTAAATTAGCTAAGGCTGTGTCGATGACCCATTGGCCTAAGTCATGAATTAAACGTGTTTCTTCTGCAATAGGGATAAACTCATCTGGAGTATATGAGTTTGGGGTGTCAGGCCACCTAATAAGAGCTTCAATGCCTTTAATGTTTTCACTGTTGGCACAAAAAATAGGTTGATAGAATAAGCGAAAGGATGAGTTCTTAATTATTTCATTCATTTCATTTCTGATAAAGAAACGACGGTTAAATTCATTTTGATAATGTAATTCATAAAAGCATAGTGTGTTTTTACCATTCTTTTTTGCTCTATACATGGCGACGTCAGCATATTTCATTAGTTGATCATGGCTATTTGCATCATCTGGGTATAACGCCGCACCAATGCTCACTGTACAGTCCATTCTCTGACCATCGATTAAGAAAGGCTGTTGGAATGATTGTAAAATACGACTAGCAATCATATTAACTTCTTCTGCAGAGTTTATATTCGCTAAGGTTATTGCAAATTCGTCACCGCCTAGTCGGGCAAAGCCATCGTTGATTCTTAGGCAATTTTTGACTCTAGCAACTAACTCAACTAGAAGTATGTCTCCAGCGTGATGACCTAATGAATCATTAATATGCTTAAAATCATCTAGATCTAAAATGAGCATGGCAACAGAAAGCTTTAAACGATCACTATTAGCAATCATAATGTTTAACGTTTCATCGAAATAATGACGATTATGTAAGCCAGTTAATTGATCAGTTTCAGCCATATTCTTTAAGGCCAAATAACTTTCCTGCATTCTTTGTTCCATTTCAAAGCGCTTTTTAGAGTGAATAATAGCTTGAGATAGCTTAATATGTGAAATGTCGCTTTTAGGAATAAAGTCTTGTGCACCAGCTTCAATACAATTGAGGGCGATTGATATATCTTCTGCGGCACTAATAACAATAATTGCTGTATTACCTAAATTGGGATGTGAACGCATCTCAATAATCATTTCAATACCATTAATTTCAGGCATATGATAGTCAAGTAATATAATATCGAATACTTCTTCATCGATTAATACAAGCGCTTTTGCTACACAATCAGTTCCTTTGATTTCATAATTATTTTCTAAAGATGTTCCTAGCGCTCTTTTTGCAAGTGCGATATCAATTTCATTATCATCAACAATCAGTATTTTCATTGCAGAATAAATCCTTTTAAGCATAACTTTTAGACGTTTTAAATCATTATTTTCTAAGTAAAAATTAAAAAATTGTCGTTGGAAAAGTTAAAAATATATACACGAAAATATTTTAATCACCCTAAAGTGTTTTTATTTACTAAGAGTTTGTACTTTAAATTAATATATGACTATGCTTAATAAATATACATTTTATTATGTACCTTTACACTAGCAGCACATATTAATATTGTCTAATTTTGAACTATTAAATGTACTCTTAAAAAATAACAACGGATTACATAAAGCATGCGAGTGATAATTATAGAAGATAACACCGATCATTTTGATATTATTGACGATGCATTTATGTCGATTACGGAAATAGATGTGGAGGTAGTTCGGGCTGATACCTTAACTAAAGGGAAGCGTTTACTATTATCAGAAAATTTTGATATATGCTTGTGTGATTTACAACTTCCCGATTCAACTATAATTGAAACCGTAGAATGGCTAAGTTCACAAACTAATCCATTACCTATGGTGACATTAACATCATTAAACAGTAGTGATGTTGCACGAAATTTGCTGAAAAAAGGGATACAAGACTATTTACCAAAAGACTCTTTAACTCCTGCTTTACTTTATAAAACATGTTTATATGCTATTGAGCGATTCCGTCATCAAAAAATAGTGGCGGGATACAACCAAGATATGCAAGTATTTTGTGCTAGCTTATCTCATGATTTTAACGGGCATATTACCCGTATAATGGGCGTATCAAGATCATTAAAATCAGACTTAATGGAACGAACTAGCTGCACACCAACGGAATTGAAGTGGTTTGAGTATATTGAAAAAAGTACAACAGAAGTACATAAATTAGTATCTAATTTGCATAGTTACCTGTCTGTAGGTTATACCGATCAGGTTTTTGAGTCCGTTTGCGTAAAGTCAGTGATTGAAAATGTCACTTCTTCCCTTAAAGGTGCTCTGCAAGTAGATTTCGAATTAAATATACCTAATGAATTAACGACTATTCAAGGCAATAGTACTTTACTTCAAATATTGTTCCAAAATTTAATTGTTAATAGTATAAAGTTTAATAATGGTTACCCTATTATTGATATATCTGTGCGAGCGCATGGCAATCATGTTGATGTTATTTTGAAAGATAATGGTATTGGTTTCGAGCAAAAACATGTACAAAAAATATTTTCACCATTTAATCGCCTTGCCAATGGCATGAAATTTGGCGGTTCAGGTTTAGGGTTAAGTATCGTTAAGCGTATTATTGAGCATCATAATGGCAGTATTGAGGCACATTCAGAATTAGGTGTTGGTAGTCAATTTATCCTAAAATTTAACAAAGAATGATTACACATTTTAGTAATTAAAAGGTTGTTTTAAAATTAATTAAACCACTAGAGGACGTAACGTGGATAATCTTAAGCTAATGTCGGCATTAATGGTAGAAGACAATATTGATCATGCAGAATTGATGATGGATGCTTTCAATGAATTTAATATTAAAAATTCAATAACGCATGTAATGGATGGTGAGGAGGCTATTGCTTACCTAAGAAACGAAGCTCCATTTGAAGATCTTCATAAATTTACTCGCCCTGATATTGTATTTTTAGATATTAGAATGCCTAAACAAAGTGGTATTGCTACCTTAAAAATAATGAAAGAAGACGCTCTGCTCAAAGATATTCCTGTGGTGATGATTAGTACGTCAAACACGTCACCAGAAATAAAAGAATGTTATGGTTTAGGCGCTAGTGGTTTTGTTACTAAACCGTTAAAGTTTGAAGACTTTACAAAGAAAATGAAGGAGTTAAATTATTATTGGGTACTCACTGCTGAGTTACCGACAAAATAAATTATTGATACAACCTCATACTAAAATAGCACTGTGTATACCAGTTTATGCTTGACAAAGGTACAGTTCTTATTGCATTTATATATTTCCAAAAGCTAATTAAACAATAAAAAATTTAATAAGTAAAATTTATTAAATCAATGTTTAAATTAAAGCAGCAAAAGTCGAATTTAATTGAGTTATTTTTTAAAATATAACACAATTAAATTCGACTAAAATTACTTAGCTAAGATACCAATAAGCAGCACTATATCGTTAATTGATTTATCGTCTTATTACAAATCAATGCAGCCATTATTTAATTTCTACAGTCGCTTGTGTATGCTTATCAGCCTTAGTTTCATTATGAAAACCCAATTGATTTAACTGTTAGCTCTGCTCGCAAGCGAACTGCTATTTTTTCAATCTGGGAAATAACACGATTCGTTTAAAAGAGATATTACATGTCTAAAACAAATTCAAATAACCCAGCCTATTCTCCTGCTGCCGGTGGTTGGGGCGCACTGAAAAGTTCAACTAAACATATTATTCAAAGTGAAAATGCTATGAAGGGCGTAAAAGCCTTACTTCGAGCAAATCAACCAGGAGGCTTTGATTGCCCTGGTTGTGCTTGGGGGGATTCATCAACGGCTGGCAAAATAGATTTTTGTGAAAACGGTGTAAAAGCAATTGCGTGGGAAGCAACTAGTAAACGTGTTGATGCTACTTTTTTTAAGCAACATTCAATAACAGAATTAAAAAGCTGGGATGATCACTCACTTGAAAAAAGTGGCCGCTTAACTGAACCAATGTTTTATGATGGCGAGAGCGATCATTATCAACCAGTTAGTTGGAATAAAGCCTTTAGTATAGTTGCCGATAGCCTTGCTGATTTGTCTTCGCCTAATGAAGCATTATTATATACATCGGGTCGAGCAAGTAATGAAGTTGCCTATATGTATCAATTATTTGGTCGAGTACTTGGCACTAATAATTTTCCTGATTGCTCTAACATGTGTCATGAGGCATCGGGAGTAGGCATGACAAATAGCCTTGGTACTGGTAAAGGTACCGTTACCATGGAAGACTTTAATGAAGCGGATGCTATTTTTGTTTTTGGTCAAAACCCAGGAACTAATCACCCGCGTATGCTGGGCACATTACGTAAAGCAAGTAAGCGCGGTGCTACGATTGTTTCGATTAATAATTTAAAAGAGCGCGGCTTAGAAAAGTTCTCAGATCCACAAAGTGCAAAAGAAATGATTCTTTTTACAGGCACTAAAATTAGCCAATATTATTTTACACCGCGATTAGGTGGTGATATGGCCTTATTACGTGGTGTAGCAAAAAGTTTATTTGAAAGATTTGAACAAGATAAATCAGTACTCGATATGGAATTTATTAATGAACATTGTCAAGACTTTGAAGCATATAAACGCAGTGTTGAATTAAGCTCATGGGATAAAATAATTAGCCAATGTAGCTTAACAAGAGAAGATATTGAGCAAATAACCGATATCTATGTAAGTAGTAAGAAAGCAATTTTTACATGGGCAATGGGAATTACTCAACATAGTCACTCAGTGGCGACAGTAAGAGAAATTGTTAATGTACTGATGTTAAGAGGCAATATTGGTAAAACAGGAGCTGGTGCATGTCCTGTGCGTGGACATTCAAATGTACAAGGTAACCGTACAGTTGGTATTAATGAAAAACCGTCTATGGACTTTCTTGATGCATTAGCACAAAAATATTCGTTTAGCGTTCCTCGTGATGATGGTTTTAACACCGTTGAATCAATTCACGCAATGTTAGCCAATAAAGCTAAAGTTTTTATTGCATTAGGTGGCAATTTTGCTGCTGCTACTCCTGATACTAAACGTATATATACGGCATTATCGCAATGTGATTTAACGGTTCAAATTAGTACTAAACTTAATCGTAGTCATCTGATGACAGGAAAAAAAGCACTGATCCTCCCTTGTTTAGGTCGAACTGAAATAGATACTCAACAAAGCGGTGAACAATGTATTACCGTAGAAGATTCTATGAGTATGGTACATAGTTCACGAGGGCAAAATGAACCAGCCTCTGTGCACTTACGTTCAGAAACAGCAATTATTGCAGGAATAGCAGCAGCTTCTGTGGGCGATAAAGTCGTGAATTGGCATAAGTTAGCCAGTGATTATGCTTATATCCGTGAAGATATTAGCGAGGTTATTCCTGGATTTGAACAATATAATGAGCAAATAAAAGCGAGACGAGGTTTTTATTTAACCAACCCCGCAGCGAAGCGTCAATGGAACACGCCAACTAAAAAAGCGATGTTCTCAACAGCCTCATTACCCGAAGAGTTAGCGCATGAAAAGGTGAAAGATAGAACTGATAATATGGTGCTGACATTACAAACGATACGTTCTCATGATCAATATAATACAACCATTTATGGTATGGATGATCGTTACCGAGGTGTTTATGGCGAGCGTAAAGTTATTTTTGTCAATGCTGACGATATGAAAGCATTATCGTTAGAGCAGGGGGATTATGTTAAACTTACCACAATTTCAAACGATGATATTGAACGTTCAGTCGAAAGCTTTAAAGTGGTTGAGTATACTATACCACAAGGTTGCGTAGCCGCTTACTACCCTGAAACGAATCCTTTGGTGCCCCTTGAAAGTATTGCCGATGATTGTGGCACGCCAACCTATAAATCTATTCCTATTTCATTAGAGAAAGTATAAAGTTAATCGTTGTTCATTTAATGGATAAAGGCAATACAAACGTAAAAAAGAGGCCGATAGCAGGCCTCTTTCTTGTCTCTAGATTATTTTAGAGCTCGGAAACAGATAAAATTATTTTATTTCTTAACCATTTATTTGCAGGATCTAAATCTACTTTATTGTGCCAATACAAATGAACATCAACATCAGGTAAACTCACCGGTAAAGGAAAAATAACTAAATCGAGTAATTGAGCGTACATCATTGCGGTAACTTTTGTTATGGTAAATAGCATATTGTTATTTGTAATAACTCTGCAAGCTGAGAATGAATGTTGACACCTTAAGCCTATTTTTCGTTGGAGCCCTAATCGAGCGAGTTCAAAGTCTTCAATACTTGTACCCACTGAACGAGATGATACTAACACGTGATCTTGGGCAAGATATTCGTCCAAACTTAGAGTCGATTGTATATCGGGGTGATTTTTTCGAGCAAGAACCACTAGCTCACTTTGTTCTAACTTGGTATGTGAAATGTTTTCGCTAACAGGTAAAAGTGTATCTATCGCCAAGTCAATATCACCACTAACAAGTTTATTTTCTATATTACTACGATTTACCCGTCTACTACTCTGAAGCTTAATTAATGGTGCTTCTTTTTTTAAACGCTGCATCAATGGCGGAAGATAAGACGCTTCTAGGGTGCCATGTAATGAAATATTAAAACTTTTACGCGATATTGAAGGCTCAAATTGACGAGATTGTGCTAAACATACTTGTAATTGTCGTAAGGCTTCTCGAACATCAGCAATCACATTATTGGCTACTGCGGTTGGGCGCATCTTATTACCTTGGCGAACAAACAAAGGATCACCAAAATGATCACGCAGTTTACTTAATGAATGACTAATTGCTGGTTGTGATAAGTTAAGTGCTGAGCCCGCCTTAGTAATATTTCCTTCGCAATATATGGCTTCAAATACCACAAATAAGTTTAAATCTATTTTCATTAAATCTCCCCACTAACCCCAATTTATTATTATTAATATCATATTTAGTATTCTTTATATGAATATAGTTATATTTTTATTATTCGTATTTTTAATTTAAATGTTGTACCTAATATAGTCAAGTAGTATGAATATCATTAATAATGGTTATTGAATCAACAGTCTGTGTACATTATTAATACTAGACTTTTAAAGATTACCGGTCTTCAATTTATTATGAAGAAAAGTTTGTGTATAGAGATTAATACTACAACCATTAAATAAATATCACTAAATCAAACAGTCTAACTGAGTAACAATTCTTTTATTGGCGCACGCTTTTATTTACCATTTTGTTATAAAAGATCAAATTAAACTTGCAAATACAAATGAGAGTGATTATCATTTATTTTTAAGGGGGTGAAATATTCCTATTAAATAGGGCAATAAAGTATTGCTTCGAATGATCTGCGATCATTTAAAAATAATAAATCAGTGAGGTAGCATAAATGGAACATCAACAATGGCAGTCGCTGCTAAAGCTTGGTAATCATTGCTTTCATGAGAAGGAATGGAGTAAAGCTGAATATTTTTATAGCGAAGCATATGACTTATTAGCTTTTTCTTATCGTAATAATCCTATGTGTGCTGACACGTTAATGGCTTGGGTTTGTTCATGTCATAACTTGTCTGCGCTTTATGAACATCAAGGAAACATCAGTTTAGCATTAAGGTTTTTGATGGTTCCCCACGAATACCTGTTAGAAGTAACTAACGCTAAAGTAGATGATGAAGACATTAAGTTAATTGCTTTTAAAGGCCTTTCATTAACACTATCTCCCATACTACTGTTCAACAAAAAGCACGTCATTTGTGATAACTGCATTGACAGGTTTGACTCATTAAAATTATTACTACAGCAACAAGAAAACGTTATTCATTAATACTAAAAAGGAAAATTAGATGTTTAGGTTATATATCGTCATTTTATTGTTATCAGTTTCTGCTCCAAGCTTTTCGCATTCAGGTCATGATCATAGTGATCCTATGGCAGGGCTCATTCATTTACTCTGGGTTGCTCCTCTCGTTATTGGTATTGCTTTAATTATTTATCAATTTACAAAAAAGCACCGTTTTTTTAACAAGAAAAAGTAAGGTATTTATAATGATTTTTGATCTATTAGCTAAAATTGATACTAAATATCCCTTCGATCAAGCTGTCGCGCATTGTGATATACCCTGTAAAATATATGATCCTATTTCAGCACAACTAGCTGTGCTTACAATGATCAGAATGGTTGATTTATTAAATGAATTAAAAGACTATGAATCATTAACTCTTGAGCAACAAGCGACATTTATTCGTTTAGTTAATGAAAAAGAAGCACATGGAAATAAAGTAAAAGAAGAGATACTTATTATCTGGGGTGATTATATAAAGCAACCCCAATTAGATAACCATCAAAACTTGCACACATTGACACATGAAATTATGTTGGCAGCTTCTAAGGCGAAGCAAAGCATAAATCGTGAAGCTAGTGTAAAACTATTAGATAAAGTAAATCAGTTTGTTGAAATCTTTTGGGAAACTAAAGGCGTTGAAGTTTATCGTGCTATTTGCCCTTATCCACCAGCAGAATCTTTAAGCTACCCAGTACTAAAGTCGATTTAATGGTTGTGTTTAAATTGTTAACTGTAAAAAATAAAAAGAGTGGCAGTTTATCTGCTGAAAAATTAAAACCAGATAATAAAACCCAATGTTTTGGGCTAGTTATAGGGATGTCTAAACTTAAAAAGAGTCAATGATGAATCATTCACTCAATTTTGTATTAGCTAAAGCTTATAATTTAACAAATAAGGTATCGCTACCTTGTTATCGTAGAATGCTATTACCGGTTTTTCTTTGTATTCTGCTATTTCAGCCAAAAACGCATGATCTTATGCTTACCGTACTTGCTGATGCTTTTTGGCAAGTAGCTGTTTTTGTCGCTTTTACATTAGCTATTTATCATTTATTTGCCAATAAGCTTAGCTGTTTATACGTTAGTAAAAAGGGTGAACGTAAGCCTATTTATGAAGTGCTAACCGCAAGTGCCATGGGAGTGTTACCTGGGTGCGGTGGTGCCATTATTGTCATTACTCAATTTGTAAAAGGTCAAATGGGCTTTGGATCTGTTGTTGCGGTGTTAACTGCCACAATGGGGGATGCCGCATTTCTTATACTAGCAACAAAGCCTGTAACAGGTTTAATGGTCGTTGCTATATGTTTATGTGTTGGTATTTTATCTGGTGTTATTGTTAATGCAATACATGCTCCTAGCTTTTTACGTCAAGCGGTAAAGGAACTAACAATTTCCGAAAAAGCCACTCCTATAGGAAAAGAGTTACCTAAAGCCTTAAAAATACAAGGCCTCTTATGGCAATGGTTGTTAATACCTTGTGTCGTCATTAGTTTTTTATTTGCAGGTCAGGTTGATGTTGCCTCGTTAATTGGCCTGAATAATGTAACATTGCAAATGATAGGGACAGCTTTATGCTTAGTGTTAATTATATTGTGGGCTATTACTAGCGAAGTCACTAATTTTGAATCAATTGTCGCTGAGGATAAAAAATCAAGGCACGATAAAGTCTTTCAAAAAGTCGCTTTAGATACTAACTTTGTTGTTTGTTGGGTTGTCGTGGCGTTTATCGCTTTTGAATTGGCAATGCGCTATGGCGATTTTCAATTAGCCGCTATATTCATTGAATACAGTGCGCTCTCGCCATTAATTGGCGTTTTAGTTGGCGTGATCCCTGGTTGTGGCCCTCAAATTATAACAACTTCTTTGTATTTATCTGGTGCTATCCCATTATCAGCACAAATAGGTAATGCTATTAGCAACGATGGCGATGCCTTATTTCCTGCTATTGCGTTATCACCACAAGTTGCATTGGTTGCAACTCTTTACTCTACCATTCCTGCATTAACCGCTGCTTACGGCTATTATTGGCTATTTGAATAAGGAAATTTAATTTCTTTAGCGTCGATATAAAATTTAATATACGAGTTAGTTTCATATTGCTTATACCGGCTTTAACCGTAAATAACGTGTTAAATCGCTATTGATTCTCATTTTTTATTTCACGAGATGTTAAAAAATCGCGTTTGTTGCTCATCTCTTATTGAGGACTTATTAAGATGTTCACGATCTAATCGATGTCACCAAAGACCATTTAAGCGAGATTGCTAATGAGTTTGTGTTATTAATACAAGCAGTTCAAAGATTAGGTGTTATAGACAAAGATAAAAACGCGAAATACCTAACGATTAATGTACAAATTCAAATTGCAGGCTTGCGTATCTTTACCAAAATGAGTAGTGTTGAACGCCTATTTAAGGTCAAAATTGACGATATTTTTAATCACTACCCGTTGTCATTTTTCCTTTAGCTAATTTGTGGAGTTGGTATGAATCATCAAGTGATTTTATTTGATATAAACGAGACTGTATTAAACCTAAGTATTTTAAAACCTACATTTAAACAATATTTTCGTGATGAAAACCATATGGATAGATGGTTTTCAATGCTACTGCATTCTTCAACAGTATGTTTAGTCACTGATGTTAAAACAGACTTTAAAAGTTTGGCATTAGCCGCATTAAAATCGATAGCGGGTCGATTAGCACTAACATTGTCTGATGAAGAGTACGCTAACATACTTAATACATTAGCGAGCCTGCCAGCACATAGTGATATAAAACCAGCGTTGGTAAAATTACGTGCGGCTGGCTTTACTCTTATTGCTTTTTCAAACTCTTCATCAAGTTTACTTTCGTCTCAACTAACCAATGCGGGCTTAAATGAATATTTTGATGATGCCATTTCTGTTGAAAGTGCTGGCACGTTCAAACCGTCTAATAACGCTTATCAGTATGCTGTAAATAAACTGGCTGTTCCTGCTAAGGATATTAGATTAGTTGCCGCACATGATTGGGATACGCATGGGGCATTAAGTGCTGGCTTAAAAGCTGCTTTTATTGACAGGTTTGGAGCACCGTATAATCCTTTATATATAACACCAGACATAATAGCGTCTACTATGGAAGGTATTGCCGAGCAAATTATCAAAAGTAAAAGATGATAATTTAATGATTTAGTTGCAGATCAAGCAGCCGTTATAAATTCAAATTCTTGATTAAAGTAAGATATAAACACTATCACGCTTTGTGCCCCAAAACGTGATAGTGCAAAGTTTTTAAATAACTATTTCAGCTATTTAGAAGATGTAAACCGATCCTCATCCTGATAGACAACTATGTCACCAAAGCGGTCATTCACTTTTGAAATATTAACGATCACTTTGTGCGCATTGCTGACTTTATCATTTATTTTTTTGCCATATATTTTCTAATGAAAAAGCTTTTAGTTTGTAATAGATTGAAATTATGTGATATTACTACGCATTAAAGCAAGGGTATGGAACTTATTAGGCCACCCATAATAACGTGGATGAAATTCAATCCATAAACTAAGCTTAATTTACCTTGATTAAGTTTGGTGATTATTATGCCTAAGCCACGCTCACAACAAATTAGTTTATCCG
>Ga0193951_1000565_pt1 | contig 16630 bp, 13 predicted proteins | sample BB_2_MG_FD_140370 | JGI IMG/M metagenome (GOLD analysis project Ga0193951, IMG submission 140370) | Microbial mat bacterial communities from the Broadkill River, Lewes, Delaware, United States - BB_2_MG | ecosystem: Environmental > Aquatic > Freshwater > River > Microbial mats | place: USA... | reverse complement strand
TGTAACAATTGATGAAGCTTGTAAAGCTGGACAATTAAATGCTGAAGTTGTAGTTGTAATATCTAATAATAGTAATGCAAATGTCATAAGTAGAGCTCAAGATAGAGATACTCCTACTTATGTTATAAATGATAAATTATTTCCAAATGAAAATTTAGATAAAAAAATTACAGATTTATTGATGGAATACAACTGCGATTATGTTTTTCTTTCTGGTTATATGAAAAAACTAGAGACACAATTAATTAATGCATTTGAGAATAGAATTATTAATTCTCATCCAGCATTATTACCTAATTATGGTGGGAAAGGAATGTATGGTAGATTTGTTCATGAAGCTGTTATTAATGCAAATGAAAAAAAATCAGGAGTTACTATTCATTTTGTTAACGAGGAGTATGACAAAGGTGAGTTTATTTTACAAAACTCTCTTACAATAGAAGAGGGTTGTAGTATCGAAGAGCTTGAAAATAATATCAAAGAGTTAGAATCAAAAAGTATTGTTGAGGCATTTCAAAAACTTATTTAGTTTATATAATGAAGAAAAGGGATTAATAATCTCTTTTCTTTCTCATTCTTGCTAGTTCTTTTTGTACTGAAATATTGATATTTTCAGCAGGTTCAAAGTTTAAAGAATAGTTTCTATCTTCATAGTCTACACTATTTAAAATAATTTTAATAGCTTCCATCCTTGCTTTGTGCTTGTCATCACTTCTTACAATATTCCATGGTGCACTTCTTGAGTGTGTTCTTTTTAACATCTCATATTTTTTTTCACTAAACTCATCCCATAAGTCTTGTGCTTGTAGGTCCACTTCACTTAGTTTCCATTGTTTTAGTGGATTTGTTCGTCTACTCTCAAATCTTTTTAGTTGTTCCTCTTTTGAGACAGAAAAATAAAGCTTTACTAGGATGATATCCTGACGAACTAAATCGTGTTCAAAATTAACAACATCTTCCATGAAAATTTCATATTGATGATCTGTACAAAATCCAAATACTGGTTCAACCATAGCTCTATTATACCAAGATCTATCGAATAATACAGTTTCACCTCCAGTTGGAAAGTGTTCTATATATTTTTGGAAAAACCATTGCCCTTTTTGTGTTTCAGTTGGTTTACCAAGAGCTACTACTTTATAATGCCTAGCATTCATATATCTAGTCATTCGTCTAATAGCTCCACCTTTTCCACTAGCATCTCTCCCTTCAAAAAGGATGATCATTTTTTTACCAGATTTTTCCAGGTGGTCTTGCATTTTAATAAGTTCTATTTGGTATTCTTGCATTTGAGCATTATCATAAACTTTTTGAATACCTTCTTGTAGTGTTAGTAAATCAACAGTTTTATAGTCTCCAAGAATAGATTTTAAAAACTTATTTTCTTCTGTAAGTCTTTCTATCTCTTGATTTGGCACTATTTTTGGAGGTTCGTTTACTTTAATGTTTTTTGTTACCGTTTTAGTTTGTTTAACATTTTTAGCTAAACTAATTTTGTAATTTTCTAATAATGAATAAGCTTTAATATCTGTTAAGTTATCAACTTTATCATATCCTAGAACTTTCATATATCTTTTTTTTGATAATTGAAATCTTGCAATATATTTTTTCCCAAATGTCGGATGAGAAATTTTTGACTTGTATAACCCTATAAAATCTGTTTTTTCAAAATCATTTAAATTCATTATTATAATACTTTTGCAAATGTATTTTGTTCTTCCATTAATTCAATCTCTTTTGAACCAGAGATTATAATTTCAGAATCTTCTTTTGTTAATGCCCCTGTAATTTGATTTGGGTAGTCAACTCTATTTAAAATGTGTTTTATACAATTCAGTCGTGCTGCTTTTTTATTGTCACTTCTTACTATAGTCCAAGGTGAATTTTCAGAATTTGATGCCATTAACATAGAAAACTTAGCTATAGTATATTTATCCCATAATTGCTGAGACTCTTTATCTACTGGGCTTAGTTTATATTGTTTTAAAGGATCGGTTTCTCTTTTATCAAAACGTCTACCTTGCTCCTCTTTTGATACCGAAAAGTAAAATTTAAGCAGGGTAATCCCAGATTTTACAAGCATATCTTCAAATTGGGGAACTTCTCTTAAAAACTCATGGTGTTCTTCTGATGTACAAAATCCCATAACTGGTTCAACACCACCTCTGTTGTACCATGATCTATCAAATAATACTATCTCTCCTGCACTAGGAAGATGTTTTGTATATCTTTGAAAGTACCATTGTGTTGTTTCTTGATCACTTGGTTTTTCTAAAGCAACAACTCTGGCTCCCCTTGGATTAAGATGTTCAGTGATTCTTTTGATAGTACCACCTTTTCCAGCAGCATCTCGCCCTTCAAAAATCATAAGAACTTTAAGTCCTTTATCTTTCACATGATTTTGAAATTTTAATAATTCTATTTGTAATTGAGTAAGTGTTTTTTCATAGACAAGTGTCTCTTTTTTAACCCAAATTTGGACTTTATTGCCTTTCTCTTTCATCTTTTTTCTTTTTCTTAAAAAGTTGTTTGAAAGATGTTTTGAATTTTTATGTGTATCTATCTCCTCATTATCATCAAACTCTTCACTTATTATCTCTCTATCTTTTCCCATTTAAAATCCTTTTGAATTGTTATAACAAGTTTATCTAAAAATGCTTTACAAATTGGTTACAGAAGCTAATTAAGGTTTTTTTTGATAAAATGAATAGATGAACAAAATAGATTTTTTAAAACTACCTAAAAATATAAAAGAGTTAGATCTTTCAGAGATAATGGATAATTTATACTTTTATTCGTACCATTGTAAATATTTAAAGAAAATACAAACAAATAAAATGGATAAAGAGGATCCACACTATGTAAGTACATATAGTAGTTTTATAGGAGAAGTATATGAAAATATTATATATGAACTATTAATTAAATATGCTATTGAAACAAAAGAGATAACTAAATTTATTTTAAAAGGTCCACATCAAGATAACTATGAAAATTTAAAGAATGGTCTGATGATAGATAGAAACTCTCAAATAGTATATAAAGCTGGATATAAAGATGTTACAGAATTTGATGCATTGTTTTTTACAAAAGATAGTGTTTGTTTTGTAGAGAGTACTATTGTAAAAACAACAACGAGTTTACGAAAACGATTAAAAAAGAAAAAAGCATTACTAGAAGTATTGTTTCCAAAATTACATATTACAGCACTTATCATTTTAAGTGAGGGTGCTATGGGTGTAAATGTTTTTCCTAAATACTGTAAAGTTTGGGTTACAGATGCACTTAGTGATGAAAAATTAATTCATAATTTGATGTATAATAACAGTAAAAACGGAAGAAAATTTGTAACGCATAAAGATTCAAAACTTACTCATTCAAACGCTATAAGTTTAGTAACTTTTAAATATTTTGATACAATTTCTTGGATATTAAGAAATATTCGTAAAGATACTGATAATATAATAGATTTTAATTTTCTAAAAACAGAGAAAATCAAGCGTTATTTTGAAATATTTAGCAAGTTTTATATTGGACATGTTGATGCAAATACTTTTGTAAAATTGTTACAATTTATGAATATAGAAAATATTTCAGAGGATATCCCTTTGAATAATATTCAAGATGATCAAATAGTAGTAACAATTGAAAAGATAAAAGAGGGTTATAGTCTTATTTATTATGTAAAAGTTATTGGTGATAAACTTAAAAAACTTGAAGTAAATGGAACAACACTTAGTGTTTCAAATAAAGATCCAAAAGGTTTTACTGCTGCTGAAACAAAATATATACGATATATATTTAAAAAATCTTATAAATTTTCCTTTGAAGAAATTAAATCTTTAAAAAAATCAATTGATGTATCTATTACTAATTAAAAATTTGATATAATAAATTTATTCTAAGCAGTTCGGGATTTTCCTATTTTTTTGGGTCCGATACTGTTTTTATACGGTTAATTGTAATTATAATTGTGTGTAGTACTTTTCTCTTTTATTAAAAGAGGGATTGCAACTCCTAAGATTATATTCTTGACTGTAGCACTTTGGCTTTTAGGGCCGCCTTTGGGTTAACGGCTGTTTGGAATAATTAAATACTAACAAATTTTAAGGATAATTTTAAATGAATATATTAATACTTGGAAGCGGTGGTAGAGAATACTCTATTGGTCTTGCTATCTCAAAAGAAGAAACTAAACACAATTTATATTTTATGCCAGGAAATGGTGCTACAACTCAATTGGGTACAAATATTAATATTACAGATTATAAAGAATTAAGCTTATGGGCAAAAGACAACGATATTGAATTAACAATAGTTGGTCCAGAACAACCTTTAGTAGATGGTGTAGTGGATATATTTAAAGAAGCGGGACTTATAATATTTGGTCCATCAGCAGCTGCTGCTCAATTAGAGGGTAGTAAAGTATATATGAAAAATATTTTAAAAAAATACAATATTCCTACAGCTGCATTTATAGAAACTGAGAATGAAGAAGAAGCATTTAATTTTATTGATAGCATGAAGAGAACACCAATAGTTGTAAAAGCAGATGGTCTATGTGCTGGAAAAGGTGTAATCATTGCTATGAGTAAAGAGGAAGCAAAAGAGGCTGTTTCCGGTATGCTTAGTGGTGAAAGTTTTGGAGATGCTGGAAATGCAGTAATTGTAGAAGAGTATTTAGATGGTTATGAGCTTTCTATTTTTGCTATTTGTGATGGTGAAAATTATGTTGTTTTACCAGCTGCACAAGATCACAAGAGAATAGGTGATGGAGATACTGGACCAAATACTGGTGGAATGGGTGCATATGCTCCAACACCTTTAGTAAATGATGAAATTTATGCTAAAGTTGAAGAAAATGTAATTAAACCAACTTTAGCAGGTATGAAAAATGAGGGTGCACCTTTTGAAGGTGTACTTTTCATTGGAGTGATGGTAGTAGATGGTGAACCAATTATCTTAGAATATAATGTAAGATTTGGAGATCCAGAGTGTGAAATACTTATGCCTTTGCTAGAAAACCCAGTGAGTGAACTTTTTTATAAAGGTGCGACAAAACAACTTGACACTTTTGATTTGAAAATGAAAAATGAATATGGTGTAGCAGTTGTTATGGCAAGTGCAAACTACCCTTATGGAAGTAGTGAACCAGCTGAAATAATTGTTGATGAAATTCATGATGAAGAATTAAAAGCTAATTCACATATCTCTTATGCAGGGGTGACTTTTGAAGATGATAAACTATTGGCAACAGGTGGTAGAGTTTTATTATGTGTAGGTTTTGGAGATAGCATCGAATTAGCAAGAAATAGAGCATATGCTTTATGTGGACAAGTTCATTTTGCTGGTAAAAAAATCAGAACAGATATCGCGTATCAAGCATTAAAATAATATGAATAATAAATTTGAGCAAATTGATACAGATAATTTGCAATTAGCGTCAATGAAATCACGAGTGAAAGCTTTTGTAATTGATGACTTATCTATCACTCTTTTAGTAATTATAATTCTTTGGGATAAAATTGCAACAACTAATGGGGACTTAGTGGCAACAATGATGGTTATGAATGAAGCATTTATACAAGTGGTTGTATTAAAGTTTATTTATCAGTCATTTTTTATATGGTATTATGGTGCAACTATAGGTAAACTTATCTCTAAAATAAAAGTGATTGATTTTGAGACCTATGGCAGAATCTCTTTAATGAATTCTTGTATTCGTTCTGCGGGAAGAATTATTAGTGAAACAGTATTTTATTTAGGTTTCTTTTTAGCTTACTATGGTCAGTCTAGACAGACATTTCATGATAAATTTGGAAAAACTTTAGTTGTTGATGCATAGAATATTTTTAGTTATAACCTTTTTAAGTATGGTCCTATTTGCTAAAGATAGTCTCCAAGATGAAAATATACAAATATTAGCTGAAAATCTAGAAATTAAAAATGATATAGTAAATGCATCTGGAGAAGTTGTTGTTTACTCCCCTAATTATTATATTACTGCAAATCGTTTAATTTATGACAAAATAAATGCAAAACTTGAATTATTTGGTGATGTAAATATTATCAAAAATGAAGAGCTTGTTAGTTATTCGCAATATATCTATATTGATATTAAGAATGATATAAACAATTTAAAGCCTATGCTTGTAGTAGATAACTCTAACAAATTGTGGTTCAATGCAAAAAAAGGACTAAAGTCAAGTGATAAGTATGATTTAAATAACTCCACATTATCAAGTTGTAATTGTAAAGATCCTGCTTGGAGTATTAGTTTTAGTAGTGGAGATCTTAATACCACAAAACAATGGATGAATACATACAATACAACTTTATATCTCAAAAATTTTCCCGTATTTTATACTCCATATTTTGGTTTCCCTACCGATGACACAAGACGAACTGGTCTTTTAAAACCTACTATTGGATATTCTCAAAGTGAAGGCTTTATATATGCCCAGCCTATTTATTTTGCACCTCAATTAAACTATGATTTTGAATATATTCCTCAAACAAGATTAAAAAGAGGAAATGGCCATACCTTAAAATATAGATATGTTGATTCTTTGTATTCTAAACTTGATTTTGAAATAGGTATGTTTAAAGAAAAAAAGACTTACCGTGAAAAAATGGATTTAACTAATAGTAAACATTATGGTTGGAATTTGGAATACAAACGCTCAAAGTTATTTTCAGCAAATGACGATAGTGATGGTTTAGTAATTGATTCTTTAGAAATGAATGATGTAGATTATATTAACACAAAATACAACTCAAGTACAACTAATAATAAGGATAAATTTTTAGAATCTAAAATTAAATATTTTTATAATACAAATAAATACTACAGTGATTTTGAACTAAATAGATATAAGGATCTCTCGAAAGATAATAATGATGAAATATTACAAAAAATACCTTCACTAAGTTTTCATAAATATGCAGATAGTATTTTTAATAATAATTTAACAACATCTTTTGAAATAAGTACTAATAGAAAAACAAGAAAAGTAGGAGTTGGAGGAGATACAACGGAGCTTTTTTTACCTATTAACTATCATAGTTATTTATTTAACGAATATTTGAATTTTACTTTTAGCGAACAAGTAAATTATACAAATATAAAGTATAAAAACTCTGATTATATTGATGCCAATTATGCTGAAAATAATCATATCTTTTCTTTATATAGTAATTTAATAAAACCTTATGAAAATATTATTCATAGTGTTGGTTTAAGTACAACATATACAGACTCTAATCAGTTTAAAAAATCTGGTGATATTTATACTGCAGAAGATACTTCTACTTCTGATTTATCTCCTTTTGCTATTTCTGAAACAACTAAAAATATTTCATTAGGTTTTAACCAATCATTCTATAATAAAATGACATTAAAAGAGATTATTAATCATAAACTAAATCTTAGTTATGTGTATAACAATAGTACCGGTAGTTATGAAAAAAATACTTTACAAAATGATTTGACATATTACTATGATTATGGTTCTTTATCTAATAGATTAATTTATAGTTATTTAATTAAAGATATAACAACTTCTTCTACTTCATTTCACTTTAAAAAAGATCAATATTTTACAAATTTACACTATTCATACTTAAAAAAAGAAGATACTTTAGAAGAAGAAAAAACTTTTAATTATGATTTAGGTTTTAACTTTTGGAAATATTATAAAACTACATATAAAGAAGAGTATGATTTAGAAAATCATATTAGTAAAAAAAAGGAATATATTTTTAGTATAGATGATAGATGTTGGGCGATTGATTTTAAACTGATTGATTCATTAGTAGCTTCAAACACAACAACAAATGTTGATTCATATAGACAGAAAATAATATATGTTGAGCTTAATTTAAAACAGTTATTTCAATTAGCACAGCAATATGAATTGGGGAAAAGAGATTAATAGTTATACATGAATAATAAAATTTTTAAGAATAGAAAGGACGCCTTTCATAAATTATATGATGTTTTACCTATAAATGATATGCTACAGGAAAAGTGGGTAATTTTAGCTATTTCAAGTGGTGCTGTTCCTATTGCTATTGATTTATCAGAAAAATTAAAAGCAGATTTTGATTATATGTTTACCCAAAAAATTTATACATCAAAAAATAAAGAGTGTGAAATTGCAATTATAACAGAAACAGAAGAGATTGTTATACATGAAGAATTAATGAAATCATTTGATTTAAAACTTGAAGAGATATATGAAGAATCAAAACAACAGTATAGTATAGATATAGCAAAATATAAAGCAAAGTATCGTAATAATTTAGATATAATAAACTTAGAAGGTAGAAATATTTTATTAATAGATGAAGGTTTAAATACTGGTTTAACTATGATGGCTTGTATAAAATCTGTAATAAATAAAAAAGCAAAATCAGTTTTTGTTGGAGTACCTATTTTACCAGAAGTTGTAATTCATGATATAGAAACAATTGCTGATGATTTGTACTATGTAAAAGCACCTTCTCATTTTGTATCTATAGATTTTTATTATGAAAATTTAGAAGATGTAGAATTAGAAGATATAGAAAAATTAAAATATAATTATAAAAAGGAAAATAATGTCAACAACATGTGAATTAGAATTCAATAATACAAAAGAGGTTTTTGAATTTGATAAAGTAGCTAAACAAAGTAATGGATCAGTTTTATTAACAGTTGGAAATACTGTTTTAATGGCGACAGTTGTTTCCGAATTTGACAATCCAGTTAGTGAAGATTTTACTCCTTTAACTGTTCAATATATTGAAAAAACTTATGCTGCAGCAAAATTTGCTGGTGGATTTATTAAAAGAGAAGGGAAACCAAGTGATTTTGAAACTCTTACTTCTAGAGTTATAGATAGAAGTTTAAGACCATTATTTCCAGCAGGTTATGTTTATCCTACTACTATTACAGTTATGGTTTTAAGTGTTGATTTAAATGCTGATTTACAAGTATTGGCTTTAAATGCAGCTAGCGCTGCTTTATATACATCAAATATTCCTGTAAATAAATCAGTTTGTGCTACAAGAATAGGGAAGATTGATGGGGAACTCGTAGTAAATCCAACACTAGACGATATGAATAATTCAACTTTAGATTTGTTTATAGCTGGAACTTCAGAAGAACTTTTAATGATTGAGATGAAAGCTATATCAACTTCTGAGATGGTAGAAGTTGATATTGAAAGTTTTACAAAAGTCCATAATATTAATGATATTAGTGAAAGTGATTTAGTTGATGCTATTGCAATTGCATCAGAAAATATTTCAAATACAAATACAACATATGAAAAAAGTTTTGAGTTTGCAAAACAAGAAATTGAAGCTGTTGATTTAATGGAAACAACAATTGAATCATCTTTAATTGAATATGTTACGAAAAACTATTCTTTAAATATTAAAGATGCAATAAAAGTTATGGCAAAAAAAGAAAGATTTAGTGGTTTAAAGGATATCGCACAATTAATTTTTGCAGATGAGTATGTTAGTGAAAATGAAATTGAATTAAAAGATATAAGAGAAGCCGTAGAAATTGTAAAGAAAACTATCGTAAGAGATATGATTATAAATGAAAAAGTTAGAGCGGATGGACGAGGACCTTCTGATGTAAGACCAATTACAATAGAAACAAATATTTTACCATCAGCACATAGCAGTTGTTTATTTACAAGAGGAGAGACACAAGCTCTAGTTGTAGCTACTTTAGGAAATAATAAAGATGCTCAAATGTTCGAAACTCTTACATCAAAAGGTAATGAAAATGAAACATTTATGGTTCATTATAATTTTCCTGGATTTAGTGTAGGTGAAGCAAAACCAATTTTTGGTGTAAGTAGAAGAGAATTAGGTCATGGTAATCTTGCTAAAAGAGCATTAGAATCATCAATAGATAAAGATTATAGCGATACAGTTAGATTAGTTTCAGAGATATTTGAGTCTAATGGTAGTTCTTCAATGGCAACTGTATGTGGGGGATCAATGGCATTAAAAGCTGCTGGAGTTCCAACAACATCATTAGTTGCTGGGGTTGCTATGGGAGGTGTTTTTCAAGATGATAAATATGTTGTATTAACTGATATTATGGGACTTGAAGATCATGATGGTGATATGGATTTTAAAGTTACTGGTACTCTAGATGGTATCACTGCACTTCAAATGGATATTAAATTAGGTGGAATAGCACTTGATGTTTTAAAAGAAGCATTGACTCAGGCAAAAGAGGGCAGAGTACATATTTTAAAACTTATGGAAAATGCAGCTTCTGAAATTGTACCAAGTGAAGCATTACCATTAATAGAACAGTTTAGCATTGATCCAAGTAAGGTACTTGCTGTTATAGGGAAAGCTGGATCAGTAATTCGAGAGATTATCGAGAAATGGGAAGTTTCAATCGACCTTGATAAAACTAGTGGTAATGTAAAAATTACAGGTGATAATAAAGATAAAATTTTAGGAGCTGCGCAGCAGGTAAAAAATATATCATCGAATGCTAAATCTTTTCAAAAAAAAGAAGTTATTAATTTTGAAAAGTTATATAATATTGATGATATCTTAGATGGGAAGGTAGTACGAATTGCTGACTTTGGAGCTTTTATAGAATTACCAAAAGGTGGAGAAGGATTACTTCATATTTCAAAAATTTCTAAAAAAAGAGTATCAAATGTAAAAGATGTTTTATCAGAAAATGATGTTGTAAGTGTAAGAGTTTTAAAAATCAGTAAAGATAGAATAGAGCTTATATCAGCAGAGATATAGGAAAAATTTTTAGATTACTTTAAACTAAGTTTAGTTATAGTTACTAATATAAATTTTCATAAATTCATTTGAAGGGAATATAAATGAAGTTATTAATTGTAGATGATTCTACTATGTTAAGAGATATGCTTTCGTACGCATTGAATGAGGGTGGTTACAATGATGTTACTGAAGCAATTGATGGTATTGATGGCTTAAAAAAAGCTAAAGAAACTAAATATGATTTGGTTATTACAGATGTAAATATGCCTAATATGGATGGTATTACTTTAGTAAGTGAGTTGAGAAATTTACCAGAATATGCGAAATCTCCAATTTTAGTTTTAACAACTGAAAGAGGTGATGAAATGAAAGCTAAAGGTAAAGCTTCTGGAGCTACTGGGTGGATTGTTAAACCATTTGTACCGGATCAATTATTAAAAGCGGTTAATATAGTACTAAGTAAAGATAAATAAAGATAAAGGTATAAAAATGTCTGGATTTGATATAACAATGTATAGAGATATGTTTGTAGAGGAAGCTGAAGAGCTTTTTGAGTCTGCAGACAATGTTTTATTAGAAGCTGAAAACAATGGAAGTTTAACTGATGATGAAATGGGACAACTCTTTAGAGATGTTCATACACTAAAAGGTAGTGGTGCTTCAGTTGAGCTAGCATACTTTGCTGAGTTTACACATGATGTAGAAAATATGATGGATAAACTTAGAAATCATCAAATTCAATTTATACCTGAAATGGCTGGAACATTAATTGATGGTCTTGATGTAATGAAAGATATATTGCAAATGGAATGTGATGGTAGTCTTGATAGAGATGTTTTTACTGAAAAAACTGCTGATCTACTTGTAACTATTAGAGCATATATTAATGGTGATAATGTTGCACAAGAAAAGATAGTTGAAAAGTCAGAACCAATTGAAGTAGTTCCAAGTGTTAAGAGTGAAGAAAAAAGTGATACATTATCTGAAAATAAATCATGGGGTTTTTTTGGTGAAGAGAATGGATCTACAGAAAAAGAAGAAGATATGGATTCAAATTTTGGCTTTTTTGATGAATCTGATGAAATTGAAATACCAGCTGAATCAGAAATAGAAGAGATAGAAAAAACAGTTGTAGAAGATAGTACACCGATAATAGCTGCTCCTAAAAAAGATACTCCACCAAAAGAAACAGCTACTTCAAAAAAAGCTGCAGCAAGTACTATTAGAGTAAATCTTGATAAAATTGATTTATTAATGAATAATGTTGGTGATCTTGTTATTACAAATGCTATGCTTACGCAATATAGTACTACAATTAAAGAAAATAAAGTAAGAACTTCTGTATTAGAAAGACTAGAATTACTTGAAAGACATATTCGAGAGATGCAAGATTCAATTATGAGTATCCGAATGGTACCTATGGAGTCTATATATTCAAAATTTCCTAAAGTTGTAAGGGATATTTCAAAAAAACTTAATAAAAAAATCGAGTTTAAACATGAAGGTGATAGTGTTGAGATTGATAAAGCTATGATTGAGGGCTTAACTGATCCTTTGATGCATATTATCAGAAACTCTTTAGATCATGGTATTGAGATGCCAGATGAAAGAGCGGCATCTGGAAAACCTGAAACTGGTACTATTACTATTGCAGCAGAACAAGCAAATGGTCAAATGATTATTACTATTAAAGATGATGGTAAAGGTATTCCTGCAGATAAAGTTGCTTTAAAATCTTTAGAAAATGGACTAATTGATCAAAATCAATATGATACTATGACTGATAATGAAAAAGCAATGCTTATATTTGGTGCAGGTGTTAGTACAGCTGAATCAATTACAGATATTTCAGGTCGTGGTGTAGGAATGGATGTTGTAAAAACAAATATTACAAAACTTGGTGGTATTATTAAGCTTGATACAGGAATAGGTATGGGAACAACAATTACAATTATGTTACCACTTACTCTTGCAATACTTGATGGTCTTGATATTGCTGTAGGAGATACTAAATATATTCTTCCTTTAAGTTCTATTGTTGAATCATTACAACCTACAGCTGAAATGATCAAAAAAATTGGTGATGGTACACAAGATTTATTGATGCTAAGAGAAGAGTTTATTCCTGTAGTAAGACTACATCAGTTATTTGATATTGTACCTAAGCATACAAAACTTGAAAAAGGGATGTTGATTGTCGTTAAATCAGGTAGTATGAAAATTGCTATGTTTATAGATGAATTTTTACATCAACATCAAGTAGTTGTTAAACCTTTAGATAAAAACTTTAGAAGCGTTGAAGGTGTGGGTGCTGCAACTGTTCGAGGTGATGGTAGCATAGGACTAATTCTTGATATTATGGGAATTATAGAAGTTCAGAAAAAAACAGAAAAAAGAAACCTAAATGCAAAAGAATATAATTTAGCAGCTTCATAGAAATATGGAAAATATTAAAGAACTTCACGATAAAGTGAAATCAATACTTTATTCTCTTACAGGTATTACCTTGACAGAGAATAAAGATATTATGATTAATAATAGGCTTGATAAGCTTAAAAGAAATACAAGTTATACTGGAAATATCGATGATTTGTTAATTCAAATCGCTGACGGAAAATATATTACTGAATTTATTAATACTTTTACTACAAATAAAACACATTTTTTTAGAGAAGATTTTCATTTTGTTGATTTAAAAGATAGAGTTTTACCTTCATTTCTAAATTCTAATGCTGAAGTTAAAATGTATTGTTCAGCTGCTTCTACAGGTGAAGAACCGTACTCTATGGCAATGACTGTAAAAGAAGTTAGCTCTTCCTTAAAAGCATCAATTATTGCAACAGATATTGATACTGATGTATTGCAGCAAGCAGCAAATGGAATTTATAGATTTCAAAAAAGTTCGAAGGAATTTCCAGAGTGGATTAAACCTCAAAAATATTTCAAAAGAAGAGTTCAAAAAAATCTTGTAGGTGATGAAGTATTAATAAAAGTAAATGATGACCTAAAAAAAATGGTTACTTTTGGACAAATGAATTTAAATGATGCTAAATATCCGTTTGCATTACATCAATTTGATGTAGTTTTCTGTCGAAATGTTTTGATTTACTTTTCAGTCGAAGATCAAAATGAAATATTAAAAAAACTTTTTTCCTTATTAAAAATAGGTGGCACTTTGTATATAGGACATTCTGAAAATCCTCATGATTTAATTAACTATTCTAAAAGAGTAGGGCAAAATATATTTGTTAAAGTTAAGGATATTGATTGATTACTTTAGGTCATAAAGATGGTTCAATAGAAAAAATTTCTAATTCTCAAATAACACAAATTGTTAAAGGTATGAAAACTCATACAATAATTGGTGGTGAATTTGCGGTTGTTTCAGATGATGAAGAAATTGGATTTAAAACTTTACTAGGTTCATGTGTAGCTATTATGTTTTATGATAAAACAAAAAAAGTTAAAGGGATGAATCATTTTTTATTACCAGCTACAGAAAATTCAAATGAAGATATGAAGTATGGCCTTTATTCAGTTGAAGCGATGTTAAATGAGATGTATAAGCTAGGATGTAGAAAAGAAAATATGGCAGCAAAAATATCTGGAGGAGCAGATATTATGAATATTGCATCAATCTCAAAAAGTATAGGTCATAGAAATGTTGAATTTGCACATACATTTTGTCAGTCTGAAGGCTTTAGAATATTATCTGATCATACAAGAGGGAATGATGGTCGAGTTATTTTAATGGGAAATCGTTTTGAAACATTTATTAAAAATGTCGATAATAATAATACTTCTCAAGAAGTTGCAAATCAAGAAAAAAGACTACAAAGAGAAATATCTACAAGACAACCTGCAACTGCAGAATATATCAGCGGAACTGGTATCTTTGAGAAAGATGATAAAAAAGAGGATACTATGGAGATGGAATTTTTTTAATGTATACAGTACTTGTAATTGATGATTCTATATCTATGAGAAGAGTCATTAAAGATATGATAAATAAAGTAGAAGATTTTGAAGTAGTAGATACGGCTGCAGATGCATTTGAAGCCCGTGAAAAAATAAAATTACTAGAGCCGGATTTAGTAACTATTGATATTAACATGCCTAAAATGGATGGTGTTACATTTTTGCGTAATTTAATGCGATTACACCCTATGCCTGCTATTGTTATTTCAGGTGAAAGTGTTCGTGGAAATGATATATTTGAGGATGGAGCAGTTGGTTTTGTCAATAAGCCTGAGCTTGGTGAATCAATGTCTATTTTTAATAGTAGAATAAAAGATACTTTGTTGAGTTTAACCTTTTTATTAAAAAAATATACTCTTAAAAAACCATCGCCAATAAAGCCTGTTGAAGAACAAATTAAAAAAGTTGATTTATCAAAAGGATTGATCGAGCATAAAGTACATCCTGATGAAGTATATAAAAGTCAACCAGCTTTACTTCCTGGTAGTAAGATAATAGGAATTGGGTCATCTACTGGAGGAGTAGAATCTTTATTGACAGTTTTTAAAAAATTGCCATCAGGATTACCCCCAATAGTAATAACACAACACATACCCTATGGTTTTTCTAGTTCATTTGCACAAAGATTAAATGATCATTCGGATGTTATAGTAAGTGAGGTGGAAAAAGACACAATTCTAGAATATGGCCATGCATATTTGGCTCCTGGAAATAAGCATTTAGAGATTGTGAAAATCGGTGGTAATTATGTTGGAAAACTATTAGATATTGTAAAAGTGAGTCGTCATAAACCTAGTGTTGATTTAATGTTTCGAAGCTTAAATAACAGTGCAGGAGCAGGAGCTATGGCTGTTATGATGACAGGTATGGGTGATGATGGTACAATTGCTATGTTAGAGTTATGTAACAATGGTGCATATACTATAGCCCAAAATGAAGAAAGTTGTGTTGTTTTTGGTATGCCAGCTCAAGCAATAAAGGCAGGAGCTGTAAAAGATATTTGTCATTTAGATGAAATTGCAAGTTTTATTGTAGATTACGCAAATAATAAAAGAAAGTAAAAGATGAAAATAAACTATAAGTTATTTACTCTTCCTATAATTGTTTTATTATCTCTTGTATATATTAGTTTTTTATTTTCATCTGAAATTGATAGATTAAAAAATAAAATTGACAATATCTATTTTGGAAACTTTATACCTGTGCATAAATTACATATTATTAAAGAAGAGTATAAAAATATAATTCTTAATCCTAAATCATATAATAAAAGTAAAAAGATAATTATGGAAAATTGGGATTATTATAATACTCAATATAAATCTGATCAAGAAAGAAAAGTTGTAAGAAAAATTGACAATCAAGTTAAAAAATCTTTCAAAAAAAGAAATAATATTTTTTATCAGTATATAAGAAATCAAATTGATTTACTAATTAAATACGAAGTTTCATCCGCATCAATGGAGAGAAAAGAGTTTTTACTTCAATATGATAAAGTTAATAATTATCTTTTTTACAATCAAATATTTATTATCTCTTTTATGATTATATTTATTTTTGTTGTTATATTTACTACAATTAAAAATAATAATAAAATGGAATATTTAGTTGACAAATACAAGTCGGATTCTATAACTGATGGACTGACAGGACTTTATAATAGGAAATATTTTGACAACATATTAGATGAAACTACACTTGTAAGTAGAGAAAATAATTGGACAAGTGCCTTTGTTATGATAGATATAGATTTTTTTAAACAGTATAATGATACTTATGGACATGATGCTGGTGATATTGCTTTAAAAGCTGTTGCATATATTCTTGATACACTTTTTAATGAGGAATATGATTATGTTTTTAGGTTAGGTGGAGAGGAATTTGGTATCTT
>Ga0193951_1000562_pt1 | contig 16653 bp, 11 predicted proteins | sample BB_2_MG_FD_140370 | JGI IMG/M metagenome (GOLD analysis project Ga0193951, IMG submission 140370) | Microbial mat bacterial communities from the Broadkill River, Lewes, Delaware, United States - BB_2_MG | ecosystem: Environmental > Aquatic > Freshwater > River > Microbial mats | place: USA... | reverse complement strand
TTGTTTATATATTTTTTTGCCTCTGAAAAATCCTCTATCCAAAGTGCAACAGGAGAATATTCAAAAAAAGTAAAATACTTCTTATATAGTTCAGGTTTAATAGGATTAGAGTTTTGTATTTGATCAAATGGATTTTCAAGAATAGCCTCTGTACTAACCTGCTTCTTCATTCTAATATTTTTTGGAGTTTTGCTGGATATAAAGATACATTTTTTTTCACAATTACTTAATCGGATATTCCTTCCTAATTTTCAATAAGTTGCACTAACTGTTTTTATTAAAAACATCCAATTAAATTAAGTAAATTTTTAACTTAAAAATTTATTAATTACTGAAAAAAGTAAACTCTTATCAATTGGTTTAGTGACATAAGCACTAAATCCATTATTAATTGCTTTTACTTTGTCTGATTCCATAGCAAAGGCCGATAATGCAATTATTGGTAAATCTTGATGAGTTTTTCTAATTTCCTTCATCGCTTCATTTCCATTCATAATTGGCATTTTTATATCCATTAACACCAAGTCTATTTCTGCAAATTCTAGAACCATTTCAACAGCTTGTTTTCCATTATTAGCTTCAATAATTTTAAAATTAGATTTTGAAAAGAGTTCATTTATATACATCATATTGTATTCCTCATCCTCTGCTACTAAAACAACAATTTCTCGATCTGGAATTTGACTCATTTTATTATTTTCTAATGAAACAGTTGAAATTAAATTATTTTGTGATTTTACATATGGAACTGTAAAGAAAATTGTTGTTCCTTCATTGTTAGAAGAAATCCAAATATCACCACCAAATAACTCGATAAATTTTTTAGAAATTGACAACCCTAATCCAGTTCCTTTAATTGTTTTATCCAAGTCCATATTAGCCTGTATAAACCTATCAAAAATTCTATTTTGAAGTTCTTTTTCAATACCAACACCGGTATCTTTCACAAAAAACCTCAGGTTTTTTTCAACCATTTCATATCCAAATTCTACCGAGCCATGATCTGTAAATTTAAAGGCATTTGAAAGTAAATTTGTTAAAACTTGATTTAATTTAGTTCTATCAGTTTCAATTACACTTTTAAAATTTTCCAACCCTTTTTCACAAACTAACTTTAATTTATGCTTATCTGCTCGTGGTTGAAAAAAAGACAACAACCCATCTAATAATTTATTGATATTAACACTTTCATAGTTTAATTTTACTACTCCTGCTTCAATTTTAGAAATATCCAAAATATCATTTACAATTGATAGTAGTTGCTTACTACTATTAATAACTATATTAGCGTATTTACTTCTATCAACATCTGTTAAATTTGGTTGTACAAATAGTTCAGAGAAACCAATAATACCATTCATTGGTGTTCTGATTTCATGACTCATATTAGCTAAAAAAGCTGATTTCAACCTGTCAGATTCCTGAGCTTTTGTTAAAGCATTTTTTAATTCATTATAAGCTTTCTTTCTTTGTATTGTTGTACTAATTTGATCCGCTACAAATTCTAATAAATTAACATCTTTATAATTATAAGCATATTCATTTACATAGCTTTGTACAACAATAACACCCAATACTTTTTCCTTTATTTTTAGCGGTACTCCAACCCATACTTTTGAATTAGCTCCAACCAATTCAACATCTCCATTTTCTACTAAATTTTGAAATCTCTGTGAATCTGCGAGTAATGGCATTTTACTTTTTATAACATATCCTGTTAGAGTATTTTCTGCTGAAAACTCGTCAAAATCATCCATTTCATCAGAATAAAAAGGAGTGCTGCACATATTTGTATCTTCATTGTAAATGGCTATGAAAAAATTCTTTGTATCAATAATTTTATTTAACTCATCCTTAATAAAGAAACAAAATTCTTTAAATTTACTAATTGTTAAAGCCGCTTTTGATATATTGTAAAGAACATCTTCTAATGTTTCTTTTCTAACCCTTTCGGATATATCTCGAACTACTGAATGTATTGTAGAAACCTTATCATCTTCATCAATTCTGGTAAGTGTAACTTCTGCTGGGAATATTTGACCATTCTTTTTTTGATGATACCAGGTAAATCTATTGCTTCCTCTTTCAAAGGCTACTTTTATCATTTCTTCAGCCTTAATAAATGAGGATACGCCATCTGGTTGTTTTTCTGGTGATAATTTTGAAGGATGAACTTTTAAAACTTCTTTTTTTGTTTCATATCCAAAAACTTTTAATGTTGAAGCATTACAGTCTACAAAAACTCCATCATTCAATATTAGTACTGAATCGACAGATTTTTCAAAAATATCTCTATATTTTCTCTCCGATTTTTCAAGCAGTATTTTTGAGTTAATTACATCTGTAATATCATTGGCTAAAGATGCAACTCCTATCACATTTCCATTTGCATCTTTTAATGAAACATTGTACCAATCACATATTATCAAATCGCCATTTTTTGTAATATTCTTGTTTGTATTTCTATATCCACCCTTCTGAGATAATAAACTCTTCCATATCTCATCAATTTCATAAAGCCTATCTGGTGTTATAATCAGCTCTTTTACATATTTACCCTTTGCTTCTTTTGCTGAATAACCAAATATTTTTTGAGCAGCATCATTCCACTCCGTAACTTTCATATCATTATCAAACATAATTGAAGCCAAGGGAGTATTATTAAATTGATCTTTTAATCGCTGATTGCTTTCAAAAAATAAGTCTTCCGTTTTTTTCCGCTCAGAAATATCTTCAAAAATTCCTTGAATATGAGTAATTTCTCCTTCCTCATTTTTTACGGCATCAAAATCTGCCTCAATCCATTTTACAACCCCTTTATTTAATACACATCTAAAAGGCCTCAACTTTACTCTTTTATTACCCTTACCTTTTGATATTTTAGTAATTTCTTCTTTAAAATAATCAGAGTCTTCAGGATGAATAAGGTCATGAATTTTAACTTTTCCAGAAACAAAATCAGTATATTTATATCCAAATAAATTAATGGTATTTTCAGAAGCAAACTCTACAGAATGTGAACTTTCATTTTTGCATAATAAAGCAACTGAGGAACTTTTATTTATAATATTATAGGCTGCTTTTATTTTATTTTCTGTTATTTTTTTATCGGTAATCTCATGGAAAAACATTAAAAATCCATAGTCGGAAGGTATAATTCTATTTTCATACCATTTATCCCATTTTGGGAAATAGTTTTCAAAACTAATAGGTTTTTTTGTTTTTAAAGCTCTTTGATAATTATCAAAAAACAAGTCTCCTTCTTTTTCAGGAAGACCAAACCAAATGTTTTCACCTAGCAAGTCTTCAATTCTTTTATTTAATAATTCTGCTGCCTCCTTATTTACAAATGTATAGTTTGAATTGTGATCTAAAATAACAAATCCATCCTCTATGCTTTCAAGGGTGTTTGATAATAAATTCTTTGTAACATTTAATTTATTCTCTGCTAAAATACGCTCGGTAATATCCTGACCAATACCTACAATTCTTATAACTCTTCCATCATTAATTATTACATTTCTTTTTTCATTGATATATTTTAACTCACCATCTTTTGTATAAATTCTATAAACTAAACTTTGGTTAGGTTTTTTTAGCATCGATTTAAATGAAAAATCTTCAAACCGTTTTTTATCTTCGTTATGAACAAATTTTAAATAATACTCTAAATTTAATTCTATCGAATGTGGTTCTACTCCAATCATTCTATAAGTTTCATCAGACGCCTTAAGCATTTCGGTTTCAAAACAATAATACCAGCTTCCAATTTTAGCGATTTCTTGAGACTCCTTATACCTTCTTTCGCTTTCAGCAAGCATTCTTCTATTTTTAATCCTCTCAGTAATATCTTCAACTGAAACAATTACATTTTCAAGTGTTTCTTCAAATCCATCTACAACCTCAAATTTAATCAATACATCAAACTCTTCACCGTCAAGCCTCTTATTCACTGTTTCTACCTCAGTTTCCTTATCTCCTAATAATATATTAACAACTAAATTTGCAAACCCTTCACTCGATTTTTTTGTAAAAATTTTATCTAAGCTTCCTAATAACTCCTCTTGGCTAGAAGCTTTATACATTTTTAATGCTCTTTTATTTACTTCTTTTATTTTAACTAAAGAAGCTAGTCTTAAAATGATGTTTGGATTATTAACTATATAAGTTTTTATATTGGTATTATTTTCTTTCGCTAAATTATCAGCAAACTCTTTTACTCTTGAAAAATCTTCAATCCATAATGCAATTGGTGCATGGTTAAAAAAGGTAAAATACTTGGTATTGTATTTAACCTCTTTTTTTCTGGAATTTGAAGTTTTCCGAAAAGGATTTACAGAGTCAAGAAGTGTACCTTTAGGTGTCTCTTTTTCTCGCATTTTTTTTAAATTTTAGTTCAGCAGTTCTTAAATATACATTTTTTTTATGATATTCACTAAAACTTAAATCATTCAACTAGCTATATATTAACTACTTAACCTATTGTATTGGCGAGAAAATTAACTTTTTGGAAGGTGAACACAAAAACTAGAGCCCTTATCAATTGTACTCAAAACCGTGATATTCCCTTTAAAATATTGAATGATTTTTTTTGCAATTGTTAGTCCAAGACCAATACATTTTTGTTTATCATCAGAATAAGTATTTACTACAAAGAATTCATTAAAAATATGAGGTAAATTTTCTTCAGAAATTCCAATTCCTTCATCAGATATTGTAGTCTCAATAGAATTTAGATTATCCTTTATTGTAATTTTTAATGAGGTATTATTACCTGAATATCTAAATGCATTATTTAAAATATTTCTAAGTGCAATTGTTAATTCTGACTCATCAATATTTAAACAAATCTCATTTTCTGAAAAGTCTTTTTTTATAGTGATGGTTTTTTGAATAGAAATGGACTCAAACTCCTTTAATAAGTTATTAATTACTTCCAAATAATTAATCCTTTTTAAATTCACTTCTCTATTTGGAGTGTTAACTTGTGAGTAAACCGCAATGGTATTTAGCATTTTTATAGAAAAATCTGCTGAATTTTTAATGATATCGATATGTTTAGCTAATTTCTCGGTGGTATAATCTTCAAGAGAGCCCATAATCATATCTGAAAATGAAAATATAACACCAACTGGATTTTTTAAATTATGAACCAGTTTACCTATAGTCTTCTTGTTGGTTTCAACCACAGAGTTGAGTTCATTCGATTTACTTTTTAACTGTAAGCTTAAATCAACAATTTTTTCTTCTAAATCTTCAATATATTTATCTGTTTTTTCTTTATCCTTTTTCAAAATAGATATTTTTAGTAAATATAATTTTAATATTGCAAATTTTCAACTTTTGACTTCACATTTAAACTTTTTGAAAATTTAACTTTTATTTACTGATTACTAAATGAAACTTCTTAATTATCTCTCATTTTACAATTCTATATTGTCACTTTTAAAGGTGAATCTGTTTTTTTCATTACTTTTACCCTTTATTTAAATAACATAAAATGTCAACAGCAAAGAAAGACTATAAAAGAATTACCACTAAAAGTTTGGTAGATATGAAAAAGAATGGTGAGAAAATTGCCATGCTTACGGCTTATGATTATACCATGGCTAAAATTGTTGATAATGCAGGGATGGATATAATATTAGTTGGCGATTCGGCATCAAATGTTATGGCTGGACATGAAACTACATTACCAATGACATTGGATCATATGATATATCATGCTAGCTCAGTAGTTAGAGCTATTGATCGTAGTTTAGTAGTGGTAGATTTACCATTTGGTAGTTATCAAGGAAATTCTAAATGTGCCTTGGACTCAGCCATAAGAATAATGAAAGAGTCTGGTGGCCATGCCGTAAAATTAGAAGGTGGTGCTGAAATAAGAGAATCTATTTCTCGTATTCTTACAGCAGGAATTCCGGTTATGGGGCATTTAGGCCTTACTCCACAATCAATATATAAATTTGGTACATACTCTGTAAGAGCCAAAGAAAAGGAAGAAGCTGATAAATTAAAAGAGGACGCATTATTGTTAGAAGAACTAGGGTGTTTTGCCCTAGTATTAGAAAAAGTTCCAGCAAAACTTGCCAAAGAAGTAGCTGAAAGTTTATCAATTCCCGTAATTGGAATTGGAGCTGGTAATGGAGTTGACGGACAAGTATTAGTAATGCACGATATGCTAGGAATGACACATGAATTTCATCCACGTTTTTTACGTCGTTATTTAGATCTTTATACTGAAATGACAAATGCATTTGAAAATTACATTTCTGACGTAAAAAGTAGAGATTTCCCTAACGAAAATGAACAATACTAATGAAAGTACTTCTTATAGATACCAATCATAATATCCTTCAAGAAGGCCTTGAAAAATTAGGTTGTATTTGTGATGAAGATTACACGTCAAACAAATCAATAATTGAATCTAAAATTCATAATTATGATGGTATTGTAATAAGAAGTCGCTTTAATATTGATAAACTTTTTTTAGATAAAGCCATCAATCTAAAATTTATTGCGCGGGTTGGTGCAGGATTAGAAAGTATTGATGAAGATTACGCTGCTTTAAAAGGAGTTGAATTAATTTCTGCACCGGAAGGAAATAGAAATGCTGTTGGGGAACATGCCTTAGGTATGATTCTTTCGCTCTTCAACAATTTAAAAAAAGCAGATTCAGAAATTAGAAATGGGCAATGGCTACGAGAAGCCAATAGAGGTGTTGAATTAGAAGGAAAAACCGTAGGAATTATTGGCTATGGAAACATGGGGAAAGCCTTTGCTAAAAAACTAAGAGGTTTTGATTGTACTGTTATTTGTTATGATATAAAAGAAGGCGTTGGTGATGAAAATTGTAAACAAGTATCTTTAAAAGAATTACAGAAAAACACAGATGTTTTAAGTCTGCACACACCTTTTAATAAGTTGTCTCACGGTATGATGAATGATTTGTTTATTAACGATTTTAAAAAACCTTTTTACCTAATTAATACTGCAAGAGGATCTGCTGTTGTAACAAATCATCTTGTTGAAGCACTAATAAGTAAAAAGGTATTAGGAGCTTGTTTGGATGTTCTTGAATATGAAAAATTGTCTTTTGAAAATTTATTTGAAAATGACACACTTCCAAAAGCATTTGAGTATTTGATTAAAGCTAAAAATGTGTTACTTTCTCCACATGTTGCTGGCTGGACTGTTGAATCAAAAATTAAACTAGCTCAAACTATTGTAGATAAAGTTGACGCTTTATTTTACTCAAAGAATAAAATTGAGTCTATTTCGGAAGAAAAAAGAGTAACCGGTATTGGAGGTCTATTTTTTAAAACTAAAGATCCAGCAAAATTGAAGGAGTGGTACAAAAATCATTTAGGTTTTAATATTGATGATTGGGGATGTACTTTTTGGTGGAAAGATAAAAACAACCAGCAAGCAAGCACGCAATGGAGTCCTTTTAAAAGTGATACGGATTATTTCAACCCTTCTGACAAGGACTATATGTTTAATTACAGAGTTCACAATTTAAAAGAACTTATAAAGAAGCTTAAAAAAGAAGGTGTTGAAATTGTAGGTGAGATTCAAGAATATGAATATGGAAACTTTGGTTGGATTTTAGACCCTGACGGAAATAAAATTGAATTGTGGGAACCGATTGATTCAGCATTTAAATAACTGCAAAATAATCACATAAAATAAATAAAAAAATGGACGTAATTGATGAAAACGGAAACGTAATTCCAAACAACAGCGATCAAAGTAAAAGAGTATTAGCTGGTATTTTAGGAATCATTTTAGGCTCTTTAGGGCTCCATAAATTTGTACTAGGATACACAACTCAAGGAATAATTATGCTTGCAATAACTGTATTAACTTGTGGAATTGGTGGTGCTATTACTAGTATTATAGGATTAATAGAGGGTATTATATATTTAACAAAATCTGATGAAGAATTTGTTTATATGTACCAAACCAATAAAAAAGAATGGTTCTAATAAAATAAAAAAGCTCATTATTTAATAATGAGCTTTTTTATTAGAATAATTTTATTTGTCAAAATCAGCTTTACTTTCCAATTCAGCTTGAAATTCTTCCATTACTGGCTTTACAGTGCTTTCAGGTATATCTGCCACTCTAATATACATTAATCCATCTACCGCATTATTAAATTTAGGATCTACATTAAAAGCTACTAAACGCGCATTTTGTTTAACATACTTTTTAATCAATACAGGGATTCTTAAAGATCCTGGTTCTAGCTCATCTATCACCTTATCAAATTTATTCATGTCGGCTTTAGTTGCATCAAAAACAAAATCTTTATCCGCATCTTTTAACTTCACCTTATATTCTTTTTTAGGCTGTATATATTGAGCAATGTATGGATCATAGTAATGAGATTTCATAAACTCAATCATCAAAGATTTTGAAAAGTTTGAAAACTTATTACTAATACTAACACCACCTATTAAATATTTATATTCCGGATAATGTAAAGTCACATGGACAATCCCTTTCCAAAGTAAAAACAAAGGCATTGGTTTTTGTTGATATTCTTTAATAATAAATGCACGCCCCATTTCAATTGAATTCTCCATCATTGAATACAATTCAGGCTCAAACTTAAAAAGCGTATGCACATAAAACCCTTGAATTCCGTGTTTTTTATAAATATCCTTACCCAATCCCATTCTATAGGCTCCTGCAAGTTTTTTTGAAACACAATCCCACAAGAATAAATGATGGTAGTATTTATCGAAAACATCTAAATCTATAGATTCATTGGTTCCCTCACCTACTTCTCTAAAAGTAATCTCACGAAGACGGCCAATTTCAAACATCATATTTGGAATATCCTTACTGGCAGCAAAGAACACTTCATAATTCTTACTTTTAAGTAATCTTCCATTATTATTTCTTAAAGTTTCCACTTCAGAAATCAATTTGTCAGTGTTTTTCTGACTTACAATTTCTTTTGGCAACCTTGTTTTAAGTAATGCAGATGCATTTAACTTTTTAGCTTCCTTTTCAAAAGGATTGGCCAACATGTAGGTTTTTTTTCGAATAAAATCACAAAAATCCTGAGTGTTTTTAAACGCTTCCTGATCTTTCACCTGAATAGGTTTCCCAATCCTAACTTTAATAACTCTACCTTTTTGAGATAAAAGTTCAGATGGTAATTTAGCTGTTCTTAATTTTCCATTCAATTTTGAAAGCGCATAAAATAAAGAACTATTTCTTGCATGAAAATAAATTGGTATTACAGGAACTTTGGCTTTTTGAATTAATTTAATGGCACCTTCTTCCCATGGTCTGTCAACAATTAATTTCCCATCTTTATATGTAGAAACTTCTCCAGCAGGAAAAACTCCTAATGGATTTCCAGATTTTATATGGCATAAAGCATTTTTCAACCCTGAAAGACTAGATTTATTATCTTTCCTGTCTTCAAAAGGATTTACTGGCATAATAAAAGGCTTCATAGGCTCAATTCTATGCAATAAAAAGTTAGCTATAATTTTATAGTCTGGCCGTTTCTCAATAAGTAATTTCAACAATAAAACACCATCAATCCCTCCAAGTGGATGATTTGAAACAGTAATAAAACTACCATCTTTAGGAATCCTTTTCAAATCATCTTCTGGAATTTCAAACTTAATTTCCAAATCCTCTAATAAGGCTGTGAAAAACTCTAAATCTTTTAAGTGTTTGTGCTTGTTATAAATTTTATTGATGGTAGAAATTCTAAGAATCTTCATTAATAACCAACCAAAAAATGTACCTACAAACCCGTATTTACTAAGATTTATTACACTCGCAATTTCTTTAGCTGTTACTAAACTCATTCATTTCAAATTATTGGTAAATACAAAAATACGCAAAATTATTGCATAACAACTTTAACAATTCCCATTGTTGACTGTTTTAACAAAACTTTTCCTTTATTTTCAATTTCAGAAATTGAAATATCATTTGCATGTCTTATTGTATAAAGAGAAACATCTTCAAGAAAATCAACCTTATAACTCAGTTTTAATTCACGTATTAAAAGTTCAAAATTATTAAATTTATCTTCTATACAAACAGAAAAACTTAAAGCTGAATTTTGAATTAAATTGACCTTTAACTTATAATTATGTAATATTTTAAAAATATCACTCAAATTATTTTCAGCCATAAAAGAAAAATCCAAAGCGGAAATCGAAATTAATTTTTGATTCTTTTTTAATATAAAACATGGAATTTCAGGAATTATATCTTTCCCTTTTAAAACAGCAGTTCCATTTTTATCTAAATCATAAAATGACCTCACATATAAAGGAATATTTTTATTCTCTAAAGGCTTTAATGTTTTAGGATGAATAACTGATGCACCATAAAAAGCCATTTCTATCGCTTCACTATAAGATATTTGTTGCAACAATGTACATTTCTCAAAATGACGTGGATCAGCGTTTAAAACGCCATCAACGTCTTTCCATATTGTTAAGCTTTTTACATTCAAACAATAAGCAAAAATTGCTGCAGTATAATCAGATCCTTCACGCCCTAAGGTAGTAGTATTTCCTTTATTGTCGCTTCCTAAAAATCCTTGAGTAATATATAATTGACTTGTATTTATGGAAGTAATATTTTTAGCGGTAATCTCCCAGTTTACATTTGCATCTCTAAAATGACTATCAGTTACAATAAATTCTCTAACATCTAACCAATTTGATTCCAGGTTGTTTTCATTTAAAAAATGACAAACTATTTTTGTTGAGAGCAATTCACCAAATCCTACAATTTGATCGTAAATGAAATTGTAATCACTTTTTTTATTTGAAATTAAAAACCCACTTAATTGGCCAAAAATTATTTCAATCTCACTAAAAATAGGGTGATTTTTATTATAAAATAGTTCATTTACAATTTCTAAATGAAAATTCTTAACAAATTCAATGTTCTTGTTTACTTCTAAATTCTTTTCACAGTAAGCATTCACAATTTTTTCAAACGCATTGGTCATTTTACCCATTGCAGAAATTACAATAAGCGTATTTTTAAATCCCTCATGTTTTAAAACACGAAGTACATTTTTAACACCATCGGCATCTTTTACTGATGCTCCACCAAATTTAAAAACTTTCATTCTAAAGAGTTTCCATATAATTCTTAATAGCAACTTCGTCCATTTGAACAGTATTCCAGTCTGTCATTACATTTGCTCCAGTCTTTTTATAAAATTCTACTGCAGGTGTATTCCAATCTAAAACTACCCATTCAATTCGTTTAACTCCTTTTTTAAACCCATATTCAATTACTTTCGAATAAAGTGCCTTCCCTATCTTTAAGTTTCGTTTGCTTTCGGATACAATTAGATCTTCTAAATGTATAGTTACTCCTTTCCAGGTTGAATACCTTGGATAAAACAATGCCATTCCAACAATTTCATTATCTAATTCAGCAACAAAAGTTTTAAATAATGGAATTGTACCAAAACCATCATTTTTTAAATCTTCAACAGTAACTTCTACAGCCTCAGGCTCTTTTTCAAAATCTGCCAACTCCTGTATTAATTTTAATACTGCAGGCATATCTTTTTCTTCTCCTTCTCTAATAAAAAACCCCATACTATTTACTTCAACTTTTAGTTTAAGCTAAAATAAAAAAACTTTATCCAAACTATCTGAAAAACAAAGGTATTTATAAAATTTATTTTCTCGATATTTGCACAAACAACAACTAAAATAGTAATGAAAAATAACAATGTTACATTAGGTGAATATATAATAGAAAATCAAAAACATTATAAATCCACTTCTGGTGAATTTAGCAGATTGATTAGCTCTATTAAATTAGCCGCTAAAATGGTAAACTACAAAGTTAATAAGGCTGGACTAGTAGACTTATCTGGAGATTCAGGTGCAACTAACATTCAGGGTGAAGATCAACAAAAATTAGATGTATATGCCAATGATATTTTTATGCAAACTCTTATTAACAGAGAAATTGTTTGTGGTATTGCCAGTGAAGAAGAAGATGATTTTGTTACCATTAAAGGTAGACATGGAACTAATGAAAATAAATACATTGTATTAATGGACCCGTTAGATGGTTCTTCTAATATTGATGTTAATGTTTCAGTAGGTACCATTTTTTCAATTTACAGACGTGTGACTCCTATTGGAACACCTGTTGAAAAAAGTGATTTTTTACAAAGAGGTAATCAACAAGTAGCAGCAGGTTATGTTGTTTATGGAACTTCAACAATGTTAGTTTTAACATCGGGTCATGGTGTAAACGGATTTACATTAAATCCTGCAATTGGGACTTTCTACATGTCGCATCCAAACATGCAATTCCCTGAAATAGGAAGAATTTATTCTATAAACGAAGGGAATTATGTTCATTTTCCACAAGGAGTGAAAGATTATTTAAAATATTGTCAGGAAGAAAAAGATAACAGACCTTACACTTCTAGATATATTGGATCATTAGTTTCAGATTTCCATAGAAACATGATTAAAGGAGGTATTTATTTATACCCTACAAGCACAAAAAACCCACAAGGAAAGTTACGTTTATTATATGAGTGTAATCCAATGGCATTTTTAGCTGAGCAATCAAATGGTAAAGCAAGTGACGGTTATAGAAGAATTTTAGATATTAAACCAACTGAACTTCATCAACGTGTACCTTTTTTCTGCGGAAGTAAAACCATGGTTGAAAAAGCCGAAGAATTAATGGCTAAATATCCTGAGGATGCAGATTATTAATTAGTAAATAACAAATACTAATAACACTATAAAAACATTCGATTTTCATAATTTTTAAGAATGGGAAACGTTCTTTACCTTTGAGTATAATTAATAGAAACTTAAAAACTAAAAAATATGGCTTTTGAATTACCAAAATTACAGTACGCTTACGATGCGTTAGAACCAAATATTGACGCTAGAACTATGGAAATTCACCATAGCAAACACCATGCAGGTTATACTAACAATTTAAACAATGCAATTGCTGGTACTGATTTGGAAGGAAAATCTATCGAGTCAATTTTAGATGGAATGGATATGGATAATGCTGCTGTTAGAAATAACGGAGGTGGATTTTATAATCACTCGTTATTTTGGGATGTAATGAATCCTGAAGACAAAGGATATTTATCTGGAGATTTAAAAGATGCAATTATTGACGCTTATGGGTCTGTAGATGAATTTAAAGATGTTTTTGCTAAAGCAGCTGCAACCCGATTTGGATCTGGATGGGCTTGGCTTTGTGTACATAAAGGAGGAAAAGTAGAAGTTTGTTCTACTCCAAATCAAGACAACCCGTTAATGCCAGGTGTAAGTTGTGGAGGTTTCCCAATTTTAGCTTTAGATGTTTGGGAGCATGCATATTACTTAAACTACCAAAATAGAAGACCAGATTATATCAATGCATTTTTTAAAGTGATCAACTGGAATCATGTTGAAAAATTATACGCAGATAACAAATAAATTTTTACTACTAACTAAAAATTTCTGCTACTAACTAAAAAAAACAGAAAACACGCCAATTGGCGTGTTTTTTGTTTTTTTTTCATTTAATGATTTAACCCAAAGTTTTGAGTACTTTAGCACCTCAAAATTTATACCTATGTTAACCTCTCATTTAGGTGAATTATTTGCTTTATTAACTGCGGTTTTCTGGACTTCCACAAGTTTAGCATTTCAAGGCGCAACAAGAAGATCGGGTGCTTTATCAGTCAATGTTTTAAGATTGATTATTGCCTTTGGAATTTACGCTGTAATTTCATTTTTCTCAAGAGGAGAATTTATACCAACTGATGCTACTTCTCATCAATGGATATGGATGTCTATTTCAGGAATAGTTGGGTTTGTTTTTGGAGATTATTTCTTATTTAAATCTTATGAATTAATAAGTGCTCGTATCTCAATGTTGTTTATGTCGTTAAGCGCTCCAATTGCAGCCTTAATTAGTTGGGTTGTATTAGGTGAATTAATGAATATTGTCTCTATACTAGCCATGTTCATTACAATTTTTGGTATTATGGTAGTAATTACTGAAAAGAAAAAGTTAGATGATAAAAAATCTGGAATAAAAGCTAAAAAAATTCAGTTTTCATTCTCACCAAAAGGAATGTTCTTTGCCTTCTTGGGATCTGTAGGACAGGCTTTAGGCTTGGTTCTTAGCAAATATGGTATGGAAGGTTACAACGTATTTGCTGCAACGCAAATTAGAATTATCGCTGGTACCATTGGATTTATAATTTTAATTACCTTAATTAAAAGATGGTCTATTGTTAAACAATCCGCCTCTGATTTTATTTCAATGAAATTTGTGTTAATCGGATCTATATTTGGACCATTTTTAGGAGTCTACACCTCTCTACTTGCTGTTAAATACACAACTGTAGGCATTGCATCAACAATTATGGCAATAATACCCGTATTAATAATTCCGCCGGCAATTCTACTTTATAAAGAAAAAGTCACATTAAAAGAAGTTATTGGAGCATTTATTGCCTTAGGTGGAATTGTACTATTTTTTATATAAAACACAAACTAACAAACTATTACAACCCTAACAGCCCATTTTCTCTCAATAATTTAATTTGATTCGAATTCCAAAACAACTCAAAATTTTCAAAATGAGATTCATAATTATTTTTTAATTGGGAATAAGTAATATAACCTCCTTTGAAAACTGAAATTTCATCTAACACATCAACTAACCATCCTCCCTTTTTTTCTGGCAAAGAGAATTCAAACCCTTCTCTATTTTGGTGAAAAGTAAGCAAGAGCAATTGTTTAACTTTGCCTTTTTTAGTTTTTGAAAAAGAAGAAACTATAGGTCTACAACCTATCCAATAAATTTTTGCTGAAGGTTTTACTCTAACAATATTCGTCAAACTAGAAACAATAAAATCTTCTTCAATTTTCGTGTTAGGAATTTTAAAGTCAAACCATTCCTGTAAAGGCAAATCAAATCCAACACCATTCATAAAATTGAATATTGATTTTTTTAAACCGAAACTAAATTTTTCATGTGCAATTCCTGTTGCATCTTCAAATGCTACATCATTATTTGCAAATGAAATATCTTTATAATTTGGTATTACCCCATAATCAGAAGGATTTTGACCAATGGGACTATGAGCTGTTAATGAAAACTGATGCCAAAAACCAGATTGAATAGTCCCTAACTCAAATAGTTGCCTTACCATTTCAAGACTATCAATAGTTTCTCTAACAGTTTGGGTAGGAAATCCATACATTAAATATGCATGAACCATTATCCCTGCTTCAGTAAAATTATTGGTTACCTGAGCCACTTGTTCAACCGTAACCCCTTTATCAATTAAAGCCAATAACCTATCCGAAGCAACTTCTAATCCACCCGAAACAGCAATACAACCTGAAGCTTTTAATAGCAAACATAAATCTCGTGTAAAACTTTTTTCAAAACGAATATTTGTCCACCAGGTAACTGATAATTTTCTCTTAAGAATTTCTAATGCAACTTCTCTCATTAAAGCTGGAGGAGCTGCTTCATCTACAAAATGAAATCCATTATCTCCAGTTTGCTCAATTATTTGTTCAATTCTATCTACTAACAAATTAGCGGCAACGGGCTCGTAAGTTTTAATATAGTCTAAAGTAACATCACAAAAAGTACATTTCCCCCAATAACAGCCGTGAGCCAACGTTAATTTATTCCATCTACCATCACTCCACAAACTGTGCATTGGATTGGCAATTTCAATTACTGAAATATAATTTTCTAATAATAAATCTGAATAATCTGGTGTACCTAATTCAGCTTGCTTATAACTATTCCTTACTGACGAATTATTGTAAACCACCTCTCCATTTTCTAATAAAAAGGTTCTTTTGAAGTTGTTATAATCAGGATTCTTAGATGACGGATTTAAAATATTTGAAAGTAATATTTCAATTGGCAATTCACCATCATCAAGTGTAATATAATCAAAGAAATTAAACACTCTAACATCTGTTAAACTTCTCAATTCAGTATTTGGAAAACCGCCTCCCATTGAAATCTTAATTTCTGGGTATTGTTTTTTTATGAATTGAGCACATTTAAAAGCACTATATAAATTTCCAGGGAACGGGACCGATATACAAACTAATTTGGGTTGAATTTCTCTCAACCTATCATCTAATATTTTTAGTGTGATTTCATCTATATAAGATGACTCTTCTTGTAAACTTTTATGCAACGCATCAAAACTATTTGCGCTTTCACCTAATTTTTCTGCATATCTGCTAAAACCAAAATGCTCATCAACACATTCTATAATAAAATCGGATAAATCTTCTAAAAAGAGGGTTGCCAAATGCTTAGCCTTGTCTTTAATCCCCATTGCTCCAAAAGCCCAATCTAAATCATCTAACTGATCAAATCTTGAAGCTTGTGGTAAAAAATTTTCTGAACAAATTTGTCTTGAAAAAGTGTGATTTTTTCCTTGTAAAAAAGAAACAATATCATCAATTAGTTTTAAATACTCATCTTTTAAGGTATAAATTCTTTGAGCATTATAAGTCTGAATCTTATCCTGCTCATAAGCCAAATCAAACATTTCCTGAAGACTATCCTTAGAAAAAAGTGCAAGAATCACTTCGATACCTAAATCCATTTGATAGGATT
>Ga0193951_1000561_pt1 | contig 16663 bp, 18 predicted proteins | sample BB_2_MG_FD_140370 | JGI IMG/M metagenome (GOLD analysis project Ga0193951, IMG submission 140370) | Microbial mat bacterial communities from the Broadkill River, Lewes, Delaware, United States - BB_2_MG | ecosystem: Environmental > Aquatic > Freshwater > River > Microbial mats | place: USA... | reverse complement strand
CTACATCTAAAATCACACCCCTCTTGAATCTTGACAAAAGCTCTGCTTTTTCCAATCATCTTCTCTATGATAGTATCATCAATATGTTCAAGATCGCCTGCTTTAAAGAACCTTGAGCTATCTTGTAATAAAGTATTAATCTTCTCTTTCTCGCTATGCCCAAAAAGTGCATCTATCTTTTGTGCTTTAAAAAGATCTTCACCTTTTGTCCATACTCCACATCCAGTAAATACAACTCTTGGTTTATTGGCAAGTTTTTGTAGACCATTGATATAGTTTCTTGCGGTACTATCTGCTGAGTTTGTCACAGTACATGAATTTATCACGACAATATCTGCTTGGGATTCTTGTGAAACAACCTCAAAGTCTTCTAGATTGTTCATCATTATTTGGGTATCGAATATATTGGTTCGACACCCAAATGTTTTAAAAAAGACTTTTTTCATTTACCCAGCTGGTCCATCAAAAAGTCCTGAAGCACTCGTCCCTGGTAGAAGCATCTCAGGCTCAATATCATGATTTGCCACTCTTAGTGTTTGTGTAGGGTAAGCTATCGTAATATCATCAGCTGCTTTAAAAGCTTCTAATATCTCCATACTAATTGTACTTCTAAGAGCTAAAGTTGCATGAGAATTTGTATAGTACCAAGCAGATATGACTATTCCATATGGTTCTATAAAGGAAAATACTCTAGGCTCAGGGTTTGCACTTCGCAAGATATACTTCTTTCGCATCTTTTGAAGTCTTTTTTTCGTAAGATCAGTATACCCCTTAGCATGAGTTTGTAAAATAGACTTTGCAAGTTCCATTGCTCTTTGATGATTTGAATCAAACGTGATATAGATATCTATCCCATCCCAAACTGTTCGTAACTGATCAAAAGTATAGTTTGAGATCATATCAGTAAAAATATAATTATTTGGGATAAAGAAAACTCTTCCTGCTCTTCTATTTGTCTTATATGTTGTAAGAGTAATATCCTCTCTAATCGCTATTTTAAATAAAGAGATATCTAGTACATCCCCAACAACCTCTATAGTATCACGAGTTACTTTTACCCTATCTCCAACCGAGATCGCTCCACTGGTCATAATAGCCATCCATCCAAAGATAGACATAAACCAGTCTTTTAAAGCAATAGCAATACCTGCTGAAGCAAATCCTAAGATGGTTACAAGATATGATACATTGTCAATATAAGAGAATAGAAGTATAAAAACAACTAGTACGATAAAAATAAAGTTAATGAACTTATTTGTTGTATAGTTCTTATCATCATCATCTATATATTCTTTAAAGGCTTTTTTAACTCCCATTGCAATAGCAAATAATACTAAGATAATAAAAGCAAGTCTGGCTGTTCTCCATCCCTCTTCAGAGATAGAGTTATGTATCTCTTGAGTGATCTGCTGTACTTTTTTAGTATAGACTTCATCTGTGGTAGAAACAATATCAACCACCATTGTAAAATCTTTTAGCTCTTTATCAAGTGTCTCTATTTTTTGCTCAAACTCTTTATCTTTTTCAAACTCATTGAGTTGTTGCATAAGATTCTTTTTGTTTTGTAATTTTGCAAGAACCTCTAAAAGCTCTATTTTAGTCTGCTTATAGTTTTCCACATTCTCATTAAGCTGTTGAATAAAAGACATCGCTTCTATTATGGCAATTGGGTTCGTAACTGTTGGAACATTATCTATAGGTGATGGACTTATCTGCTTCCCAATAGGAGAATCCTTATACTCGCTGATAAGTTCTAGTTCGTTTTCTTTTATCTTTATCTTGTTGTAAAGTTGATAAGAAAGCTCTTTGTACTTTTCACCTTTCCAACGTCCATATTTTTTTGCATCCGCTTTTATTTTTGTAAGTTCTTTTTCCAATTTTCTATAGGTCAAATAGTTATTATATCTTGTGATCCAGATGTTTTTTGAAAGTTCTTGATCTATTTGTTCCATTTCAAGTTTGAAATTCGCTACCTTATTAGTTTGTACCAAGGTATCTTTTTGTAACTCCAAAACATCCTCTTTTGCAAAAGTAAAAGAGATAACAAAGAAAAGAGTAACTAGCAGTATTCGAATCATTGAAATCCTTTGAGTACAGAGATCACATCTTCTTTTTTTGTTTCATCAGTAATCTTACAATCCCCGATCCCCACAGCTAAGATAAACTTGATTTTATTATCTAAAGATTTTTTGTCCAAAAAGAAATGCTCATAAAAATCTTCTACATCTTTAATAGAATATGTTGTTGGAATATCATACTTATCAAGCTGAGCTTGTATTCTATTTGCCTCATCTTCGCTCATAAGACCAAGTTTTTTAGAGAGAGCATTGGCCATACACATACCAATACCTACAGCTTCTCCATGTAAGTATGTTTTATAGTTCGTTTCGTTTTCTATTACATGTCCAAAAGTATGTCCATAATTAAGTGCTGCTCGAAGACCTTTTTCCTTTTCATCTTGAGAAACAACCCAAGCTTTTGTCTGTACAGATTTTGCGATAGCTGTTTTTATGTTCTTTGTATCGTTAAGATCATGCTCCTCTATCCAAGAGAAAAACTCCTTATCAAAACATACTGCCATCTTAATGATCTCAGCAATTCCAGCTCCATATTCTCTTTTAGGTAAAGTTGTTAAAAAGTGTGGATCTATATATACATGCTTTGGCTGATGAAAAGCTCCTACAAGATTCTTTCCATATTTGTTGTTGATCCCTGTTTTCCCTCCAACACTTGCATCTACTTGAGAAAGCAAGGTAGTTGGAACTTGGATAAAGTCTATTCCTCTTTGATAGATACTTGCAGCAAATCCTGTCATATCTCCTATAACTCCACCACCAAAGGCAATAAGAAGTGAGCTTCTATTGAGCTTGTTCTCAAAACAATGTTCTAAAATATCTTCTATGGTTTTTAGGGTTTTGTATTGTTCCCCATCAGGTATCTTTACCACACTGATATTCTTTGCATCGATCTTTTTTAAAAGATATTCCAAATGAAGGTCTGCTACTGTGGGATTGGTCACTATTACTACTTTTTTCTCAAAGGTGATCTTTGGTAGTTCTTCTATTGTAATATCATATGATGTATCTGGTAAGGTTATGTTTACGACCATTGTTTTCCCACTTTTTTAAATTATTAGTTCTTCCTATTTTAGCGAAAAATACTAAAAAAGCCGTTTAGAAAAAAAGAGATTATGAAATAGTATTGTACCTTTTCCCATTTTTTTCGATCCATTGGTGAATAGCTTCTAAATTATTAAGATCAAGATGTTCACACTCTTTTGGAATCTGCTCTGCTGATATGGTATCATCTGTTGCAATTGCATCACTCATCTCAAAGTATCTATCATCTAAAGTTTCTCTTTGTACTGCGATCCTTGGAAGTGGAATCGTTTTTAGCCCTTCAACCAAAAGATAATCAAACTCACCAAAAAGCTCTACTATTTCATCTATTGAAGAGCTTTGTTGTTTAAAAACCGTTGTTCTTGTTGGCGATACTACGATCACATCCGCACCTGTTGCAAAGAACCTTTGACTATCTTTACCCTCTTTATCAAAAATCGCTTTATCTGCTGGGTCATGTTTAACTATACAGACCTTATAGCCTTGTTCTTGCAAATACTTTGATAGCTTTAGAACTAATGTTGTTTTTCCACTATTTGATTGTCCTGTAAATGCTGATACTATTTTTTTCATTTGTTATCCTTATATTTTTTCTTTTATATCCATTGTAGATTTGAAAACTTCAGATTTATGTATATTTCATCACCTGGCAAGAACCCTTGTGTGATAAAAAAAGACCTACAAATTCTACAGTTAAATCCAATCCCTGCTATAGCGAATTCGATCAAGAGTTTTCTTTGCTCCTCTTGTTGATGAATTGAGATGATCTTTCCTTTAAGAGTATCTTGATCTATTTGCTTATCACAATCTGTTTTACATATTTTAAAATCGCTAGAGTTGATCATCAAAATTGCATCCCTTTTTTTATCACTCGAATTTGGGACAGTAAGCTTTTGCCCATCAATAAAGAGCTTCACTAAATTACCTTCATCATCTTTTGTCCAAGGAGCAAAAAGTAGATTTACACTACCATTCTCGACTAACTCCCCTTGAAATAAACCTATTCTTTTATCACAAATATGATTGAGCCAATTGTGATCGTGACTTGAAATAAGAATAGTCGTATTATACTTTTGTTTAGCACTAAGTATCGCTTCTTTTATAAGCTGAGCTGAGTTTGTATCGACTCCTGTTGTAGGCTCATCTAAGATCAAGACCTTTGGTTTTAAAATAAGTCTTGCAGCAAGTGCACTCGCTGGGCTTCGCCTCCTGAAAGCTGACTCCATTTTCTTTCACTAAATGAACTTTCAAGTCCTACAAGGCTCAAAGCATCTAGTACCTTTTCTTTAATATCTTTTGTTTCCCCTCGAAGCTTCAATCCATAAGCCACATTTTCAAAAACAGTTCGTTTTAAAAGGTATGGATTTTGAGGAACCATTACAATAGTTTGTTTGGTCTCAATATCTAGTTTTTTACTATTAATACCATTAAAAACAATGGTTCCTGAACTTGGTCTTTCTATAAAAGATAAAAGAGAGAACAAAGTGGACTTTCCACTTCCATTTGGACCAAAGAATCCTATTATTTGATTTTCTTCCAGCTCTAAACTACTAATGTTCAATACTTTTTTTCCATCATAGTATTGCTCTATATTTGTAAGTTCAAATAAATTTGCCATCATTGTGTCCATTTTCTTTTAAGCATTGACAGAGCGATATTTACCATCAATGCTACAGCAAAAAGTACAAGACCAAGGGCAATACCAGTAACAAATTCACCTTTTCCTGTCTCTAATGCGATTGCTGTTGTAACTGTTCTTGTATGGTACTTGATATTTCCACCAACCATCATAGAGATACCAATCTCTGTGATGATCCTACCATAGGCTGTAACAGCAGCTGTCATAATTCCAAATCTTGCTTCAATAAGAGTTGCTACAAGTATCTGATAAGGTTTTGCACCTAAACCTTTGAGGGAAATATAAAGCCTTTTATCGACTGATTCTACTTGAGTAGCAGTTAAAGCTATTATGATAGGTAAACCTAAAACTATTTGACCTATAATAATAGCTTGTGGAGTAAAAAGAAGATCATAATCTCCAAATGGTCCAACTCGGGAGAACATCGTATATGCAATAAGACCAATCACTACTGTTGGTAGTGCAAGAAGAGTATCTACTATAGTTCGAATCACTGGTTTTCCTGGGAAATTATAATATCCCAAGAAAAATCCAAGAGGTAGACCTATAAGTAAACTAATAAACAAAGACCAAGATGAAACGGTCACTGTTGTATAAATTGCAGAGTAAACACTCTCATTTCCTGAAGCTAAAAGTTCTATCGCTTCATTAAATCCATCTGTAAAAAGATTCATACTTAAGTTCTATCCGTTCCCTTTACCTTATTTTCCAGCATTTGGAATAAATAATGCTTTTCCTAAAAGTCTAAAATCAGCAATAGTTTTTTGAGTCGCTGGACTTACTATCCACTCAGTAAACTGCGTTGCAAGTTCTGGTTGAACTTTTGGACATTTATCTTTATTGATCGTTACTACTGAATATTGGTTAAATAGTGTTTTATCACCTTCAACTACAATTTTCATAGTATTATCAGATCCTTTTTGAGATTGGTACTTGATCCAAGTACCTCTATCAGTCATAGTATATCCACCTTTTTCTGCAGCCATGTTGATAGTTCTAAGCATCCCTTGTCCAGTTTGTACATACCATGAAGCTTTTTCAGGAGCTTTTGCTATTGCACCTTTCCAAAGACTGATCTCTTTTTTATTTGTTCCAGAGTTATCTCCACGAGAAAAGAACTTTGCACCTTTATCATTTATCTTCTTAAGAGCTTCCGTTGTATCCATTCCACCAACAGATGCTGGATCTTTTTTTGGTCCAATGATTACAAAGTCATTGTACATAACTTGAGTTCTATTGATTCCATAACCAGTTCCTACAAACTTTTTCTCAGATGCTGGAGCATGCACGAATAAAATATCAACATCACAGTTGCTACCCATTTTTAAAGCTTTCCCTGTTCCTGTTGCAACCCATTTTAAAGTTGTTCCTGTATCTTTTTCAAACTTTGGTGCTAAATAATCTAATAATCCAGTATTATCTGTACTTGTTGTAGTTGCCATCATAAGATCTTTTGCAAAACCTGCTGTTGCTAAAACTGAAACCATTAATCCTGCTGTTAAAACTTTTCTCATTCTTTCTCTCCTAAATTGAATTATAAATATCTGATTTAAAACTTTTTAGCTTTAAACCAAAAGGGATCACTTTGATAAACTCACCCTCTTCTACGAAGCCTTTTTCCTCTAAAGTAATCATTGCTGCATTACTCTCGACAATTGGCATCAACATCCCTGAACCATATTTATTGTTTCTTGTTACATGAAACTCCCCATTTTTGAGATTTCCAAGAACAACATTTGCTCTTTTTGGTCTTACCTTGTAAGCCTTCATATTCTTTGCATAAACAAAATCATGATAACACTCTACACTTCCACTCATCTTATAAATAAGTGGCATTGCAAGTAGATATGTATTTACCAAAGCTGTTAAAGGATTACCAGGCATTGCCATAACAAATGTATTTCCCATTTGTCCCATCATGGTTGGTCGTCCAGGTTTTACTTTTACACCATGAAATAAAACCTCTAAACCATTTTTAGTAAAAGCCTCTGCTACAAAATCTGCGTCTCCTAACGATATACCTCCTGTTGTTATGATTAGATCATAAGATTTAAGTTCATTTATAAACTCTATTGATTTTTCTAAACTATCTGGAACCACTCCTACATAGTGTCCTTTAAAACCATGTTCTTTTAGCATAGTGATTATCGCATATGAGTTTGAGTTATATATTTGATCTTCACTTGCTACTTCCCATGGCTCTTTTAGCTCATTTCCTGTTGAAAGTACTGCTATTTTTAGTTCACTATACACCTCAATCATACTAATCCCTTGCGCAGCTAAGATAGCTACCATAGAAGAAGTGATTCTCTCCCCTTTTGCAAAAAGGGTCTCCCCTTCACTTTTTTCTTCCCCTTTAGGTCTAAAGTGATCCCCAAGCCTAACCTCACTTGGAATCTCTACTGTATCTCCATCAAAGCTTAGAGTATCTTCTATTGGAATGATCGTATCTGCACCTTCTGGAACTTTTGCTCCAGTCATAATCTTTACACATTCACCATCACCTATAGTTCCAACATCTGATTCACCAGCAAAAACAACTCGTCTTACACAAAGCTTTTTTCCTGCATCACTTGCTTTTATTGCAAATCCATCCATTGCTGAGTTGTTAAAAGATGGAAGGTTTTTAATACATTCTACATCTTTTGCAAAAACCCTATCAATAGCATCCCCGATTGATATGAATTCTGTTTTGTTTATAGAGCTGATTGCATCTATACTAATATCTACTGCTTCTTTATAATCTAAATATGTAAGTTGTTTCATCCTAAAACCTTTATCTGTCTATATTTTTTGTATATTGTTTCTACCACTTGCTCTATTTGTTCATCACTTAACTCTTCACTAAAATCAAGACTTAATCCCCAACGCGACTCATCTTCACTATATCCCATCTCTTGAAGTATTCTTGAAGGACGTGAAAGTCCCAAAGAACACCCTTCTCCGTTTGTAATCAAGATATCTTCAAAAGCAAGAGTACGTATGATATCCCTCATCTTGATATCTCTAAGCCCCAAGTGCAATGTAAACTCTAAACAAGACTCTGGGTCTACAAAAAGATAAAGGTCATCTAGAAAAGCTCTTTGAAACTCTTTCAAAAATCTTTGCTTTACTCTACTTAATACTTTTTTCTCTTTATATGCATTCAAACTTGTCTCTAAACTTAAAAGATCGATTTGGGAAAGAGCATCTTTAGAAAAGCCCTCATCATATATAAAAATACCACTAGCTCCTATACCACATAATTTATAGCCATCAAGAAGATAGATATCACTATACTCACTTTTATGAACTGTGGCATTAGAAACTATCTTTGCTTTTGTGTTTTTCTTGACCTTTTGAAGATCAACTTTCACATAGGTATCTATAACATATGAAGAGATAAAAATAAAATCAAAGCCTTCATCCAAACTGTCTGTATCCAAAGTTCCATCTTTTTGCAAAAGTACAAAAGAGATATCAGCTCCAAGAGTTTTTGCTTTTTGTGCTCCTTGAACGATAAATTCACTTTCCCCCACACTTACAGCTATCTTTCCATTCAAAGATAAAAACAAAGCACAAAACCCATCTTCACTAAAAGAGATGTTTTTTACTTTATCTTTTGAGAATATATCTTTATAGCTTTTATATACCTCTTCTAGTTTTTCATTTTTTTGAAGTACTTCTAAAGAGTATCTTGAAAGCTCCTTTGTACAGTTTGTGCTGTTGAACTGTAAGGAGTTAAACTTCATTGTTCGCTTCATGTAAAATTTGTTTTCCATCATTTGAGAAAAGTTCTTCAAATCTTTTCATTGCATATTCATTGACATCTTCTCTTAATGTTTTATATGCTTCTATCAACTCTTTTGCTTTTGGGGTGAGTTTTGTTCCTCCACCACTTCCTTTATTGACGATCACTAGTTCATCTTCAATGTTCTCTTGTAATATCTTGACATGGTTCCAGGCTTTTTTATAGTTCATTCCAACTTTAAAAGATGCCTCTTTGATTGAACCAGTTTGCTCAATAAACTCTAAAACCTGAGTCTTACCTCCACCAAATAAAAGATTCTCGTGTTCATCTTCTATCCAAACTTTTACTTTTACTTCCATTTTTTACGCCCCTCTTCAAAACAACCAAGTTGACAATATGTCACAAAAAGATCAGTTCCATGTACAGTTGAACGTACCTGTTTCATATTTGAGTTTTGTGCTTCTCTCCATAATGATGGACAAGTAACCTTTTTATTTTCATCACTAAAGGTCAATATTTTTTTATAAAGCTCTGTATCAACATCACCTACAGGTCTATCTCCGAAAACTCCAAGCTCACAGTCCCCTATTTTTACTTGTAGTTCATCTGTAATATCAAGCATATTCTTAGGGTCAACTTGAAGCTCTCGAGCAACTTGTAAGGCTTTTACACAAGGTATCTTTCCTTTTTCATTTACATGAGCTAAGATTTTCTCTTTTTGTGTTTGTGTCAATTCAGTTTTCATCAATTCTTCCTTGGTGTGTATAGATATTCATCTTCTTTCCTCTTGCAAATCCGATAAGAGTTATTCCATGTTTATGAGCTGTTTGTACCCCTAAAAATGTTGGAGCAGTTCGAGAGACCACTACAGGGATCTTATGCATTACTGCTTTTACTACCATCTCTGAGCTTAGTCTCCCACTTACAAATAAAACTGAGTGAGTAGTATCAAGTCCTTGTAACTTACACTTCCCTACTACCTTATCAATTGCATTATGTCTTCCAATATCCTCAGCTGTTATTGTAGTTTTATCTTCAAGAAGATAGATCATCGCTTTGTGAACACATCCTGTTAGTTTGTATAGTTCACTCTCACGATAAAAGATAGCTATTTCACTTAAAATCGTGCTAGCTTTTACTTTAAAGGCCGTTTGGTTAAAAGGAACTTCTAAAGTTCCCTCGACATTTCCAGTCACACCGCCACCGCAACCACTTACGAGTGTTTTTTCTTTGTATAAGTTATTTAAAGACTCATCATTGATAGTTGCAGTTATATCAACTCTTAGTCCATCTTCACTTATCTTTATCTCTTTAATATCATCTATTGAAGAGATCACATTTTCACTCATTAAAAAACCGATTGCATGGGCATCTTGATCTTTTGGGATACACATCATAGAGATAGTTTTAGTACCGTTTAAATAGAGGTTCAACCTTGATTCATCAATGGTTACGTCTTCCTCTGTGTAGAGCTTATTTTCTATAATTTTGTCAATAAATACTTTCTTTAGATACTTTTCATTTTCCATTTAACTACTCTTTTTTTAATGTGCAGGTTTAGCATATTTAGAACTCTTAAAAAATTCCAACTAAACTCTCAAAATATATTAAATATGCATTAACAGCATATTAGACCATAAAGAAAAAGCAACTTTAGGTTTCCCCAAAGCTACTTAAACTTTAGTTTCTTAAATCTTCTTCTTCTAAAACATCCGGTCGTAGTTGTTCTAGATATTCTACTGGTAACTTACCTGTAATTACACCTGGTATATATCCTTTTACAGATACAAAGTATGAGTAAACCGTCTCAAAGGTAAAGAATGAGATGATCGCACTCCCCATAAAGTGAATAAATAGAATAAATCTTTTGAATTGAATCGTTTCAGCATGAGTTGTATAATCTGGGAACATATACCAGATAATAAATCCACTCAGTACTAAAAGGAATCCAAAAGCAACATACATATAATAGTTAATTCTATCCATATGTTTATATGTTCCTCTTAAAAAGATCTTATTCCATAACTTTGTACTTGGTCTGTAAAAATACTTATGATCTTTAAATGCAATGATCGTCATCACTAACCATACAGGGATCCAACCTACTCCAACTATTTCGTGTGTTGCTCTCATCAATCTTGCTATATATCCACCACCAGTCCAGTTTCCAAATGTAATTGAGAAACCTGTGATAAATAGATATATCATTATCAAGATATTGATCAAGATAACAAATCTTTGAAATAAAGAGTAAACTCTTACCTTGTCTTGTTCTCTTGTGATCTTTGCTTGTTTTCTTCCTTTAGCGATTATAAACATTGTTAAAAATAGAAAGAACTCTACTGTAAATACTATCGGTAGAAGGTGTTGTCTTTCTTCAAATGCTCTAATTACTTCAGGAGCAATTGCGTTATAGTCTGGTCCAAAAAGCTTTGTCTCCATCTGCTCGTAATGAGTCAATGACTCGTAAGGGATCACTTGTCCAGAGATATCACCTTGAGCGATTTTGAGTAAAAATTGATACACATAACTTATATCAGCAATTGTTGCTAACCAAAAATACCAGTATGTTAAAAAGGCGAATAAAAGCCCTACAATAATGTAGGCCTTATATTCAGATAAGAAACTTTTTTTATTTTCCATATGCTCTATCCCAACCGTAAGGGGCTGTTTGAACTCCGTGACCGAAAGACAATACTCTTTCTCTGTAAATATTTGAAACAGATTCAGCATCACCTACTAAAAGAGCCTTTGTAGAACACATAGCAGCACACATAGGAACTTTTCCTTCTGCGATTCTGTTTTGTCCATAAAGGTGTCTCTCTTTTTCAGAGTTTGTTTGTTCTGGTCCACCTGCACACATTGTACATTTGTCCATAACACCTTTTGTACCAAATGCTCCATCTTTTGGAAACTGTGGAGCTCCAAATGGGCAAGCGTATAGACAATAAGAACATCCTATACACTTCTCTTTGTCATGTAAAACAATTCCGTCTTCTCTGATGTAGAAACAATCAACTGGACAAACTTGTTCACACGGTGCATCAGTACAATGCATACAAGCAACAGAAAGAGAGAACTCTTCCCCTTGCTTTCCTTCATTTATTGTAATTACTTTTCTTCTTGATATCTCGACTGGAAGTTCGTGAGCTTCATCACAAGCAACTGAACAACCATCACAATGAATACATCTTTGCTCATCACAATAAAATTTCATTCTTGAAAAATCTGGTTTATTACTCATACTTCACTCCTACGCTCTTTCAATCTTACAAAGACCACCTTTAGTCTCAGGAATTTGTGTAACGATGTCATAACCGTAGTTAGTAACAGTATTCGCACTTTCACCCGAAGCAAATGGCTTTGTTCCCTCTGGGAATTTATGAGTTAAATCCTCACCTTCTAAGTATCCAGCAAAATGGAACGGTAAGAATACTCTATCCTCAGCTACACTATAAGAATACTTCGCTTTTACTTTAATCTTAGTACCTTGAGGTGAATGGATCCACATCATAGCACCATCTCTGATTCCATGTCTTCCTGCTAGTTCAGGGTTGATATCACAGAACATCTCTGGAGTCAACTTAGCAAGATATTTACTTGCTCTATTTTCAATACCAGCACCATTTAGGTTTACAAGTCTTCCTGTTACTAAGTTAATAGGGAAGTCTTTTGCCCAATCTTGTTCACTTTGTTCAGATACATATCTAGTATCAACTCTATAGTGATCTTTTTTATCTGCAAAACTTGGATATTTTTTAGTCAGATCTGTTCTTGGAGAGTGTAATGGCTCTCTGTGTAACGGTATCTGATCTGCAAATGTCCAAACTACAGCTCTAGCTTTTGCATTTCCATAAGGAGCGATTCCTCTCTCCATACATTTTTCAGCAATAATATTTGAGGTATCAACTTTCCAGTTTTTACCGATTCTTTTCTTCTCATCTTCTGTTAATTTGATTCCAAGAACCTCTTCAATATTATCTCTAGTGATCTCTGGATAACCATCAGGATTTGCACTTCCTTTTGGAGCACTTCCCTTTCCAGCTAACTGACTTACACCATTATGCTCTAGTCCAAATCTATTTCTAAATCCCATTCCACCATCTTTAACACTTCTGTTAATGTTATATAATAATGGTGATCCTCCATGAGACTCAGTCCAACAAGGCCAAGGCAATCCATAGTACTCACCAGCCATCTCTCCATATCCTCTTAAAGATACTTCATCGAACATATGCCAGTTCTTTTGGTGCTTTTTCAGTCTCTCAGCTGTCCAACCAGTAAGACCAATGGTTTTTATTGTTCTAGCTATCTCATTTGTTGCATCCTCTGGCCAAGTAAAATTCTCACCTTTGCCCATACCTGCAACTAACTCTTTATAGAACCCTAATCTTTTTGCTAACTCAAACATAATGTCGTGGTCTGTTTTAGACTCGTACATTGGCTCAATAATCTTATCTCTCCATTGTGCAGATCTATTTGTAGCAGTTACTGAACCACTTGTCTCAAATTGAGTTGCCGCTGGTAAAATATATACATCATCTTGCTTATCAGTTAAAACTGCTCCCTCATTGACAAATGGGTCAACAAATACTGCAAGTTCTAAATTATCTAAGGCTTCTTTTACTTTCTTTTGTTGTGCAATTGATGTAATACCATTTGCCATAACAAATAACGCTTTTAAGTTTGTACCTGCATTATGGATAGCATCTTCACCTGGCTTACCACCAAGAACTCCTGCCCACCATCTAGCTAATGTAAAACCTTTTTTTCCCATCCACTCTGGGGCTTTGAATCTTCCTTGTAACCAATCAAAATCCACATTCCACATTTTTGCAAAATATTTCCATGATCCTTCAGATAAACCATAATATCCTGGTAATGTATGAGAAAGACAACACATATCTGTTGCACCTTGAACATTATCATGACCTCTAAGAATATTTGTTCCTCCACCTTCTCTACCCATGTTTCCAAGAGCAAGTTGTAAGATTGGAGCCATTCTTGTATTTGATGATCCGTTAGTATGTTGAGTAAGTCCCATTGCCCAAATAAGTGTTCCTGGACTATTTTGAGCATATACTTTTGTAATTTGCTCAATAGTAGCAGCATCTACACCTGTTACATCTGCAACTCTATCAAGTGGCCAATTTTTTGCCTCTTTTCTAATCTCATCAATACCATAAACTCTGTCGTTGATAAATTCTTTATCTTCCCATCCATTTTTGAAAATGATATTTAACATACCATACATAAAAGGAATATCTGTTCCTGGTCTAATACCTGCATAATAATCAGCCTTCGCAGCTGTTTTTGTAAATCTAGGATCTACAACGATTATTTTTGCATTGTTTCTCTCTTTTGCTTTTAAGAAATGTTGGAATCCTACTGGGTGGTTAACCGCTGGATTTGCTCCAAATATTATGATCGCTTTAGAATTCTGGATATCTCCCAGAGAATTTGTCATAGCACCATAACCCCATGTATTTGCCACACCGGCAACTGTTGAGCTATGTCAAATTCTAGCTTGATGATCTATATTATTTGTTCCAAACATTGCAGCGAATTTTCTATAATAATATGATTGTTCAGTATTAAATTTCGCTGACCCTAAAAACATTGCAGAATCTGGACCATCTGTTTGTCTTAGGTTTTCTAGTTTGTTAGCAATATTATCTAACGCATCTTCCCAAGAGATTCTTTGCCATTTTCCACCTTTTTTTACCATTGGGTGTTTAACTCTTACTTCTGATCGTACCATATCGATCATATCAGCACCTTTACAACAGTGCCCTCCAAGACTTACTGGGTGATCCTGAGCTACCTCTTGTCTTACCCACACTCCATTTTGTACCTCTGCTTCTACACCACAACCAACTGAACACGCTGTACAGATAGATCGAACCATTTTAGAACCTGGAAATGGGTTCTTGATCTCTTCTTCTGTTGCTTGTCTTGTCGCTTCAGTGCTAGCAAATGATGACGTTACTCCAAATGCTGTTGCGATAGCTGACATTTTTAAAAATGATCTTCTACCAACTTTTGCACTTAGAGTTTCATATGTATTTGCTGACATATGCTTCTCCTAGTCTAAATTTATTTTGCGTTCTTGTAGAATTCTTCCCAAGCCGCTGTTTTTGTATAAAGAATCTCTTTTTTATTTGATGACCCTTTTACAACACCATTGTTGCTAGCACTTTGAACCGGTGCATCGCTACTTGCAGCCAATACACTAGTACCTACAACTGTACCCGCAGTAACAATCGCTGCTTTTTTAACGAATTCTCTTCTGCCATTTTGCACGACTGACCTCCTTATAGAAAAATAAGCCCCTTTCTCAAGAGACTTTATAAAAGTGGCAAAACCTCTTTTATAAAGCCTCCTAATCTAAGGCACTAGAGCTAAAGCTCTGTTTCTACATCATAAGCTACATCAATAGGACAAGCCTCTTCCTCTTTTGGTCCTTGTTTTCTTAGCTCTTTATTTCTTGCACGTCTTGCGATCTCTTCTTCACTTAACTCTTCACTGTCACACGATACTTTTTCGATTTTCTCTTTTGGTTGTGGTTTTGCCACATCTAAAAACAATCTCTCAAAAGCGATAAATGAGTGTAAGACCACCATAAGTTCTTTATAGATTTTTGATGATGGATGTTCATACACTTCTGCTGCAAACTCATCTACAAAGCCATTTAAGATTTCACTAAAAATACAATGAGCTGTATTTTCATAATTATTCTCACCTCTTGCAATAAGGTCTGATAACTCTGCTAAAAGAGAAAAAATAAATCCAACAGAGTCTTCATACTCATAGAACTCTTTTTCATTTCTTCTTATCTTGGTTTTAGCAACAAAATTTACCATCTCTAATCTTTTCTTTCCAGACTCTACACCTTCATCATAGTAAGAAGCTGTTTGCCTTACTTTTGCTGTAGTTGGATTATGAAACATATCGTCAAACTCTTGCATCACTTCATTATTTGTTGTTGGATCTAATAAAGTATAAAGATCTTCTAAGGCTTTTCCTGAAGTTTCATCTAATGGATTCTGTTTTAAAGTATCTATTAGTCCTCGAAGTGCTAAATACCCATTCATATCTTTTGGCAATACAAAAAAGTTTGCAAAAAGATTATAGTAAAGTGCTCTTGCTTTATGTATTGCTGTATTATCTTGCATCTTGAATCCCTTTCTTTTTTTCATCATAATAACTTTGCATCATCACTTTTGGCTTACAGTCACTACAGCAATAAAGTGTTCTCTCTTTTGCTGGATCAACTGAAAATAATGGTGCCATCATTAACGCGATTTTTTCAATAGCTTTTGTTGTAGCAAACTCTTTTCCACACTCAACGCAGGCAAAAAGAGTATCACGAGCTAAGATATTCTCTTTGAACCAATTAGGCTGAAGCTCAATAACATCTCGCTCAATTGTTAGACAATCAGCTTCTGGACATGAAAGTTCACAATATCCGCACGAAGTACAAAGTGAAGGATTGAGTCTTAGCGTATGATCTTTCTCTTCTGCTACTAAAGCACCCACGTTACAGGCTCCAACACATGAAAGACATAAAGTACAGTTTGCTTCATTGACCTTTACTTTTGCATAATGTATATGTTCACCTGTAGTTACAACACCTAAGTCACTCTCTCCTACAATGTGTCTTAGTCGAGCAGCAAAAGTCTCTCTTTTTGCAAACGAGGTTTGATCTATATTAAAATAAGAACCCTCTATGAATGAAACTTCTTCTAAAGCATTTTGAAGCTCTTCTTCGTTCATTGCTACAAGAATACAGTCTTTTCCAAATCTTTTTTGATAGATATCATTTACGATTCTGATGGCATCATTTGTACCTTTTGAGAGAAAATCGCTATAAAAGACCACTTGTGAGCCAGCGATTTGAGCAAGTGTTAAAAATGATGCTTCATGTAAGAACTTCTCACCTTCTATCGAAAAAGGCAAAACATCTTCTTTTAGCTCGATATTTAAACTTTCTATATCCATCTTTTCTGGAATAATAACTGGATGAGACTCTTTATAAAGCTTACTTACCTCAAAAAGAGATTCTCTGTTTGTAGCAGCATAATCTAAAGCTCCACTTGGACAAACAGAGATACATCCTCCACATCCATGACAATCTATTTGAGAAAACTCAAGATGCTTTAGTTCATCATTTTT